>Ga0315278_10004704_pt1 | contig 12340 bp, 11 predicted proteins | sample YL17G06_0_MG_FD_203880 | JGI IMG/M metagenome (GOLD analysis project Ga0315278, IMG submission 203880) | Sediment microbial communities from Yellowstone Lake, YNP, Wyoming, USA - YL17G06_0 | ecosystem: Environmental > Aquatic > Freshwater > Lake > Sediment | place: USA: Wyoming | collected...
CCGCGCCCTGCGGGAGGCCGGGGTCAAGGAGATCCATATGCGCGTGAGCTGCCCGCCCCATTGCTATCCCTGCTATTACGGGATCGACTTCCCGACGCGCGAGGAACTGGTTGCCTCCACCCGCAACGTGGAAGAAATCCGCAAGTTTATCGGAGTCGATACCCTGGCATATCTGAGCCTCAAAGGAATGATCGGCTCCATGCCCCAACCCAGCGACAACTTCTGCTTGGCCTGTTACAACGGGCAGTACACCGTCCCCATTTCCACTAAAACCCACAAACTTTCCCTGGAAGGATGATCCTGCGAAAGATCCGCCAACGTATTTTTCCATTGAAGGGACGTTGTTTAAAATATTCACTTTCTTCCCTTCCCCTTGTTCCTTAAGGAGTTGTGAACGCCCGTGAAGCGGATTCCTTAAATCTGTCTGGTTGTGCCATCAGCTTAGATTTGGCAGGCTCGATACTTAGAAGAAACTCAGCTCCTCCGCCAATATGATCCTTTTGCTTCCAATATTTAGGGCAGGTCGAAGGCCTCTCTTGGCGCCGGAAGAAATCTTTTCGGACCTTTAGGTTTTCTTTTTATGAAAGTTTAATTGTGAATGAAATTAAAAAGTTGACAAAAAAGTGTAAAAAATATACAACGTCCCCAAAGTGATAAGAAGTGCAGAGGCCGGGAGTTTCTTTTTTCTTTTCCGGGGTGGTAAATGAAAAATAAATAGAAAAAACTTGACAGTTTTTTCGCCATTGTGCTAATTAATGCTTGAATGAATAATCATTCATTAGATAGGCGAGCGGTTCTCGGCCTCAAATCGGGGATCAGCGGTAAGAATTTTCGGGAAAGGGTCACGCCATCGGTTTATCCTTCTCTTTATCATTTAACCAGAAGATTCTTTTATGAAAGATGAAACCAAACACCAGAAGATAATCCAGGCGGCGGCCAAGGTCTTTGCCGAGAAAGGATTTTATAATTCGAGGGTTTCCGAGATCGCCAAGGAGGCCAATGTCGCCGACGGGACGATTTATCTTTATTTTAAAAACAAAGATGATATCTTGATTTCCTTGTTCGAAGAGGAATTCGGACGGATCGTCGAAAATATCAGAAAAGAATTGACCCGGGAAATAAACGCCCTGGATAAAATTCACCGATTCGCTTTCGCCCACCTCTCCATCGTGTCCGATACCCCCCACTTAGCCGAGGTTCTCGGGGTCGAGGTCCGCCAGAGCGGCAAATTCATGAAGGAATACATCAACCGGCCCTTCATGGAATATTTGAACCTAATTCGGTCGATTTTTGTCGAAGGACAGGAGTCCGGATTGATCCGCAAGGACCTGACGCCGGGGGTCATGAAAAGAGCCCTGTTCGGCGCCCTGGATGAAATGGGCCGATACTGGATCCTTTCTTCCAGAAAGAAACACAATGTCGAAGAGGCGGCGCGGCAGATCAGCGAAGTTTTTATTCGGGGGGTGATGACCGAAGAGGCGCGGAACACTTTTCCCTGGAGCGAGAAAACCCATTAGGAGTTTATTTCCTTACAAAGGAGGTTTAAGGTGAATGTCATTGTCTGCATGAAACAGGTGCCGGATACGGAAACGCTTATAAAAATCAAACCCGATGGCTCGGGGATCGTGACGGACGACATCAAGTATGTCATAAATCCCTATTGCGAATTCGCCGTGGAAGAGTCCCTGCGGATCAAGGAGAAACACGGCGGCCAGTCCATCCTGATCACCATGGGTTCCCAGAAAGCCGTAGAATCTCTGCGGACAGGGCTCGCCATGGGGTCGGATCGTTCCATCCATTTGAACGACCCGGCTTTCGAAGGCGCCGACGGCTTTGCCACCGCCAAAGCCCTGGCGGAGGCAATCAAGAAGGAGCCGTACGATCTCATCCTCTGCGGGAAGCAGGCGGTTGACGACGATATGGCCCAGGTCGGCCCGGCCCTGGCCGAGTTGCTGGGTCTTCCCCACGTGACCTTGATCACCAAGCTGGAAATCAGCGCCGACAAAAAGAAAGCCAAGGTAGAGAGGGAAATCGAAGGGGGCAAAGAGGTCATCGAAGTGAACCTGCCGGCCGTCTTCACCTGCCAGAAAGGGTTGAACGAGCCGCGGTATGCGTCCCTTCCCGGGATCATGAAAGCGAAGAAGAAGGAAGTGAAAGCGATCAACTTGGCCGCCCTCGGGCTGCCTGCCGACCAAGTGGGCGCCGCCGGAGCCAAGACCAAAATCAACAAATACCTGCCCCCGCCCTCCCGTCCCCCGGGGAAGATCGTTTCGGGCGAAATCCTGGAGGCGGCGCAGAAACTGGTTAAACTCCTGCGCGAGGAAGCCAAGGTGATCTGAAACTTTCTTTTCTTGACAACCCGGTTAGGGCAGGGAGCCTGACCTTTTCCCAAGCGGATATCAACTAAGGAGACGATTTATGGCAAAAGGAATATGGGTGTTTGCGGAAGTGAAAGAGGGAAACGTTCGGAAAATCACCTTCGAACTTCTCAGCCAGGGGAAAAAGATGGCGGAAAAACTTGGCGAAGAGCTGGTGGCCGTTCTGCTCGGCTCGGGGGTGGAAGGCCTGACCGGACGGCTGGCGGAATACGCGGACAAGGTTTACTGGGCCGACGATCCGGCCCTGTCTCAGTACACGACGGATGCGTACGCGACGGTTTTGACAAACCTCTTGAAGGAACACCAGCCTTCAATTTTCCTGTGCGGCGCCACCATCATGGGCAAGGACCTTTCCCCGCGGGTGGCCACGCGCCTTCAGACCGGCCTATCCACGGACTGCACGGCTTTGTCCATCAACGAGTCCGGTCTTCTCGTGGCCAAGCGTCCGGTCTATGCGGGCAAGGCGTACATCGAGGTCGTGTGTCCCACCGCCCGTCCTCAGATGGCCTCGGTGCGGCCCAATGTCCTCGAAATGCTGCCAGCGGACGGCGCCAAGAAGGGAGAGGTCGTCAAAGTCGATGCCAAGATCGAGGCGGCGGGCCTCCGCACGGCGGTCGTCGAGGTGGTGAAGGGGGCGGGAGCAAAGGTGGACCTGACGGAGGCGAATATCATCATTTCCGGCGGCCGGGGCATGAAGGGCCCCGAAAACTTCAAGGTCCTGGAAGAGCTGGCGGCCGTCCTAAACGCCACGGTCGGCGCCTCCCGCGCGGCCGTGGACTCCGGGTGGCGGGAGCACGGCGATCAGGTCGGGCAGACCGGAAAAGTCGTGACTCCTAACCTGTACATCGCCTGCGGGATTTCCGGAGCCATCCAGCACTTGGCAGGAATGGGTTCTTCCAAAGTAATCGTCGCCATCAACAAAGATCCCGATGCGCCCATCTTCCAGAAGGCGGACTACGGAATCGTGGCGGACCTCTTCAAGGTCGTTCCGGTTTTGACGGAAGAATTCAAAAAACTGTTGTCGGAGAACTGATCCGAACGAAGAGCGCCTCCCCAAAGGTGAATCGTACGGAAAGGATGGCCCTTTCCGGGCCATCCTCCTACCTCGGGATCCCCCTCCCCTTTTCCCTCTCCCCCGGATCCGGGGGGAGGGCGGGGGAGGGACATTATTCTAACGCTCTTTAAGCAAGATGATCTCGCAAAAAGTCACCAGAACGATGTTTTCAATTGTAGGGGCGTCCGGCCGGACGCCCCTATCGGGCGAGCGCCGCTCGCCCCTACATGCAAGGCGTGCAAGAACTGAGGAGTGAAGCGCACTTACAAGGTGCGCGGCAACGACGAAGTTGAGGCGCAACGCAGCAGATGGACTTTTTACGAGACCATCAAGCAATGTTTGAGTGAATTTGGTTGGGTTCCCCCCGAATCGTCCGGGAACCGAACTCTTTCCGCGGCAGGCCTCGAGGATCCTCTCCTCGGTCCGGCTTCAATTCGAGGGTCCAGATGTTCAGCTCATTCGATCTCTTCTTAGTCTTGATAGTGGCGGTTGTGTTCGCTTATGGATTTTACCGCCGCTACCGGCTCTGGATGGTGGGCAAACCCGATCAACGGACCGATCAGCCCAAGGAAAGGCTGAAATCCCTCTGGGCTTATGTGATGGGCCATAAGCGGATGCTCCGCGATACGTATCCCGGCTGGATGCATTTGTTCATCTTTTATGGTTTTTTGATTCCTTTCGTAATCGTGGTGATTACCCAGGCGAATTTCTCCTTGCCGAAAGTCCTGGCGCTTCCCCTGTCTCTCCTGTTCGATTTTGCCGGAGCCGCAGGAATTGCCGGAATCCTTTTGGCCGCCTACCGCCGTTATGTCCAGAAGCCGGAAAACCAAACGTATGACACCTCTTTGGGCAACTTGATCGCCCTTCTGGTTCTTCTGGGGGTCTTCGGGCTGGGCTTCTCCATCGAGGGATTGCGGATTGCCCGCACCCAACCCGAATGGGTGGCCTGGTCGCCGGTGGGCTGGATCTTCTCCCAGCTTTTCAGCGGCCTGGCGGAGCCGAATCAGGTCCTTCTTCATCGGCTTCTCTGGCGCCTGCATTTGTTTCTCGTTCTGGGGTTTATGGCCTGCATTCCTTATTCCCGAATGCTACATATCGTTACGGCCCCGGCTAACATCTATTTCCGATCGCTGGCTCCCAAAGGGGAATTGCCCCCCATCCGGAATTTTGAAACCGCGGAAACCTTTGGCGCTTCGAAAATTGAGGAATTGACATGGAAACAGCTTTTCGACCTGGATGCCTGCATGGGGTGCGGCCGCTGTCTTGATCATTGCCCCGGGGCCGTGACCGGAAAACCCTTGGCCCCCAAGAAAAATTGGGATTCTCTCCGGGCCCACATGGAAGAAAGAGCAGCCCTGAAGCGCAAGGGCGTGGATCCGGATGGGGAAGGGCAGAAGAAACTCATCGGGGACGCGCTTTCGGAAGACGTGATCTGGTCCTGCACCAACTGCCTGGCCTGCGCCATGGTTTGCCCCGTGTTCATCCCCTGCGTGGATAAATTTTTGGAGATGCGCCGGTACTTAGTCCTGATGGAAAGCCGCTTTCCCCCGGAAGTGCAACTGGTCTTCCGCAACATGGAGAACAACAGCAATCCGTGGGGCGTGGGTCTCGGGCTCCGAGCCGACTGGGCCAAGGGTCTGGATGTGAAAAACATGGCGGAAGTTTCCGAAGTGGATCTCCTCTTCTGGGTCGGCTGCGCCGGAAGTTTCGATGACCGCAACAAAAAAGTGGCCATCTCGCTGGCCAAAATTTTAAAGTCTGCGGGGGTGAAGTTTTCCATCCTTGGGACGGAAGAGGGGTGCTGCGGTGATTCCGCCCGCCGCATCGGAAACGAATACCTCTATCAGACCCTCGTGCAGGCGAATATCGAGGTCCTGAAAAATTACGGGGTGAAAAAGATTGTAACGATATGCCCCCATTGTTTCAACACCCTCAAGAATGAATATCCCCAATTCGGGGGGAAATATGAGGTTCTCCATTACACCCAGTTCTTGGCTGAACTCATAGGGCAGGGGAAACTGAAGCTGACCAAGCCGGTGGACAAGGTCATTACCTATCATGACTCCTGTTATTTGGGACGGGCCAATGAAGTCTATGAGGAGCCCCGCAAGATCCTCCGGGCGATTCCCGGGCTGAAAATGGTCGAAATGGAACGCAACCACGTTCGCAGCTTCTGCTGCGGGGCCGGAGGCGGGCGCATGTGGATGGAGGAGAAGCTTGGCACGCGGATTAACCAGGAGCGGACCGATCAGGCGCTTAAGACCCAGGCGCAGATGGTAGGGACCGCCTGTCCCTATTGCTTGACCATGCTTGGCGACGGCATCAAGGAAAAGGGCTTGGAGGAGACCTTGACGGCGGTGGACCTGGCCGAACTTGTGGAACAGTGTCTGGAGAAGCCCCAAGCGCAAGAAAAAACGTAGGGGCCAAGGGCTCGATGGAGCGAAGGGAAATAAATTTTTGGCAAAGGTAACCCAGTTGAGGAACCGGCTCAACGCCATTGCAAATTGAAAATGGCAAATTGAAAATTGAAAAATGGACGAGGCCTTTTGCGAAAATTTGCAATTTTCATTTTTCAATACCCGCCACAGTTCCTTTTAAGAAAGGCTGGTTTGATTCGGGTTTTATGATCGATCCTCCCGGCTCCTCCCCTTGATGGGAGAGGGCAGGGTGGGGGCGAGGGGAAGATCCTTTGGGTGACGAAGAGCCGCGAACCGAAGTGAGGAAAGAAATGAAAATGGGTGGAGTAAAAGCTCGATGGATCTGGCTCCCGATTTGCGTGTTGTTCTTTCTCTGGGCCGGCATGGCCTCGGCGGCGGACAATGCCGAATGCCTCAAATGCCACAAGAACCCGAAGCTCAGCAAAGGGAAAAAGGACGGCTCCCTTCTTTCCCTTTATGTGAATGAAGAGGCGTTCAAGGCTTCGGTCCATGGCGCCGGGGGGTTGGGGTGCGCGGACTGCCACCAGGAGGCCAAGACAACCCAGCATCCGGCTGAAGGATTCCCCGAAGTGGGATGCGCTTCCTGCCATGCCGATCAAGTCGAAGCCTACAAGAAGACAAGCCATGGCATGATGGCCGAAAGCGGCATGGAGCAAGCCCCTAAATGCGCCGTTTGCCATACGGCTCATTACATCCGCAAGACCGCCGATCCGCAATCCCCGGTGAGCGAAGAAAAACTGCCGCTGGTCTGCGCGAAGTGCCACTGGCAGGCCCAACCTCCTTCCGGTTTTTTTACCGCCCTGGCTACGTACCGGATCATGGGCCACCCCAAAGGCGACCTGGGCGAAAAATACGACACCCTGGCCTGTGTGAAATGCCATTCCGAAAACACGGGCCATCCCCAGAAGCCCCTCAAAGTAACCTGCGGGCGCTGCCACGACAAGTCCCTGGCGACCCCGGTTTTCATGGGCCCCATCCACTTCCAGATGTCTTTTCACGAAGATCCCCTGCCATTCATCCTGCGGATCCTCTATGGTTTGGGGGTCGTGGTTGTGATCTTCGGCATCGTCGGCTGGTTTGGCTACCGAACCTACAAAAAGAAAAAAGCCCCCAAGCCTGAATCCGCGGGGGAGGGGGACAAGCCTCCGGAATCCGGATCGTAGGTTTTTCACCAATCAAGACGTTAGGAAAGAGGCAGAGGGGGTAACTTCTGCCTCTTTTTTTTGAACAATGCGCGGCGGAGAGCTATTGACTTCCCTCCGCTAACTTTATAGAATCCACTCACAATTAAAGCTTTTCAAGAAATCTTAATGATCTGGTAAAAATTCCATCTGTCCTGCTCGGAGCAGGATTGCGCTTCAACCCTTTAGATAAGAGACTTCGCATTTGGGAATAGCGAGTAATGAATCGGATCTCCAGGGGCGAAAATAATTTTGGAGTAAATCTATAGTGAACGGCTTAAAAAAGTAGTCATTGCGAGGAGCGAAGCGACGCGGCAATCTCATAAGATTGCTTCACTTCGTTCGCAATGACACCCTTTGGAAGTCAACTTATATAAGCCGTTCCCTATAACAGGGTGAATCGTTGCCGCGTACGTGTAAGTACGCTTCACTCCTCAGTTTTTGCGCGCCTTGCATCTGGAGCTTTTTGCGAGATCATCATAATTAATTTCTCGTGGCTTTTTAGTTTTTTCCCATCTGCTTTGGCCGAGATTTGGGTGCTATAGATGATTAATTCTGGCTATTTCTGGAGGAAAATAACTAATGAAGATCAAAGAGATAGATGTTGCTTTATTTCAGATTCCTTTAGACGTTGCGCTGTCGGATTCCACTCACGGGGAGATGCCATTTTTCGAATTGATCACCGTCCGGATAAAGGATGAAGATGGTCTCGAAGGTTTGGGATACACCTATTCCGTCGGGGTCGGCGGACGGGCGATCTACAGTCTGGTGGAATATGATCTCAAACCGATCCTTTTGGAAGAGGATTCTTCCCGCATCGAGCATCTCTGGCAGAAGATGTGGTGGCGCCTTCATTTTTCGGGCAGGGGAGGGCACGCCTCGTTTGCCATCGCGGCCGTGGACATTGCTCTTTGGGACCTGGCCGGCAAAAGGGCAAAACTTCCCCTGTGGAGGCTTCTGGGGGGAAACAACCCGCGAGTGAAAGCTTACGCTGGGGGAGTCGATCTCTACTTTACGATCGATCAGCTTAAGGAACAGGCAAGGGGATTTTTAGCTAAGGGGTTCCGGGCGATCAAAATGAAGGTCGGCCGCCCGCGACTGTCCGAAGATGTTTCCCGGGTGAAAGCCATCCGCGACCTCGTCGGACCCGACATCCCCCTGATGGTGGATGTCAACATGGGCTGGACCGTGGAACAGGCCATTCATGCTTCCAGAGCCCTGGCGGAATTCGATCTCTACTGGCTGGAGGAACCGACTATCCCCGATGATCTCGCCGGCCATATCAAGATCATGCGCGAGGGGGCTCTTCCAATTGCGACAGGCGAGAACTTCCATACCCTTTATGAATTTCAGCACTTCATCACCGCCGGCGCGGTGTCATATCCCGAGCCGGACCTTGCGACCTGCGGGGGAATCAGCGTCTGGATGAAAGTGGCCCGCCTGGCGGAGGCGCACAACCTGCCGGTTACGACCCATGGAGTCCACGACCTTCACGTGCATATGCTCGCCGCCGTGCCCAATCCCTCCTATCTCGAAGCGCACGGGTTCGGACTGGAAAAATATATGGCCAATCCGATGGAGATCAAGGAAGGGGAGACGATCGCCCCCGAACGCCCGGGGCATGGGGTGGAACTGGATTGGGAACGGATAAAACCCCATTTAGTGAGATGACATAAGAATGCATTGAAAATTGCAAAATGCAAATTGCAAAATGCAAATTTTTTGAAAAAAATGCATCCGTTTTTCGCTTTTCAATTTGAAATGTGCAAAGCAATTTTTTCGCTATTATGCCTTTTGACCGGGAAAAGGGAGGTAATCTCTCAGCACTTCCGGCGGCTTGAAACGCGGGGAATATCCCAGCTCCTGTTTGGCCCGGGATATATCCAAATGTTATCCGCGGGAATGGCGAAGTCGCAACCTTCCGGAAAGCGAATGCCCTCTTCAAATTCGATCTTGGCCGCATTTTTCTGCGAGGAAAAGGTTACGGGTGAGGGCAGCAATACGACCCGGTCCACTTTCAGGTCCTTCAGCGCGCAGATGAGATCCGTGAGGTTAAGAACATCATCCTGACACATCTGGATTCTATCCGCCATGTCCGCCCAGAGAGGGGAAGATAATATCATAACAAATGGTTGTCCCTGCGGGGCACCAATTCCCTGAGGACATGACTTCCCACATAGCTATCTCCGCCAATAACCAACGTCGCCATCGAAAGTCGCATTTTTGAAACAAAAATGCCCGAAGATTATAAAATGATCTTGAAAAGAGAAAAGGTTGGTGAAGGTGCGTCAAGTATTTTTGGGGAGAGAAAAAATAATTGACATGAATTTCCGCCTGAGCTATAAGTCATCAGCATCGCCGCTACTGGACTTCAAAAGACGGGAGGATTGCAAGATGAAAATTCGTGATGTCAGGGCTTATGTTTTAGAAAGCCAATTAAAACCCGAGCAGTGTTTTACCTGGGCACAGAGCCATGTGAACAAAAGGGTAGCGGCGATCGTGGAGATCGAGACGGAGGACGGGATCACCGGGGTGGGCGAGGCCTTCGGATTTTCTCCCCTCGCGACTAAGACGATGATCGAAGGTTCGCTGAAGCCGCGACTCATCGGGGAAAATCCCATCGACACCAACCGTCTCTGGGACATGCTCTATACGGTAACGCGAATGGATGGCCAGAAGGGCATCGCCCTGATGGCCTTGAGCGCAGTCGACATCGCCCTCTGGGATATCAAGGGAAAATTTTATAATGCTCCGGTTGCCGATCTTTTGGGGGGGCATTATCGGGACGAGGTGGGGACCTATCCCACGGGGCTTTATCGGAAGAATGTGCCCGATCAGACCAAGGCGCTGGTGGAAGAAGCTTTAGGTTATCTGAAACAGGGTTATAAAGCCATGAAGCTCAAGATCGGTTTCGGCCTGGAAGACGACTTGCAGAAAATCCGCGCCATCCGCAAAGCGATCGGCCCTGAACGCCGTTTGATGCTGGATGCGAATTGCGCGTACAACGCTTCGGAAGCGATCTGGTTGGGGAAAAGAATTGAGGAATTGGATATTTTCTGGATGGAGGAACCGATTCCTCCCGAAGATATCCAAGGGCATATCGAGTTCAAGGCGAAGGTGAATATTATGCTGGCGGCGGGGGAGAGCGAATTTGCCCGGTATGGGTTCCGGGATCTCATTTCCCGCCGGGCCGTGGACATTATACAACCCGATTTGTGCGCGGTCGGGGGGTACTCCGAAATGATGAAGATCATCGCCATGGCCACTGCTTGGAACCTGAGGTGTATCCCGCATGTCTGGGGAACTGCGGTGGGGTTGGCGGCAAATCTTCAGCTTCAGGCGGCGATGCCCCACTTTCCCACTTCGCTGATGCCCGAGGAGTCTTTGATGGAATTTGATCGCACAGCCAACCCCCTGCGGATCGAGCTGGTAGAGGAGGCATTTGAAATGGAGGGGACGAAAATGAAGATTCCCCGAAGGCCGGGGCTGGGGATTACGCTGAACCGGGAGGCATTGAAAAAGTATCAGATTTCGTAAGAAAAGCCAAATATCTTTAAATCTGTTGGATTTCGGTGCGGCGACGGGGGGCGCCGAAGGAGGCTTGCCGGCGGATCGAGGGATCAAGAGAATTTACCTTGGAAGAGAGAGGGATTTCAGAACGAAAGCGTTACAAAGAATTATTGGGGATGGGTGCAATATCGGTTTAGCACTTGATGATCAATTTCCAATCCCAAGCCGGGTCCCCTGGGGAGAATGAATTCCCCCTTTTCGAATCTCAGGGCCTCTTTGAATACGCTGGCCTCCAGTTGGAAGTAAAAATGCTCCAAAGCGACGGCCGGCGGGGAGCCGGCGATCAGGTGGGCCGTTGCCAAAAAACCGGGGCCGAAGTAGGCGGAGTGGGGAGCCAGCTTTACCTTGTAGGGTTCGGCCAGAGCGGCGATCTTCCCGAATTCGGTTATTTTGCCTTTTGATAAAGATGGGGTGGAAGAAAAGATCGGGTTTTTAATTCTCCAGCCAAAAACTTTCAAAGATTCTCAGAAATTCGGCAGGCGTGCAGACAGTCAAGGGGAAACGGTGGCGGACTTTTTCTTTTAGAAAGTGCTTCTTGTGCAGGGTAATCAGATAGTCGGCTTTTGATTCAATTGCGGCGGCAAGGATGGAGGCATCTTTTAAGGGAAGAATTATTGCGGCTTTTTCCACTGCCGTTTTCGGGGGATCGTCAACCATCAGCGGGGCGAGATTTCGGAAAAACCGGCGAAATTGCAGGATCAGGTTGGGAAGCTTGGCGGAAATATTTCGATCCGCTTCAACCAGGACCTGACGGCTGATCACCATCTGGATGCTTTCGGCTTCGCATAAATCTAAAACTGTTGCCGATGCGCCGGTTCGTGAAGCTATGCCTGCAATAATAACGCTGGTGTCGATGAAAACCTTAATCTTTTTGGTAGGTTTCTGCAACGTACCGTTCCCGCTGAGATTTCAAATCATCCAGAAGATCTTCAAGAGTTAGACCCTGGCGTTTCATCTCCCGCTCGAACTTCTTTGCTACCGAAACTCGCTCCAATCTCTTGGGGACCATCAACAGGACCTTTCCGACTCGGAAAATATTAACTGTGGTTTGCTCATCTAAATTCATTTCCTCCCTTAAATCTTGCGGAATCGTGATCTGCCCCCGAATTCGCACCCGCGCAGACCTTGGGATCCTGGCAAAATCCTTCATATTTTCCTCCTTATTCTGATAATCATACTAATCTGATTATTAGAAAATATCAAGAAAAATTTGGGCCGATCCCAGAACCAAAAATTACGAGGGTTGATAACGGGGCCTCCTTTGGGTGCATTCGATTCTATTCTCCTCTTTGACGCCGATTTCGAGATGCCGCCTCAGAGCTCAATACCCAGAGACTGCGCGAGAAGGTGGGAAGAGTTGAAGGTGGATCAGGGATGTTGTTAGAAAAGGAAGGGCCCAGTTCTTTTCAAAAATTTTGAGGGCGGGAAGAAGAACATAAAGATTATTTTGGATTTGATACATATTCCTTCAGAACCGCGCCGTCGATTTCGAGGCCCAGGCCGGGGCCCTCGGGGATGATAAATTGCCCTTTTTCAAATCTGAGCGGCTCTTTGAATACACTGGCTTCCAACTGGAAATAAAAGTGCTCAAGGGCAAAGGCCTGGGGTGAGCCGGCGATCAGGTGGGCCGTGGCCAGCAAACCGGGCCCGAAGTAGGCGGAGTGGGGGGCCAGTTTTACATTGTAGGCTTCGGCCAGAGCGGCGATCTTCCGGAATTCA
>Ga0315278_10004705_pt1 | contig 12339 bp, 7 predicted proteins | sample YL17G06_0_MG_FD_203880 | JGI IMG/M metagenome (GOLD analysis project Ga0315278, IMG submission 203880) | Sediment microbial communities from Yellowstone Lake, YNP, Wyoming, USA - YL17G06_0 | ecosystem: Environmental > Aquatic > Freshwater > Lake > Sediment | place: USA: Wyoming | collected...
TCTACGCCGGCGGCAAACGGCAGACGTTCCCGCTGGACCCAGAGAACCCGATCGTAATCGGCGATGGCGGTGGCCTCGTGCGGATCAATCGCGGCAGCGCCGAGACCCGGAAAATGCTTGACGCAGCACAGCAAAGCCTGATTGTGCGCTATCGCTATCGAAGCTCTGACATATTTAGACACCATGTCCGGATCCGCTCCGAAACAGCGCCCCTCAAGGCATTTGTTACGGCGGTCAAGAAACAGGTCGGCCACCGGCGCGAAATTGAGGTTTATGCCGAGCGAGGTCATCAGCACTACGGCGCGATGATAGTCTTCGCGGAAGTGCTCGAGGTCGTTCCGCACGGCATAATCGGCAGCGGCTTTGAACTCGGCCGGGGCGCCTTTGAGTCGACACACGCGACCGCCTTCCTGATCGATAGCCACCAGGGGAGGCGTTTCCAGCCGCAGGTTGATTCGGCGGATACTCTCACGCGCCGCCGCGTAGGTCGGGCAGTTTTCCTCAAACAGGATCACGCCGCCAATCTGCTCTTCGCCGATGAAGTCAAGAAAAGCCGGGGGCGGTTCCTCTCCCGGGAAACCGAGAATGAACAATTGCCCGATTCTCTTGAGTAGCTTTTCCATAGTCATGCGCCGCCGGTGCGGCCCTTTCTATCAATATACTTCAACATTCTCTAAGACACACACACCAGATTCTTGCCGCTTCCCTTGGCCTGGTATAGCGCCTGGTCGGCGACCGTCACCAGTTCCTCCTCGGAGCGACCGTTTTCCGGATACGAACTTACGCCTATCGAAACCGTGATCTTCACTTTTCCGGTTGAGCCGGTATCCATAATCGTCGCCTCCACCTGGGTGCGAATCCGTTCGCCGATACGTTGGGCTTCAACCAGAGGCGTCTGCGGCAGGATAACCACGAATTCTTCCCCGCCGTAGCGGGCAAAAATGTCCACGTCGCGAATGCACTCTTTGACAACTTCAGCCAGGCGCCGCAACACCGCGTTGCCGGCCTCGTGGCCGTAACCATCGTTGAGCTTCTTGAACCAGTCGATGTCGATCATGATAATAGACAGCGGCAGCCGATAGCGCACCGCGCGGCGTTTCTCTTCCTGAAACTTCTGGACGAAGTAGCGATAGTTGTACGACTCGGTGAGAGCATCCATGATAGTCAGCTCTTCGGTACGTTTGAGCAACTCAGCATTCTCCAGAGCCAGACCCGCCGAGCGCGCCACCATCGACAGCAACTGTTCATCGCGCTCACCGAAAGACCCCTTGTCGTTGGATTCGGCGATCAGAAGACCCGTGGTCTGACCGTGGAAGGTCATGGGAATGATGATGGCTGAGCGCGTGGACGAAGACAAGGTCTCGTAGTCATCTCGTGTGCCGGTGTCAGGGATTCGTACGGTTTCCCTGGCCTGTGCCGCGCGAGTGATCAACTCGTTCCCCGAAAGCGCCAGCGGTCTGAGACTGTAGCTGGTCCGACCGTTGATGCTTCTGGCCCGGTAATAGAAAGCGCCGCCCGCGTTCTTCAGGATCATCACGTGGTTCATGTAACCGAGCGTCTTGCCCATGATTCGCATGACCTCGCGGACCACGTCGTCCGGCTCCAGAATCGACGCCAGCACGCGCGTGTTTTCATAAATCATCTCCAGTTGCGCCTGGGATTTCTCCAATTCCGACGTCCGTTGATTGAGCGTGTTGAACAGCTTCATCAGGCGCCCCTCCGACTTGTGCATGTACTCGGAGACATAGGCCAGCGCGAGGAAGAAGATCCACATGAAGCCGATGCGCAGGGAGAAGTCAAACAAGTGATCGCCCCGCAATTGACCGATCACCACCACGATGTACGGAACCGTCAGAAGCGCCGTTACGACCAGGGCTGCCGGGAAGACGAGAATGTATGCGGCTATGGACACGGTCAGAAAGAAGAAGAGATAGAACGACGATTCTATTCCGCCGGTGTACCAGATGAACAGCGGCAGAAAGAAAATGTCATACGCTATTGATCCGAGATAGGCAAGTTTCAGGTCGAACCGGCTGTACATACCTGCCAGAAACAAGCCTATCAGCAGCGCATAAGACGCTATCACGACATAGAAGAACGGAATGTCGCTTTCCGAATACTCGCCGAAACCGGCAAACCAGCAGACGGAGGCAAACGTCAGTATCCTGGTTAACAGGAAGACGACGTCAATCCTGGGCAGAAGAGTCCTATTGCGGTCCAGAAACAGTTTCATGGGCGTGCCGGTATTCAAGCCGTATACGGCCTATAATCGGCACTATGCATTGCGGCTTAAGGGATTATGCGGAAACAGCGGTCCGTGGCTTCCCAGAGGTCGGCATGAATTGCCTTATTGACATCACCAGCACCCCCAAAGAAAGGCCCAACAGAACCAGATCAGTAGTTGCCAGCATGAAATTGCTGTTCGGCAGATAGTCCGTGAACAATTTGTAACCCAATGCAGCGATTGTTGTTGCAATCATCGCCAAGGCCGGAACCAGCGTGAACCAGCTCTTCCTGCCGGCTCGGTGGAGCCACACGGTGACGGCTATCAGTGTCAAAGCCGCTAGTAATTGGTTGGCCGAGCCGAAAAGCGGCCAGATCGACTTCCATCCCTCGTTCCAGGCAACCACCACCATGAGCAGTACCGACAGTACAGAATTGAACCAGCGTTTGACGATTATCGCCGGAGGGTGCACAAACACGGTCTTCCAAAGCTCCTCCAGCAGATATCTGTTGAGACGGACCGCCGTATCCAGAGTTGTAATCAGGAAACCCTCGACCACCAGAATACCCATGACCGAACCAAAAGCTACCGACGTCCCCATCGTGTTGTGCATCAAATGCCCCATCGAGTAGGCGAAACCGAGAATCGGATTCCCCGGGCCGGTCTCCGGCCAGACGATGTGCATGTACTCGGCATAGCTGAGCGATGACCCCACGGTGACCAGGACGAGCACAGCCAGAAGACCTTCGAGGAGCATTCCGCCATAGCCGATCGCCCGCGCCTGGCCTTCGGATTCAAGCTGTTTCGACGACGTCCCCCCTGCTACCAGAGCGTGAAAACCGGAGATCGCTCCGCAGGCTATCGTAATAAACAAGAATGGCCATACGGGTCCCATCGCCTGTGCGCCGGCCTGAAGGTTTGAAATCGGATACGTCAGAGTAGCGCCCTGAAACCCGGACCAGACCAGACCGACCACCAGTGTGGCCATACCTGCATACAGTATTTGCACGTTGACGAAATCGCGTGGCTGGAGAATCCACCAAACCGGTACCTGGCAAGCCAGCAGAGTATAGGCGGCGATAATAATCATCCAGACCTGCGGGTCCAGCGCCACCGGCATCTGGAAGCCCACATAGATTGAGCCTGCACCAACCAGCGCTGCCACGACATACGCCAGCCAGGTGCGCATCCGACGCTGGATCACCAGATAACCAATCAGCGGCGCGAACAGGGTAACGACAATCAATGAAGTCGAGGCAATTCCGCCGATTATTCCGTGCGGCACGCCGTTGATCTCACGCGTACGCAGCAGCGTCTGGGCGCTGTCGAGACCGAAATTCTCAAGCGGAAGCAGCGAGGTAAGCGACACCGCCGTCAGAGCCAGAAACGCCGAGGTCACCAGCACGATCATGATCGTGGTAAATCCGATGAAAAGCAGGAAACCGGAAGTGCCGAGAGTTTTGCGGGCGATTTCGGCCATTGAGCAACCCCGCTCACGCACCGAGGCGTAAATGGCAACAAGATCGTGCACGCCGCCGAACATGACCGCTCCAACTACCACCCAGAGCCAGGCCGGTCCGGCGCCATAGAGAATCCCCATGACCGGTCCGATGATCGGTCCGGCGCCCGCTATCGTCGAAAAATGATGGGCAAATAGGACCGAAGGCCTCGTGGGAACGTAATCCACCCCATCGTTGATCTCGACCGCCGGCGTTACCCGGGAACGGTCCTCACCCACCGCCCTTGCTATGAACCGGCCGTAGAATCTATAGGCCAGCAGGTAAACTACCAGGGCTGCTGCGACATAGACCAGGACATTCATCTCGTCTTCCTCAATCTCGTAGGTCAGGACCCTTGTGGTCCTGACACTCTATGTCAGGATGGCCCTTCGACCGGCTCAGGGTGACACAAGCGTCCTGACCTACAAGGCTGCCGAGTAATATACGCATCCGCCAGCGACCTGCAATCAACAGATTCGTAGGGCGGGACCGTTTTCGATCCCGCCATTCCCCGCTGGTTTGTCGAAACTGACCAGCCTTACAGAAGCCGCTCCCATCTTCAGTAACGCCGCTTTTGAGGTTGCCTTTTACGTTGCGGTAAAGCAACTTGCCTCTGGCGCCAGTCGTATATCTGAGCACCCTTTATCGGGAGTCGAAGTTATGAAGAATCTTCGTTTCCAGTACCTGACGGCACTCTGTTGCGGTCTGATTCTATGTCTGTCCATCAATTCACCCGCATCCACGTTTCAGCATGGAGACAACGTCAGCATTTCCGGGTTGCATCTGATCGACGATGACTTCTATGCGTTTTCCGACGACATTCGGATAGACGGCACCATTACCGGCGATCTGTGCGCCCTCGGTGCTCAGACAACCATCAAGGGAAGTGTCGGACGTTCGGCCAACCTGGCGGGACGATATGTCGACAACAACGGTTCCGTGGGAGGTTCTCTGCGCTTCTTTGGTGACCGCCTTACCGTGAGTGGGCGGGTGGGCGGCTCGCTCCTGGCCTTCGGCCGTTTGGTCATCCTGAATCAGGGTTCCGTGATTGAAAAAGATGTCAATATCAATGCGGCCACGGCTGAACTCGAGGGCAACGTGCTCGGCAACGTCCGCTGTTCGGGAGGAAGCATAGCAATCTCCGGCCAGATCGGCGGCGATGTCACGCTTGAAGGAGACGAAATCACCATTTCTCCCCCCGCGGTTATTCGCGGCAACCTGACCTACAAGACTGAGCGTGAAGACCAACTCAGGCTGGAACCGGGCGTGACTGTCATCGGCCAGACTACCTGGCAGACCCCCGAAGAGAAGGATGAAGAGGACTCGTCCCTGCTGCGCGATTGCGCCTATCGCATCGCCAGCCTTCTCGCCGCCTTTATCTTCGGCATCATCGTGATCGCCTTCTTCAGAAACTACGCTGAGGAAGCAGTCAGCCAGCTCACGAAACGCTCCACCGTGACCATAGCTGCAGGCTTGGTCGGTCTGATGGCAATAGGCCTGGCTGTAGTAATACTGGTGATGTCACTTCTCGGTACGCTTCTGGGCAACATGCTCTTGTCCGGTGAACTGGCGTTTGTAGGCGTGATGTTGCTTGTACTTTCGATTCTTCTGATTCCGATTACCAGTTTCGTTACCGTCTCCGGTGCGGTGATTTTCTACGCCGGCAAGATTGTTGTGGGGTTAGTGCTCGGGTACTATCTGTTACGGACGGTGCGCCCATCCATTGATCGCTTGAGCCGCACGGCCCTCTTCCTCGGACTCATCATTCTGTACCTGGCTGCGGCTTTGCCGTATGCAGGTCTGGCGGTGTACCTCTTGACAGGTCTGGTAGGGGCAGGTGCGATCATTCTGGGCGTGCACAACTGCCGGAAGACGGGTTAGCGGGGAAATGCTCTATACTACATGGATTACGGGATTCGAACCAAGACGAACGCTGCAGGTAGCTAAATACTCGTATCTCTGGAGGTTTGATAATGGATAGAATTGCGCAGTTGCAACATGCGACGGCACGCAAGTCTTTGGAAGCTATCTGGTTTGCTACGCTATGCGTGTTGTTGTCTGCCTGCCAGAATCAAGCACAGGAGATTTACCGTGAGAACACGTATTTATCCGGTACTATCGGTGATGGACCGGGCGAATTGGGATACATTGACTTCGAAGACGGCGAAGACGGGATACCGTCTACTTTTGCCATCTCTGCATATGGAACTGTCTGGATTTATGACTATGCTCACAAGGCTATCAAAAATTATTCCCCTACAGGTGCATGTGTTGGAGCAATTGATTTAGGAGAACGACTAGTAAACGACATAGCAGCCATCGATTCAACACGACTTGCTATCTGCTATTGGAATCGCGCTTTCATTGATATCATAGACCGGTCCGGGAAGATATTGGTCAGTTGTCCATTGCCTTACGAGGCGGCGGCGATGACATTCTTGTGCACCTGCGACGAAACGGTATATGTGTTGTTCGATGCGTACAAGCCGGATCCTGTCTGGAATCCTGACGGCAAAGGCCCTTCGTCACATTACGTTGGCGCCTGTTTCTCAACAGCTGGGACGCTGCTCGAACTAAGGCGCGATTCACTCGCCTTTTGGGTAGAGACATGCGGTGCTTATCACACCGCGTCCACGGATTCGTATCCGTACTACGACCCAACCTTAAGGCAGATTCTCGACAAATCAGGGCAACCATTCATGAAGGAAGTATCCGATACAACCGCCAAATTCGAGCCACTCGGTACTGATGGCGATGGCAACCTGTTCTTAGTACGGACGATTAGGGAGAGTGATAGGGTGTTCCGTTACATAGCAGTCAAGTACGCACATTCAGGAGAGAAGCTGGCGGAATTCGAGATACCCTTCTTTGACCGATCAATGGTTCACTGGAACAAGTTGGACAGGAAGGGTAATGTATATGTCTTTGACTGGCCGGATGAGGGCAAGAACTGGTCGATTCTCAAGTACAGTGTATCTAATTAGCCCGGCAGTCAACAGTTGTAGGGTTACGTCGTTTGGCTGCTCATAAGAGCGGGGAGGAAAATCGAGAGCCGCTCAATTCACTATCGGTGCGTTGCAGCCGGCAACTGATCCGCCGCATCGGGGGTCGGCGGCGCCGGTCATCATGCCGGTCGGAACGATCTGAATCAGTTCCAGGTCGCCATAGGGGGTGCGCTCGCGCACCTGGTGGCCGTAGGCAGTAAGCCGCTGGATGGTGGCCTCATCAAACCTATTCTCTTCCAGATAAAGCGAATCCGGCAGCCACTGATGATGAATGCGGGGAGCTGCCGCGGCCGCGTCGGGTGACATGCCGAAACGGGTCATGTTGATAATCGTCTGCGCCACCGTCGTGATGATCTTGGAACCGCCAGCCGAGCCGAGAATAAGAAACGGTTGGTCGTCCTTGAGCACCAGTGTCGGCGACATCGACGAGAGCATCCGCTTGCCCGCTTCCACACAGTTGGCTTCGTCACCAATCAGACCATAGAGGTTGGCGTGGCCCGGACGGATGGCAAAATCATCCATCTCATTGTTGAGCAGAAAGCCGGCGCCGCCAACTGTCAGACCGGAACCAAACGATTCGTTGAGCGTATAGGTAATCGCCACCATGTTGCCGGCCTGATCGCAGATGGAGAAATGGGTGGTGGCGTCGGATTCGTATTTCTCCGGATTGCCGGGTTGTACGTCCGCCGAGTTTCCCGCGTGATCGCGCGAGATGAGTCTCCGTCGTTCATTCAGATAGCCGGAATTGAGCAGCGACGAGGGCACATCGAAGAAATCCGGATCGCCCAGATGCTCGGAGCGGTCGGCAAAAGCGAGGCGGGCGGCCTCGCAGAATAGATGTATGAACTCAGGTGAATTGGACGTCATCCGGGAGAAATCGAACGGTTCGATTAATTTAAGAATCTGCCCCACTATCACCCCACCGGAACTGGGCGGCGGCATGCTGTAAATGTCGAGCGAATCGAACGTGAAATGAAGCGGCTGCCGCCACACCGGACGGTAACCGCCCAGATCAGCGTGTGTGATCAAGCCGCCATGTTTGGTCATACAAGCAACGATGCTGTCTGCGGTCGGTCCGGCATAGAATCCCGCCGGTCCGTCGGCCGCAATTGCATACAGACTTCGCGCCAGGTCCGGCTGGACCAGTTTCTCCCCTTGTCGCGGAAGTGCACCGGTCGGGGAAAAGATGCTGCGGGTTTCTTCAAACTCGCTCAGAGAGCTATCGTATTCGGCAAACATTTCCGCCAGAGGCGGGTCCACGGTGAAACCGGTGTCCGCCAGTCTTGCGGCTATGGTCACCAGGTCCTGCCACGGCCTGGTTCCGTATCGTTTCCATAGAGCATGAAGTCCGGCCACCGTGCCCGGCACGCCGGCCGCCAGCGCGCCGCGTGTGGACAGGTTCTCGATTACCTCTCCCGTACTGTCGAGAAACATGTTACGACTCGCCGCGATCGGCGCGGTTTCCCGGAAATCAAGCGCACTGATTTCTCCGCTGGAACTGTGGCGCACAACCGCGAATCCCCCTCCACCGAGGTTACCTGCCGGAGGATAGGTCACGGCCAGCGCGAATCCAACCGCCACGGCCGCGTCGAACGCGTTTCCCCCGCTTAGCAATACTTCCTTGCCGATCTCTGATGCCAGAGGCGAGACCGTTACTGCTACTCCCTGTCTGTAATAGCGGGTAACACCTACCTTGTCGCACGACAGACCGGACAGGAAGATAACTACAGCAAGTAGAACACAAACTGTACGCATGGGTGAAACCTGCTGCCTGCTCACAGTCGGCAAATCCACCGCCGGCACCTATCAGGCCTTCTCGATCCGGAATATCATTCCGTCCGGGAACCGGACCGGCAACACCAGGCCGGATTTCAGGTCTTTGGCCGTGGTCTTGATCGGCGTCGTGGTTTCGGCGTTTTCAAGGATGTTGGTCATCTTTATCTTGGCCGATCCGAAACCAGCCTGACGCAGATCGGCCTGAATAATCACTTCCTTGACCGTTGCCTCAAGGCCATCAGACAGCTCACCCGGCGGCGGCGCCACCACGAAAAGCAGACCGTGCTTGCTGCCCGTGTGGAAGGCGAGGTTGACCGACGGGTCACTACAGTACAGGAATGATTTGTTGCCGGTCGCTTCGAGAATCGAGGCCACGAACGATAGTTTGCTGAAGTCGCCGCCGGATGCGAGGTCGAACGAGAAGAAGTACAGGCTCCCCTTGAACCGCGTACTGCACACCCCTACTACCTTGCCGTCGCTCTTGGCCAGCTTCTTGGCTCTCTCGTCAGCGGTGCGAATGGCACCATAGCCGAACGCGGCGAACTCGCCCCCCTTGTGTGAAATAGTTTCCACCGACTGATCGACGGTCGTCTGGATACGGAAGTGCTTGGACAGGATCTGACACTCGCGGAAGTCCTCATCGTACCTGGGCATCAGGCCGCACAAGATGATCGTGACACCTGCTTTAGCCAGTTCCACGATAGCTTCCTGATCTTTCTGCGGCATTACCTCGGCCGACGGCGCAAAAATAGTCGTGTACTGCTTCAGCGTCGAGTAGTCGCGGTTTTCGCGAATGCCGTAATCCAGACGAAGCCGCGTCAAATCCCGACAGAAGCCGGAAGTTGTCTCGTTTAACAGTCTCGTCAGGTAGGCGAACTCTTTCTTTGAGCCGGTCTCACGCAGCCAGTAGTACATCCGGTTGACCAGGATACCGATCTTCGGGGCGGCATTGATCTCGTCAAACCCTACCGCTTCGATCCCCTCATTGAAGTTCTTGATCACCTCGTAAGCGTCCGTCACCGTCCCATCGCGCCTTAGCGGGGCGGAGTACCAGCGGTCTCGATCCACGAACATATAGTGGTTCATCCCCTTGAGACCCGCCGACAGTCCGGCCGCAAGGTAGAACCGGCGCACGTTGCTGCCAATAGGCGCGATTTCTTCCTCACGCTTGGGATCAGCAGCCGGCGCCCCGGAGGTAAACGACGTGGCAAAGGCAAACTCGTACTCGGCCTTCAGAAAACGGGCCTTGTTGGTCAGATCGAAATAGCTACCCTCGGGGAACACGTTAGCTCCGAGGAACGGCGAGCGGTCATCCGGCGCAAGGTTGAATGCCGGCAATAGATCACCCGGCTTGAAGTAGAGTGAGCGGAATAGAAGCGGCTCAACCGTAAAGGACTTGAAAGTGTCTTCCAGTATAGCAAGGTACTCATTAAGAGTGTATTCGCGGAATCGGAACCAGTCGACCACCTTGGGATAGTCCTTGAGTTCCAGTTCGTCGAATTTGCGGGGAGGCTCGACGGTTCCAAAGTCCTCGTGCTTTTCGCGATACAGCGCATTCAGCTTCTTGATGTCCTCGTACCGAGTCTGCAGGAATTCCGGGTAATACTCCGCCAGCACGTCCGGGTTGTAGTCGGCGCTCCCCGGATTGAGGAATCTTCCAAAAGAAGTCTCGTAATCAAGTTCGACCATGAACACCGGCCCGCGAGGATGAACATAGTTCTTCGTGGTTTCAATAAACGCCTTGAAATAGTTGCGCAGGTGGAACTGGAAGTTATTGTGCAGGTAGGAAGGCAGATACCCGCCCTTGGCTCCGTACGAATCCGGAAGCGTGATCTCAGAACCGTTGACGTCGCGCGCAAACACCTTGATGTCGTTAAACAGCGTTTTCGGCAACCCGGCATATGGCACCTGCCCCCACACCATCGGCCCCGGCCTCAAAATGACTTTGAATCCGAACTCACGAGCCAGTTCGAGAAAGACAACCAGGTCTTTGCGGGGATCGTCAAATCCCGAAAAATCGACATGCTTGGCGCTATCCTGATGGATATTCCAGGGCACCGAGGAAGCGATAATCCGGAAACCAGCCCGACGGATACGCTCGAAACAGATCGACCAATACCTCTTGTCGATTCCGAAATAATGAAGTTCGGCGGAGAACGGCTGATAGGTCTCTTTGCCGATTGCGAAACGATTACCGATTACACCAAGCATATAAGTCCTTATTTATCAATTACTTACCGATGGGCTAAAGGCGCGTATCAAATTACAATAGCATAACTGCAAATAAAAGTCAACACAATTCGCCTAACTAAATGTCAGACAAACAATTAGCAGTCCGAATATGCCCTTTGCGTAGTTTGGCAACAAAAAAACCCCTCGGCCAAGCCGAAGGGCTTTTTCTTAGCTGAAAAAAGCGCCTACTTGAGCAACATCATCTTCTTCGTCATAAGAAATTGGTCGGTGGACAGACGATAGAAGTAAATACCCGACGCCACATTGGTGCCATCCCACTCGACCTCGTAGCGATCGGCCGCCAGTTCCGCGTCAACCAGCGTGGCTACTTTCTGACCGAGAACGTTGAAAACGTCGAGCGTGGCCTTGGTGCGTTCCGGGAGATCGAAAATGATCTTGGTAACCGGGTTAAACGGATTGGGATAGTTTTGCGCAAGATCAAACTTGACCGGCAGATTACCACCGCCAATTGGGTTCACGTCGGCAAGCACGGCATCACCACCCCAGATCGGGACGAACTCTACCAAAGTGGAAGCTTGATTAAAACTCCTCTTGCCACTACGCGGGGAGATCTTGATAGTGTCACCTTCCGCCCAGCTAGTGACGTGCCCATAGTAGTTTGCCACGACCTGGGAAGTGCTCATTCCCCCCGACGAGAAACGCGCACAGGAAACCTGGAATTGCCGCTTGGAGTTGGTTGAGTCGATATCGTCGTTCGCCCAGAGTATTTTTATGAAATTGAAGATCGACTCCGCGGTGGGGGTCCAGTTCGCAGAATCGAGCACAAGACCGGTGAAGTCCCAGCCATAGTTCCCGGCTGCAGCGTTGATTGTCTCATCCACCCTGAAATAAACGCTGAAAGAAACCAGCGAACTGCCGCCAACCTCAGGCAGGGTCGTAAACGCTATTTTGACGGAATCCGGACCGTTTGGATCGAGGGGATCCTCCTGAGCCGATACACCTGCTGACAAAGCAAGCAGCACCAATAGTGTAAACAAGTTTCTAACTCTCATGTCCTTTGAGCCTCCATTCATTCTATTCTGTTACTATCAATTATTCCTTACAACAAGCTGTCTATATCGTTATCGTTCCGGGGCAAATGACTTTCCGAACATCAAACAGCCCGGAAGCCTCCCGGCGCACACATACCCACACGGAAAATAGCCAGGCCTGCGATTCCAGTCAATAGAAAACTTGCGGCCGCATGCAAGTTTAAGGAAACACTTAATTCCGTACCGTCAAGGGTTCCGGGGCACTTTTGTGGTTCGAAAGAAGCCGTTAGAGCTTTGCGGGAGCGCGGAGGCTCACCCTCCCGTGCTCCGGCTCAACGGGAAGCGAAATTCCTCGATTTTCGGGCAGTTGTACTGGATAGAACCAAAAGAAGCGGCCACCCCTGAGGGGGTGGCCGCTTGATCCGGAGGCGGGAAATCAAGCCAACTTCCCGCACAAAAAACGGTCTACAGACACGTTTTCAAAACAGCATTTTGCGGACCGGTTATGAAGAGAAAGTCAACCAACGTCATAATGTCACCCAGCGTCACGTGATCATCACAGGTCGGATTGGCGCCGCCATCCTGATTCACGTCTGCTTCCAGAATACACG
>Ga0315278_10004706_pt1 | contig 12337 bp, 6 predicted proteins | sample YL17G06_0_MG_FD_203880 | JGI IMG/M metagenome (GOLD analysis project Ga0315278, IMG submission 203880) | Sediment microbial communities from Yellowstone Lake, YNP, Wyoming, USA - YL17G06_0 | ecosystem: Environmental > Aquatic > Freshwater > Lake > Sediment | place: USA: Wyoming | collected...
AGCAACCATCTCCTGTACTTGTGAAAGTTGTTGTTGTATAAACTCAGGGCCGCTCTGTTTCAGCGACCGGTAAAGTCCCCCGCGATGAGTATTAACGAAACAGACAGCTGTTTCATCCTCGACATAAATACCAAACTCATCACAATATTTCAGGAAAGAATCCGAAGGAGGATAATGCGAAGTGCGGATAAAGTTCATGTTAGCTTCCTTTGCCAGCAAAACATCCATCTTATCATATTCAGGAGTTGACATTCTGCCCAGAAGAGGATTTATATCATGGCGGCAGGCCCCCCTTAGCTTAACCTGTTGTCCGTTTACAAGCAATTTATTGCCTGTAACTTCAACCTTCCTGAAGCCAATATGGATTTTGGTTGAGGCTGTGACTATCCTTTTGTCGAATATTGTTGTAATTAATGTGTAAAGGTTGGGATGTTCGGAGTCCCATTTTTCAGGTTTCTTAACAGGAATGGAGATTAATGTAGAAGTATCTTCCAGTGGAAATTTTTTGTCTGTCATGTTAACTACATTCCCTTTTTTATCATATAACCGGAAGCTAATCCAGGTCTTTTCTTTTTCATGAGATTCCACTTTTATCTTAAGCTCAGCATCGGTACATCTGGCATCAAGATCTGTTTGAATAGTAATTGATTCCGGAAAATTTTCCGGGAGAGCTAACAGGCTTACATTGCGTAATATTCCACCTATCTGATGCTTTGCATAGCCGCTTCCATATGATATTTCATTGTCCATATCGGTAACCTCAACTGTAAGCCACGCTTCATTTCCTGGTTTTATATGGTCTGTAATGTCACATTCCCAGGGAGTAAAACCGCCGCTATGGTCGCGGATAAAGACTCCATTTATCCAGACTCTGGCATAGCTATAAACTCCTTCAAATTTGAGTTTTACTACCTTTCCTGCATAATCTTCAGGTACCTTAAAGGTTTTCTTATAAACAAAAGGTGTATTATTGTGTATTGCAAATCCCTGCATTGCACATTCACCTGGTACTTTTATATCTTTCCAGTCGGCAGATGAAACTTCATTGGTAAAAAAGCTTTCCGGTGGATTCATGGTAATTTTCCATGTACCATTCAGGCTGATTACCGGTTCTAGTGTTCCGGTAACAAGGATTTCTGCCTTCTGAAAATCGGAACTTACACAGCCGGATAGGATTATCACAACTACTAACAGAGAAAGTAACTTGTTCATTTTTATCATAATGTTTAATGTGCTGAAAAGCCAGAATTCAAAAACTAATTTAGTAATGTTACAAAGATATTTTTCATCCGGAGGGAAGATTTCCTCAAAAATTCTTTCATTTTGTGTTAAATTGTGATTTTGTTTTGATCTTAGTGAATATAAAGGTTAAAATTATTTAATTGTCGTTTTATCTTAAAATTTTATTTTTTCATTTTATAATTTGAGAATATGGCAACAAGTAAAACTTTTAATAAGCCTTTAATAGGTACAATTATCTCGATTGGTGCTTCTCAGGTGGCTGAAATGATATCAATTGCCGGATTTGACTGGGTACTGATTGATATGGAACATTCGACGCTTTCTCTTGATTCGGTTCAGATTGCTCTTCAGGTTTTGGACGACAAAATAATCAAAATTGTCAGAGTTCCAGGAAATGATGAAATCTGGATTAAGCGGGTTTTGGATACGGGGTGTGACGGAATACTTGTACCTATGATTAATACTGCTGATGAGGCAAAGAAGGTGGTAAAATCATCAAAATATCCGGTTGATGGACAGCGAAGTGTGGGGCTTGCCAGGGCACATAAATTCGGTGCCGGGTTTAAGGAGTATTTAGCAGCGGCTAACAAAGACCTTTTAATAATGATCCAGATCGAGCATATCGAAGGAGTAAAAAATATTGATTCGATCTTGAAAGTGAAGGATATAGACTCAGTCTTTATTGGGCCATATGATCTTTCGGCCAGCATGGGACTGACAGGTCAGATTTTTCATCCGGATGTGGTATCGGCTATTAATCATATAAAGGACAAATGCCGTCAAGCAGGATTGCCCTATGGGATATTCGGCATGAATCCTGAACCTATGGTCTCTGAGTTGAATGATGGATGTACTTTTCTCCTTTGTGGCGTTGACACCTCTAATCTCTTAAATTCTTATACTGATATGATAAGGATCCTGAAAAAAGGTTAACAGGTTTATTTGAAGACAATCCTGACCCTGACTTCATATTCTATAATCTTCCCGTCTTCCTCAGCCGGTTTCCATACCGGCCCCTCTTTGATTAGCCTTATTGCCTCTCTGGAAAAGGCTTGTCCCGGACTGCTAATTATCTTAATATCCGCAATCGTGCTATCAATGTGTACTTTAAAGCTGACAGTAACAATCTGCTGTATAGATTTTTCAGGTTCAGGGTTGTGGATATTTTTTTCCAGGTATATGTCAAAACTATCTCTGCCTGCCACAGGTAAAGGAGGCATGTAATCTCTGGCTTTTTCACTCTTCGAACTTGCCGGAGCTCCTGCAGCACGAGCCATATCCATACTTCTTTCAGTAGCATAGGCTTTTACTGTAACCTCATCGGTATTTATTATGGAAAGATCAGGTTCAGTGACTTCTGAATCTTTAATTATCGGCTGTTGTGGTTCTGCAACATGTACTTCTACAACTTTAATATTGACTGGCTGATCATCTGCTTTTGATTTCTGTGGAGCAGGAGGTGGAACAACCTGCTTTTTATCAGGTGCTTTTACGACTGGCTTCGGTAAAGCTTCAGGCACAGGGGAAGAAACCGGAACCTTAACTACTTGACTGATATTTTCGCTGAGAGTTATAACCGGGTTTTTTCTCCGGGTAATTAAAAATATTGCTGAGACAACCATCAGAACTGCAACCGCAGCTGCGATACGGTAAAAAACAATTCGTGATCTAAGGTTTAATTTTTTACCCAGGCGGTTCTGAAGAATTGAGATATCTTCTTTAGCTACATCAGCAGAGATATTAGAAAAACCTTCTGTAGCTTCTTCTGCAAAAGGATCTTTCTGTAGTTCCCTTTCAAAAGAGTTCCTCTCTTCTCCGGTCATTTCACCTTCCCGGTAACGGGTAAGATCCGTAAGAAGGCTCTTCTTTTTTTTATTCTTGTACGGCATGTTTTCCTTCAAGACAAAGTTTAAGATTTCTTTTTGCATTCTGAAGATGACTCTTCACCTTTTTTTCATCAAGACCCATATTAAGAGCGATCTCATGGTAGCACCTGTTTTTGTAATAGAATTGTTGTATACATTCTTTTTGTTCATCTTTTAATCTTTCTATACAATTTGCCAGATCTTTTTCCATATCCGGTTCATCTTCATCTATAGGATGCAAAACCGAGCTGGTTTCCATAAAAACAAGAGAATCAGTCATCCATTCATTGAACTTCTCATCTTGGGATTTCTGAGATCTCAACCGCATAAGACAATAGTTTTTAGTGACCACATGAAGCCAACTTCTGAAGTTCTCTATTTTTTGCTTTGGTATTTCAATGATCAGCTTTTCAAAGATCTGCATTACTCCATCCATTGATTCATTCCTGTCTTTAAGGTATTTAAGACAGACACCATATACCAGGTGCATATAGCCTGAATAAAGTTCCCCAAGCACCTCAAGGTTCCTTGTTAGGGAGAATTCATTCATGAGATCTTCGTCAGACTTCTGACCTCTTTTTTTACCTGGGATCTTAAATGACATTACTAATAAATAACTGCGGTTTTAATATTATCAAAACCTCCTGCCACAATCCGCATACCGCAAACCCCGCACCATAAATTATTAATAAAGATAAAATAATTACAAAAAATCCAATTATTATTTATGGAATTCCGGGTATCCCTGCATCCTATGATAAATGTTTAACTAAAAATTATGGACATGAAAAACAGTTTATCAATTTTCGCAATACTGATTCTGGCAGCAATCATGATTGCTTTCACAGAATCAAGGACAATTACTGGTAAGGTGACCGACAATAATGGTCAGCCGATTGCCGGAGTAACTGTAATGGTAAAAGGAATATCAGCCACATCTGCAAGTTCTACAACCGATATTAATGGTAGTTATAAGATCGTTGTAGATCAGCAAACAAGGATTCTCTTTTTTTCATTGAATGGTTATACGACTGTTGAAGAGAAAATCGGAGACAGGACTATAATAAATGTTAAGATGGTGATGGAAGTCAATGCATTGGGAAATGCTGCAACAATAGGGTATGGGGTCAAAAGAGACATGGCTTCTAAATCAATGGCAATGGCTGCACCTTCATCTGGAATGCATTTTGAGTCAAAACAGTCGTTTCAGCGTTATAATAACAATTTTAACACCGAGGGATATGCTGCTGTAAATGAGAATGGCTATAAAAGTGTAAAAAACAATCCTTTATCTACTTTTTCGATCGATGTTGACAATGCTTCATACTCCAACATCCGCAGGTTTATCAACAATGGCGAGTTGCCACCGGCTGATGCTGTAAGGATCGAGGAGATGATCAATTATTTTAAGTATGATTATCCTGAACCATTGGGAGAGCATCCATTCTCAGTTTATACTGAACTGGCTGTCTGTCCGTGGAATAAAATGCACCAATTGCTTCATGCAGGACTGCGTGGAAAAAGCATAGACAAATCGTCTCTTCCCCCTTCAAATCTGGTGTTTCTTATTGACGTGTCAGGTTCGATGAATGTTCCGAATAAACTTCCATTACTCAAATCAGCTTTTGGGTTACTTGTTAAAGAGCTAAGACCTCAGGATCATGTTGCAATTGTTGTATATGCCGGAGCAGCGGGGCTGGTCCTTGAATCAATACCCGGCAACAGGAAAGAGGCAATAATGGCAGCAATTGATAATCTTGAGGCTGGTGGATCAACAGCCGGGGGGGCAGGGTTGAAACTTGCTTATGCAGAAGCGGAAAAAAACTTTATGAGAGGTGGAAATAACAGGATCATTCTGGCAACTGACGGTGATTTCAATGTGGGTGAATCGAGTAACGGCGGAATGGAGAGACTGGTTGAAGAGAAGCGGGAACTGGGGGTATTTATAACAGTGCTGGGTTTTGGAATGGGTAATGTGAAAGATGATAAAATGGAGATAATCGCCGATAAAGGTAATGGCAACTATTCTTACATAGATAACCTTCAGGAAGCCAGGAAAGTACTGGTTCGTGAATATGGAGGAACACTTTTTACAATAGCAAAAGATGTAAAATTCCAGATTGAATTTAATCCGGCCAAAGTTGAATCTTACAGACTTATTGGTTATGAAAACAGGCTATTGAACGATGAGGATTTCAATGACGACACCAAAGATGCCGGCGAAATGGGAGCAGGGCATAATGTAACTGCTTTGTACGAATTGATACCAGCCGGTGCGGATGAAAGGATACCTTCGGTTGATCCGCTTAAGTATCAGGTTTCCAGGTCAAAAGATAATCGTGAAAATAATTTCTCAGGTGAATACCTTACAATCAAGCTCCGTTACAAAAAGCCTGATGGAGTAACAAGCATACTTCTTGAAATACCGGTAAGAGGTTATATAAATGAGATGGAGGATACATCGGAAAATCTGAGGTTTGCAGCTGCTGTGTCAGAATTTGGGATGATACTTAGAAACTCTGAATTCAAGGGTAATGCAACTCTCGAAGGTGCATCAATGCTCGCCAGATCGGCCAGAGGTGAAGATGTCGACGGGTACCGGTCTGAAATGATCAGATTGATAAATACTGTGAAGGATATGAGGTTTCTGAGAGAAAAAGAATAGAGAAAACAAAAGAATCAAGATCTCCGAAGAAACCTGTCAATCTCTTTTGCGACTTTTCTGCCTGAAGCTATCGCATTTACAACGAGACTTGCCCCACTTACCGAGTCGCCTGCTGCAAATACTTTTTGATGGCTGGTCGATTGATTTTCATCAACCTTGATATTTCTTCTATGATCAAGCTCTAACTCAAGTTCTGATAACAATCCTTCAAGCACCGGATGTACAAACCCCATTGCAAGTAATACCAGATCAGCATCAATTTTTCTGCGGGTTCCGGGAATTACTTCCATAGTATAACGTCCGTTACTGTTCTTCCATTCAACATCTTCTACTTCAACCCCGACAACATGATTATCTGCCCCAATAAACTTAACTGTGGAAAGACTCCAGAATCTTTTGCAACCCTCTTCATGCGAGGTGGATGTCTTCAGTATTTTCCCCCAATATGGCCATGGATTATTATCAGCACGGGTCAAAGGTGGTTTTGGAAGAATTTCAATCTGTGTTACATTTACAGCTTTCTGCCGGATGGAGGTACCCACACAATCGGAACCAGTATCGCCCCCTCCGATAATCACAACCTTCTTCCATTCAGCATTTAAAGGATTATTGTTTGCTGTAAGTTGTCCGGAATTTGCCCGGTTCTGCAGTGTAAGAAAATCCATTGCATAATGGATCCCTGTGAGTTCCCTGCCTTCTACAATTAAATCGCGGGGAAGTGTTGACCCGACTGCGATACAGATTGCATCAAATTGTTCCAGAAGCTCTTTCCCGTAAATATCTTTACCAATATTTATTCCTGTTCTGACAATAAGCCCTTCTTCTATCATCAGGTCGAGACGCCGGTCGATGGTTGTCTTGCTAAGTTTAAAATCAGGAATGCCATATCTCAATAGACCGCCGGCTTTTTCATCTTTCTCAAAGAGGGTTACCTGATGTCCGGCTTTATTTAAGAGATCGGCAGCAGCCATTCCGGAAGGACCACTTCCGATAACTGCAACTTTTTTACCTGTACAGATTTTTTGGGGAACAGGTTTAATGAAACCTTCTGAAAATGCTTTTTCAACTATAGCAACCTCATTTTCGCGTATTGTTACAGGCTCCTGGTTGATATTAAGCACGCAAGCATGCTCGCAGGGTGCCGGACATATCCTTCCGGTAAACTCCGGAAAGTTATTTGTGGCTAACAGCCTCATATAAGCACCCTTCCAATCGCCTTTGTAGAGCAGATCATTCCACTCGGGAATTAAATTGTCAACCGGGCAGCCCCAGTGACAAAATGGAATACTACAATCCATACATCTCGATGCCTGGAGCATCCTGTCTTCGCTGTTCAGTGTCTGCTCAACCTCACTGTGATCACAAATCCTTTCGTGTACGGGTCTGTTTCCAGCATCCTTTTTTTTAATTTTTAAAAATCCGGTTATATCAGTCATAATATACCTTATATATAATTCACACTAATTATCTAATTTTTAACTGGCACTAATCTCAAGGTCAATCTCAACATCAGCTATTTTATTCCTGATCTCTTCGAGTTTCTGTTCCTGAAGAACCTTTTTGTAATCATAAGGAATAACCTTGATAAACATTGGAAGATATTTGTTAAGATCATCAAGAATCATCTTTGCTTTTTTGCTCCGGGTAAATTGATAATGGTGCGAAATGAGCTCAGTAAGTTCATTAACATCACCATAATCTTCAACGAGTGATAACTCAACCATTCCCATATTGCAGTAATAATCAAAATCCCCGTTTTCATTCAGAACATATGCAATGCCTCCACTCATCCCTGCGGCAAAGTTGTTTCCGGTAGCGCCCAGTACAACCACCCGTCCTCCTGTCATATATTCACAGCAATGGTTTCCTACCCCTTCAACGACTGCGGTGGCACCACTGTTACGAACCCCAAACCTCTCACCGGCAACACCTGAGATATATATTTCGCCTCTTGTTGCACCATAAAGAACAGTATTACCTATGATTATGTTCTTGTCGGCTTCAAAGGTAGAACCTTCTGGTGGGACAACGATAATCCTTCCACCTGAGAGTCCTTTCCCCAGGTAATCATTTGAATCACCCTCAAGATGAAGTTCAACACCAGGAGAGAGAAATGCACCAAAGCTCTGACCAGCTGATCCGTTAAACCTGCATTTAATTGTTCCGTCAGGTAGTCCTTCGGAACCATAAAGCGTTGCAATCTTACCCGAGAGCATGGCTCCGGTAGTTCTGTCAGTATTGTGGATGAGCCTTTGTATAACAATTGGTTGTTTATCTGATATGGCTTTCTCAGCCTCCGCGATCAACTCTATATCAAGTATATGGTCTATTTTATGATCCTGTATGTCAACACAATGCATTGCATTTTCTGCTGATTCCTTAGGCAGGTATAACAATCCGCTAAGATCCAGATTTTTTATCTTCCAGTGATCAATATCCGGGTTTCTCTCAAGCAGATCGAACCTGCCAATAATATCATCCATTTTTCTATAACCCAGTTCAGCAAGGTATTCACGCACCTCTTCTGCTAAAAAGCGGAAGAATGTCACCAGGTTCTCAGCTTTTCCCCTAAACCGCTTTCTGAGTTCGGCATTTTGTGTAGCCACACCGACAGGGCATGTATTGAGATGACATTTGCGCATCATCACGCAGCCAAGAACGATGAGTGCGCTTGTTGCAAATCCAAATTCCTCGGCGCCCATTAATGCTGTCATTATCACATCTTTACCGCTTTTTAGCTGACCATCGGCCTGGAGAATCACCTTCCTGCGCAGGTTATTCATTACAAGAGTTTGTTGGGTTTCTGCAAGTCCCAGTTCAAGTGGTAATCCGGCATGTTTAATTGATGACGACGGGCTGGCTCCGGTACCACCTTCAAAACCACATATGGTGATAAGGTCTGCACCTGCTTTGGTAACACCTGCAGCTATTGTACCAACGCCACTCTCGGAAACCAGTTTCACACTGATCTTTGCTTTAGGATTGACGTTCTTAAGGTCGAAGATAAGTTGTGAAAGATCTTCAATCGAATAGATATCATGATGTGGTGGTGGTGAAATGAGTGTAATACCTGGTATTGAATATCTTGTTTTGGCAATAATCTTATCAACCTTCTGTCCGGGGAGCTGTCCCCCCTCTCCGGGTTTTGCCCCTTGCGCAATTTTAATCTGTAACTCGTCAGCATTAACCAGGTATTCGGTAGTTACACCAAAACGACCGCTTGCTACCTGCTTGATGGCGCTTCTAACGCTATCACCGTTTTCGAGAGGTTTGAATCTTACCGGGTCTTCACCTCCTTCACCGGTGTTACTACGGCCACCAATACGGTTCATTGCAATAGCCAGAGTCTCATGTGCTTCACGGCTGATCGAACCGTATGACATCGCTCCTGTAACAAACCGCTTCATTATCTGCTCAACAGGTTCAACTTCATCAAGTGGGATCGGATTTTTTTTGATTCTTAATAATCCCCTTATAAATCCTGGACTTGCTGAATCGGCATTTACCCGATTGCTGTATTCTTTGAATTTATTATAATCACCTGTTTTAGTGCTCCATTGAAGCAGAGAAATACTTTCCGGGTTCCATGCATGATGTTCCCCATATTTTCTGTAAGCATACAGCCCTTCGGTAAATATTTCGGCTTGTTGTTCCTTGATAAAAGCTTTCCTGTGCGGGATTAAAACCTCCTCGGCTATCTCACTCATTCCAATACCACCAATTCTTGAGATTGTACCGGTAAAGTAATTATTAATTACATCAGAGTGAATACCAACAGCTTCAAATATCTGGGAAGAACGGTAACTCCTGAGTGTACTGATCCCCATCTTTGACATTATCTTAAGGATTCCTTTATTGACAGCATGGATATAGTTTTCTTCTGCTTTCTGAAAATCGAGCTGTATTGCCTTTTCTTTCACAAGTTTGTCAATTATGGCAAAGATCATATATGGATTAATGATACTTGCTCCATAACCAAAAAGAAGAGCAAAATGCATTACTTCACGGGGTTCTGCCGACTCAACAACTATATCGATCTGCATCCTTTTGCGCTTTTTAATCAGGTGGTGATGCACGGCAGATACAGCCAGTAAGGATGGTATTGGTGCGATATTTTCATTAATACCGCGGTCGGAAAGGATGATATAATTTTTTCCTTCATCAACGGCTCTTTCAGCATCATTACATAATTGTTCCACAGCGCTTTGCAATCCTTCAGCTCCTTTCCGGGCATCAAAATGCAAAGGTAGGTTTGCAGCTGAGAATCCTTTATACCTTAAGTTTTTAACAACCTGGAAGTAGGTATTGGATATAACAGGATTTCTGAACCGTACCATTTTAACTTTATCGGGTGATTCATCAAGCAGGTTTTTCTGCAGTGATCCCAGATAACCTGACAGTGTCATTACAAGCTCCTCCCTTATAGGATCGATAGGCGGGTTCGTTACCTGGGCAAACAGCTGTTTGAAATAGTTGAATAACCGGTAGTGTTTTCTTGAGAGAACGGCAACAGGTACATCATTGCCCATGGAACCTATGGGCTCTTTTCCGGTGGCAGCCATCTCCCTGATAATCCTGTCAGTTTCCTCTATTGAATAATTGAAGGAAGTTATATATCTATCATATTGGTCTCCCATTTCAGGAGTTACCTGTTGACCGGTTTCAATCTCTTCGAGGTTGACCATGTTTTGCTGAATCCATTGGCCGTAAGGAAATTCCCCGGCAAGTTTGGCTTTAAGTTCCTGATCATAGTAGATCTTTCCGGCTTCGGTATCCACAAGAATCAATTTGCCTGGTTTCAACCTTCCTTTTTCCCTTATCTCCTCCGGGGCAAATGTCTGCACACCTGCTTCAGATCCCATCACAATCAGGTCATTTGTTGTTATAACATATCTTGATGGACGGAGCCCATTTCTGTCGAGCATCCCACCAATGTAACGGCCATCAGAAAATATAAGCGAAGCAGGACCGTCCCATGGTTCCAGAAAAGTTGAGTGATAATGGTAGAAAGCCCTTAATTCGGTTGAGATTGGATTCTTTGCATTTATCGATTCGGGAATAAGAACCGACATTGCAAAAGGAAGTGATTTGCCACTCATAATAAGAAATTCCAATACATTATCGAGAGAGGCTGAATCACTCTTGTCAGGTTCAATAATCGGATATAATCTTGAAAGATCACCTAGTTTGTCGGATTTAAGGATTGATTCCCTTGCTTCCATCCAGAGTCGGTTCCCTTTAATAGTGTTGATCTCGCCGTTATGCCCAAGCATTCTGAAAGGTTGGGCAAGATCCCAGCTTGGAAAAGTATTGGTACTAAACCGGGAATGCACCAGAGCAATGGCGCTTTGTAAACGCTCATCGTTCAGGTCGAGAAAGTATTCTCCAAGTTGAATGGATGTCAGCATACCTTTATATACAAGCACTTTTGTAGAAAGACTAGGGATGTAGAAAAAACTCTTTTGTTTCAGGTCCGAATTACGGATCATATTTTCAGTCCGCTTCCTGATAATATATAATTTGCGTTCAAGATCTTCCTGCGGGATATCAGAACCTAACAGAATTTGCAGTATATCTGGTTCAGCAGTGCGGGATATCTCGCCTATTACGAGGTTATTGCGTGGTACTTCTCGAAAACCGATCAGATTGACTGCTTCTTCCCTGATAATATTGAGTAGGATCTCCCGGCACTTTGCTGCATCAGAACTATCCTGCGGAAAGAATACAAGGCCTGTTCCAAACTGTCCTTCGGGAGGAAGTGAATAGCCCTGAATCAGGTAAAAATCGCGCGGAACCTGTATCAGCACACCTGCACCATCGCCCGTTTTACTGTCGGATCCTTCTGCTCCCCGGTGTGTCATATTCCTGAGGATATCGAGTCCCTGACTTATAATTGAATGAGATTTTTTCCCTTTCAGGTGTGCAACAAATCCTATTCCGCAATTCTCATGCTCAAACTCTTGCCTGTACAATCCCTGCTGCCTTGGCCGTTCTGTTTTCATAAAATTTGCCTTATGTTTCTTTTCTGCCATTCAAACAAAAAAACCGTTCTCTGTTTTTCCAGAGAACGGTCATCCTTAATCCGATACAAAACACCATTCTCACTCAGTTCCAATTAACCTGTTAATGAGGCGTAATGATATGATGGTTTTAAAACTATTCATTTATGTTAACATTTGCTGACAAATATATTACTTTTTCTTGCAATTTATCGCAAATATCGTTAAATTTATTAATAAATATTAACAATAATATTAAAAAGTTATATGCCTACTCATTAGCAATAAGAAAGGAATGCTATTTCAATATTCAATCCTCTCCTGAAACAAATTGGATATTTTATTGTTACCTTGTAATTCTTTTAAATCCATAAGATTATTCTTTTACTAATCTCCTGTTTTACGTACTTTTAATAAATAGGTTCTGAAACCCTCAGTTAATGGGGTTTGATTTTTGACTTTGGGTGTTGCAAAAGTATTTTTCAGAACATTTACTCAACCATTTCCAGTAGATTTCTAAAAATCTCTGCTTCATTGACACTATGAACTCGGCGCGCAGGGGGCGC
>Ga0315278_10004707_pt1 | contig 12334 bp, 11 predicted proteins | sample YL17G06_0_MG_FD_203880 | JGI IMG/M metagenome (GOLD analysis project Ga0315278, IMG submission 203880) | Sediment microbial communities from Yellowstone Lake, YNP, Wyoming, USA - YL17G06_0 | ecosystem: Environmental > Aquatic > Freshwater > Lake > Sediment | place: USA: Wyoming | collected...
CTCCGGGATGGATTGGACTCTTTTCTCACCTTTTAAGGCGGCCTGAGAGAAATAGAGAGCACAATAGCAGGCGTCATAATCGATCAGGTCCGGATCGCGGTAATCGCAGGGGCAGATGATATCCAGATCTTCGTCTTTATTGCCGGAGGCCAGCCTGCAGGGACATGCCCAGTAACCATATCTTTTCTCATTGATCAGCAGCCCCTTCACCAGCTCCTTGGTGAAGCTCACGTCCGGATTCAGATGGTACCCGGCAGATTCTGCTTCCCCGTATAACCTCTCATACAGTTTATCGATTTCTTCAGCAGGTACATCCATCCCGGCCCTCATCTCACCAACTCCCTGATTTTTTGCTCATCAAAGCCTACAATACAATCCTCATTGATCGCCAGCGTGGGGAAAGAGCAACGGGGATTCAAGTTTTTCACCTCTTCTGTGGCCTTCGTTTTTTCTTCACCCTCCAGAAGGTCCACATCGACGTAATGGTACTCCACCCCCAGCTGATCCAATAACTGCTTCGTCTTCCGGCACCAGACGCATGTGCTCAGAGCATAGAGAATAATGCGTCCCTTGCTATTTCCGGCAACATGGTTCATTTTCATACTCACCCTCCCCAAAAGTCACATGCATCTTGGCCAATATTGATTGGGTTAGATCTTCTTTTACCCTCAAGGGATCTACTTTGACTCTTTTTAAGTGTATTAAAATCATGCGAAGGAGTCAATCTTGTTATCCTTCTTGCCCACCTTCACTTTTGTCTTGGATTAATAATCCATGGGGATTGGCCGGCGCCCATCGATTGGGAATGAGCGGCAACGTGGCAATCATCAAACAAATCATTAACCCCTAAATCCTTGAGGTTAATAAAGCCAGTAAACACCATCCCCTATTTCAAGGCAGTATGAGCAGCTGCAGGTAAGAAAAAGGAGCTTGACAAAATTGCAGTAAGAATGCAAAATATCCGCATGTGGATCTCAAGAAAATATGAAGCCACTCTTAAGGCCTTATTCAAGCAGTTCCCGGCTGTAGTCTTGACGGGGCCAAGGCAGGTTGGAAAGACGGCGATGGTCCGCAAGGTTTTCCCGGATGCGGATTATGTATCTCTAGATCTTCCCTCGGTGGCAGCGGAGGCTGAGGGCAATGCCGAACGATTTCTTCGGGCACGCCGGGAGCCGCTTATTCTCGATGAAATACAGTATGGTCCTTCGCTTTTTCGCTATCTTAAAGCGCTCATCGATGAAGATAAAAGGCCCGGTCGTTTCATCCTGACTGGCTCGCAGAACTTCCTCCTGATGCAGGGGATATCGGAGAGCCTGGCCGGCAGATGCGCTGTTCTGAACATGCTGAACCTTTCTGCGGAGGAACTGAAGGAAGGCCTGGGTCGATTTGACGAAGACCGGTACCTTTTCCAGGGGGGGTATCCCGAACTCTATGCCCGGCCGGACATCGATCCCCACTTCTGGTATGCAGCGTATCTGAGTACTTATCTTGAAAGGGACGTACGGAACATCTTGAATGTAGGGAGCCTAAGGGATTTTGACCGCTTCTTGCGGGCCGTAGCGAACCGGACGGCCAAGGTTTTGTCTTACTCGGATTTGGCCCGGGACGTGGGAATCGCTCCGAACACGGCCAAAAAGTGGATTTCCGTATTGCAGGCCTCAGGGCAGATTTTTCTTCTCGAGCCTTATTATGCCAACATAGGGAAGCGCCTGGTGAAGTCGCCCAAGTTGTATCTGGGCGACACGGGGCTCGCCGCCTTCCTCATGGGTTTCGAAAACTGGAAAGCCGTTTCGCGTCATCCTGCGGTCGGCGCCCTGTGGGAAACACACGTGGTTACGCAGGTGGTGAAATACTTCTTTTCTTCCGGAAGGGTTGCGCCCCTGTGGTACTGGAGAACCTCCCAAGGGGAGGAAGTGGACCTGCTCATAGAGCAGGGAGGGCGCTTCATCGCGGTAGAGTGCAAATACGCCGAGAAGGTAGACCCGAGTGCCCTGAAAGGGTTGAAGGCCCTTATGAATGCCCACGGGAAGAAAAGCCTGCTCGCGGGCTATATCGCGTCGCGAACGCCCCGTTCCTATCCCTTGGATTACGTATCCGTGGTTCCTGGAAGTTTCATCAACACCTATTTGTCTTGAAGCTGCCCCCGGCATTCAATCCGTTTGGGAATATGGCGAAGGGACGTAGCTCCGATAATTCCGTTAATGATGCCGATCAAGGCAATCACGAAGAGCGCCGGGCGTCAGATTCTTGCTGGGTGAAGGGCCCTGAATGGGAGAAGAAATTTAAATTAAGGGATCTTGCCACCGCTCCCCCTTTCCAAACTCAATTTGCCTCCATACGCCTCATCAAACGCCCCCATTCCCGCTCCACGTTCTCCTGGATACGCTCCATGTCTCCCTCCCGCAGAAAGGAGAAACGCCCCTGCGGCTTCAAATACTCGCTCACCGGGATTCCCTCGGGCTCCATATTGAGGATATACCGCTCCCCATTCTCCACCTCATAGAGAGGAAAAAGCTTACTTTGTACAGCCAGCCGGGCCAGTCGTACGGTCAACTCCGAAGAAAACCGCCACCCCACAGGACAGGGAGAAAGGGCATAGATAAACTTGAACCCCCGGGTCTCCTTGGCCTTCTGAATCTTGCGCACAAAATCCTCAGGATAGGCAATCGAGGCCGTAGCCGCATAAGGGACTCGATGGGCGGCCACAATTTCTATGATGTCCTTCTTCGGCTGGCTCTTCAAGTTGGCCGGCGGCGTCGTTGTGGTCCAGGCTCCCCAGGGGGTGGCGGAGGAGCGTTGGATTCCTGTATTCATGTAGGCTTCGTTGTCATAGCAGAGGTAGATGAAGTCGTCGTTCCGTTCGGCCGCCGCCGAAAGAGCCTGAAGGCCGATGTCAAAAGTCCCCCCATCACCGGCAATGGCCAAAACGGTGGTCTGGGTATTCCCCTGGTAATCGAGAGCCGCCTTTATGCCAGATGCGGCTGCGCCCGCCGAGGCAAAGGGGGTTGAGTAGGTGGCCAGTTTGATCGGTGAAAAGGGATGAGTGAGGATAATCGTGCCAAAACAGCTTGCGGTGAGGACGGCAATCGTATTCTGTCCCAGGGCGTGAAAAGTGTTGCGCATGACGATGGTCATGGCGCAACCCGGGCAGGCTCCGTGGCCTGAACCGAGATATTCTTCCAATAGATCCTTCGCGTCCATACCTTACCCCCTCTGAAGATCTTGTTAATCATATAAGAGGAAAGCCATTAAAGCAAGCGGGAGCCCGCTTGACACTCCCCGACCGTTTCGGTTATCGTCGTTCCAGGGGACATCTGCGGCCTGGTGGGCGTGGAAGGCTTGAGCCCCCCCTTTACTGCCCCGCAAGAAATAGATCATCGGGCCTATCACGGCGGGCCTTTGGTTTCTATACACAGCGTCATTATTTCTTGCGCGTGATGGTCCAAAATCGTCGCTGTAGGGGCGGGCTTTATGCCCGCCCGCAACCCTGGCGAATCGGAGTCATCGGGCGGGGGTGAACCCCGCCCCTACGAAAAGAATATTTCCCGGTATGCGCAATTATTTACGACGTATGTATAGCCGTAGCTGCTTTAGTCGATCGTGAAATCTGTCATGGAACAGGCAAGGTTGAAAAAGAAGATCATCATCGATTGTGACGTGGGGGTGGATGATGCCCTGGCATTGATTCTCGCCTTTCACTCGCCCGAACTGGAGGTAGAAGCCATAACGGGTGTGAATGGGAATGTTCCCGTAGACAAGGTGTTTATCAATATCCAGAAAGTCCTCACCCTCATCCAACCTCAGCAGCGGCCCATCATTGCCAAAGGGGCCGATCAACCCTTACGGGGCGAACCCCGTTACTCCCATTCGGTCCATGGGGAAGACGGGTTGGGACAGGCAAAAATAAATCAAAGGGAGGGAGAAGGATGGTGGCAGATTTTCCCCGGTCGGGCAGACGAACTCATCACCAAGATGGCTCGTCAATATCCGGGTGAGATTACTTTGATCGCTGTAGGCCCGCTCACCAACTTGGCGTTAGGTTTGCAGAAAGACCCGCAGGGAATGAGGCAACTCAAGGAAGTGGTGGTCATGGGAGGAGCGGTTCGGGTGCCCGGGAACGTTACCCCTTACGCCGAATTCAATATCTATGTAGACCCGCTGGCAGCTAAAATGGTCTTCGAATCCGGTCTGCCGATCACCCTGGTCCCGCTGGATGTTACCCATCAAGTGTTTCTTTCTCCTCGCGTTATCGAGGGAAGGGTAAAGCCCCTTCGCCATCCTTTTTCCCAATTCGTCATAGAAGCCACCGGGTATAACTCCAAAGAACGCCATTTCCGGGCCGGGGCTCAAGCCTTCCATCTTCACGATCCTTTGGCGGTGGGGGCGGTCATCGACCCCAATCTGGTGCGCCAGGAAAGATTACCCATTGCCGTGGAGACCCAAGAGGGGGAACGTTATGGCCAGACCAAAGAATATTCAGGAAACAGGGTCTCCGATGACCGGAAGCTGGATATATGCTTGGGGCTGAAATCAGAAAAATTCCTGGAACTCTTTCTGTCCAGGTTGAGGCCTTGAACCCATGGCCCAAAAGATTCTGGTCCTCGGCAGTTCCAACGTCGATCTGATTCTTACAACTCCCCGATTCCATCAGCCTGGGGAAACGATCACCGCGGATGACCGGATCACGGTCTTTGGCGGTAAAGGGGCGAACCAGGCAATCTCCGCCAAGCGCCTGGGCGCAAAGGTTAGCTTCGTTACCAAGCTGGGCAATGATTCCTACGGGAAATCCTACCGGAAATATTTGATCGGAAACGGACTCCCCCATAAATTCCTTCTAGAGGACAGGAAGCTTTCCACAGGAATGGCCTTGATCGAAGTGAACCCGGAAGGGGAAAACAGGATCATCGTTTCCCCGGGAGCCAATGGTTCACTTTCCAGAAGAGATCTTCAGAGGATCCCTCAGATCTGGCAAGGCGTCAATGTCTTCGTGGCCCAATTGGAGATTCCCCTGCCAACAGTCAGAATGGCCTTGCAGGCGGCTAAAGATCATGGCGCACTCACGCTTCTTAACCCGTCTCCTTCCGTTCCTCTTGACCCCGACCTCCTTTCATTCGTCGATTTTCTGGTGCCCAATGAATTGGAGGCTGAGTCTTTAACCGGGATCAAAATGAAAAGGGACCGGGATCTGCCAAGAATCGCCAATAGATTGTTGGGCCGGGGAGTGAAGAATGTGGTGATTACGCTGGGGCCCCAAGGCCTCTTCTTCAAGAATACGGATGAGGAAATCTGGATGAAGGCCTTCCGGGTGAAGGTCGTGGATACGACGGCCGCCGGGGATGCCTTTATGGGAGCCCTCGCCTGTGGCCTTTCCGGGGGGAAACCCCTTCGTCAAGTTTTAAGATTGGCCAACGCAGCCGGAGCCCTGGCCACAATGAAATGGGGAGCCCAACCATCCCTTCCCTCGCGGAAAGAGCTGGGCAAGTTTTTGAGCGAACAGGGCGATAATCTAAAGAGCTGAGAGATGACGCGGAGGGAGTGAGACACGGTGACGCGGAGATTTTATTTAATTCTTCTTATCCCCCTATCTCCCTATCTATCCCATTGCGATGGGTGGTCTTTTATCACGCCACGGGGCTAAGGCCTCGAAAGCGGCTGCGGCCCGGAGGACCGTCGCCTCGCTCAGCCTCCGCCCGACGATCTGGAGGCCCACTGGAAATCCCTCGTCGGTCCAGCCGCAGGGGACGGATATCGCCGGCAGCCCAGTAATGGTGATGGCGTAGGTTATGAGGAACCAATCGATGTAGCTGGCCATGGGCTGCCCGTTGATCTCTCTCGGATAGTCCATTTCCACCGGAAAGGGCGGCGCCGCAACCGTCGGTGTGAGTAAAAGATCGAAATGTTCGAAGAATTGGCGTACCCGGTGATAGATCTCGGTCCTCTTCTTCTCCGCCTCTCCCACCTGTTTCGCCGTCAGCGAAAACCCTTGTTCAATGTTCCGGACCAGGTTGGGGTTCATCTGGTCGCGCCATTCCCGCAGAGTATCCGCATACAGGGACATCATCCGCAGAGCGCGCGTCACCTGGATGATCTCCCGCACGCCGCTGAAATCCGGTTCAGCCTGCTCAATCGAACACCCCAATTCTGCAAACCTGCGGGCAGCGGCGGCCGCTATCTCCTGGACTTCCTGATCCACCGGCGCGACTCTAAGATCCGGGCTCCAGGCTACTCTCAGACCCCGGATCTCCGGCTGCTCGACCGCAGCGGTCAATGCCCGTTTATCTAAAGGAAAGGAAATCGGAGAGCGGTCATCCGGGCCGGCCATCACGGAGAGCATGAGCGCCGCGTCCCGCACCGTGCGGGCCATTGGTCCTTCAACTGCCAGCGAATCCCAGCCCATAAAACGAGGGTATACCGGGACCAGCCCGGGAGAAGTTCGGAACCCGACTACCCCGCAAAATGAAGCCGGGATCCGCAGCGAACCCCCCAGGTCGCTTCCAGTGGCCAGAGGGCCAAGCCCGCAGGCCAGAGCCACAGCCGCACCCCCGCTGGAACCTCCACAAGTGTGGGTGAGTTTCCAGGGATTGCGCGTGGGCCCGAAGACGGCATTGTAAGTGTTTGCTCCGGCTCCGAACTCAGGGGTGTTCGTTTTGCCGATCACGATGGCGCCGGCAGCTTTCAGGCGCTGGACGATCAGGGCGTCCTCGTCGGGAACATGATGTTCGAAAATCTTCGAGCCAAAAGTAGTCCGTATCCCGGCCGTGAGGGTAAGGTCTTTGACGGACACGGGCACACCGTGTAAAGGGCCGAGTTCTCTTCCGCGCATCACTTCCGCCTCTGCTTTCTTAGCCGCCTCCAGAGCCATTTCTGCGGCCACCGTGCAGTAGGCGTTGACCTTGGGATTGATCTTTTCAATACGGGCTAAAAGAGCCTCCACGATTTCCAGGGGGGATAAAAGCTTTTTCCGAACGGCCGAAGCCAGCTCCGCAGCGGTCATAAAACTCGAATCTGTAGCCTTCAAATTACCATCTCCTTTCGCAAAACGCTCATAGACTTCCGGTGCAGGAGGTTTCCCCCCTTTAAGGCACTGCCTAAATTGAGGCTGCAATTGTTCTGGAGGCAACCCCCACCCGCATTCAGCGGGGGGGATTGGCCGATGGGTTACTTCTCTTCGGTAGGGAAATTATCCTTGGACCATTCTTTCCATCCGCCTTTGAGCGCGTAAACTTTCTTGAATCCCAGCGAAATGAGTTCCCGTGCCACCCGGGCACTGGTTCCCTCGCTGGGTCAGGCGCAGTAAAGGACGATGGTCTTGTCTTGGGAATATTTCTCCGCCCATGATTTTGCGCTCTTATTGGGATCCTCCCTGACGGCTCCCTGAATTTTTGTCCTGCTCTTGTCCCAATCACCCGCGGCGCGGACATCAAGAATAACGACCTCCGGGTCGTTAAGCTTCACCTTTAGCTCTTCTTTGTTGATTCGGGGAACATCCGCGGCCCAAGCCATTTGGGCCAGAACCCCGAGGATGATGAAGCTCGACGCCACCGCGAAAACCCGCATTTCTCTTTTGATCATCCCTGTCAACTCCTTTGATGAAGGATTTCTCTTTCCCACCCTGTAAGGGGGAAAAACTCGCCTTATTTATACCATTTTATAAACATTTCGCCGAACCGTCAAATGAATTGGAAACCTGCCGATATGCTTGAATCAGACCCCCGCAGGATAATAGATATGATAAAATATGAATGTTGCCCTCGAATGATCTGCCCTTGCCCAAAATAGAATGGACGCGCGAGAAAGGGGGGAAAAGAGCGGTGAGCAGAGCCAAAAAAATTATTTTCATCGGCCTTCTGGCATGGGCCCTCACCTTTCCTATTGTCCTGTGCCCGGGTCAAGAAAAACAGGAGAATACGAGTAAGAAGGAGACCCCCAAGAAAAGCATGTCCGAATCGGCGAAAGGGAAAGTGCAGGAAGAATGGCAAAAGGCCAAAAAGGACACAAAAGAGGCGGGGCAGGAGTTGAAAAGAACGGGCAAACAGTTCTCCGACTCGGCCAAGAAGGAATCGAAAAAAATGGGAGAGGCCCTGAAAAAAGCCGGAAAGGCTTTGGGGGAAAGCCTTCACGAAACTTTTAAAGGTCTGAAAAAATTATTCAAGGAGTAGAAAGGTTTCTCACGAGGGGATCATCCCTTTTTTAATCGTCTCCAGGCGCCTCAATAGATTGTTATGCTTCTCCTCATCTTCCCGCAGGTACTGCAGCAAGTATTCCTGGATCACCATCTTCTTGCCTTTCAGTGCCTCCAGTGATTGTGTGGCCATTTCCAGGGTCTTTCTTTCCAGCTCGATGTGACTTTCAATCATCCCCCACACTTTGCCGAGCTCATCGGGGCTTAAGGAGACCGTTTTAAACTCCAGGCTGTCGGCGATCCATTCCTGAATCCGGTAATGCATCTGCGAATCTCGTTGGATAATTTCCATGACCAGCCGGACGACGGGGTTGTCCGTCTTTTCGATGATCTGGCCGGTGGAGGCTAGTGCAGAGTATTCAATTTTTTGCCAGCGCTTCATGTTCGATACGATTTCATGTTGGAGCTCTTTGGTAGACATTCTCTTTCCCTCCTCTTTTCTTATTCGGCCACCTTGGACGTCATATCTTTTATTATATGAATTTTCTTTCTCGTTGTCTTCCCCCATCTCATTTTCCTTTTTATGTTTGACACCGGGCTCCCTATATTCTATACATGACGACATCAATACCAACAAGATGCGTCATTCCGCGAAGCTTGTCCCCGCGAAAGCGGGGAGCGGGAATCCAGGAAGAAACTGGATTCCCCCGTATCAAGTACGGGGCAGGCTTGGTCAAGCCCGGGATGACAAACCACAGAAAATTTATGTCGTTGTGTATATGAAAGCAAACTCAGCCCCCTGAGTAATTATTCTATCACAGGGAGGGCCGGGAGGAAGATCTATGGGCCATGGCCTTCTAGAAAAGTTCTTTCAGCCAAGATCTCTAGCTCTGATCGGGGCGACCCGCTCGCCGGGTTTTGGATACGGGATCCCCCTTTTCTGGAAAAAATATGGCTGGCTTGAAAAGGCCTGCCTGGTGAATCCCAGGGGTGGACAACTTCATGGCCAGGAAGTGTATCGCTCCATTTCTGCTCTTCCCGATGGGATTGACCTGGCCGTGGTGATCGTGCCCGCGGGCGGCGTGCGCCGAGTCTTGATTGAGCTGGGGAGAAAAGGAATCCAGGCGGTTATCATCGAAAGCGCAGGGTTTGCGGAGACGGGGGCCGAAGGGAAGCAAAGACAGGAGGAACTCAAAGAGATTGCCCGGGATTATGGAATCCGCTTGCTCGGGCCAAACTGCGTGGGCGTGGTTAACACTGCTAATCAATTTGCCACCATTGAAATTATGGACCATTCCATGGAGCCGGGGCCAGTCTCCATCATTGCCCAGAGCGGGGTATTCGGAAACATTCTCCTCGACCACCTTCCGGAAGTGGGCCTCAAAATAAGCAAAGTGGCCACCCTGGGCAATAAAATGGATTTGGACGAGGCTGACTTCTTAGAATATTTTGTCGAAGATCCGCAGACCCGGGTGATCGTGATTTATGAAGAAGGCGTCAAAGACGGACGGCGGTTTCTGGAAGCCCTTCGTCAAGCTTGCCGCAAAAAGCCTGTAGTCATCCTGAAAAGCGGCCGGACTCCATTTGGCCGGCAGGCCACCCTTTCCCATACCGCCAGCCTCTCCGGTGAAGACCGGATCTATGACGCAGCTTTCCTCCAGGCCGGGGCGCTGCGAGCCTCCAACCTCTCCGAGATGATTGAACTGGCCAGAGTCCTCTCCATCCAGCCTGCCATGAAGGGGAAAAAAATCGGTATCCTCACCACATCGGGCTCTCTCGGAGCCATGGCCGCAGACGCCCTCTACCATGACGGCCTGGAACTTGCCGCCTGGAGCCAGACTACGATTCAAAAAATCAGGGAGGCAGCCCCCGATTGGGTGAACGTGAGAAACCCGCTGGATATCGGCCCCAGCGGAATTTTTCCTACGGCCCTGCAAGCCGTATTCTCCGACCTGAACCCGGACGGCTTCATCCTGATTCCGGTCATCCCCTATGCCGCCATCGAAGTCTGGTTGCGCCTCGGGCTTAACGCCAAGGCTTTGCTGGGGAACTGGCCTGACTTAAGCGAAAAAACCCGGGGCAGACCCGTAGTGGCCGTTCTCCTCGGATGCCAGGAATGGATGAAGCAGGTTCGGGAACTCTGTGGAGAGGCGATCGCCACCGTGAACACTCCGGAAGCCGCGGCCAAGGCGCTCTCTTCGCTTTACCGAATTAACCTGCTACTCTGACTTCCTCTGGCACTCTAAAAATATCTTCCTGCCGAATACCCCTCATAGCGCCAGCCAGATTGCCCGTTCCGCCTCAGGCGGACCGAAAAATGTCAAAATACTTCCTGCGTTTGTATTAGTTTTTGATTTCTGGCACGGATTTAAGTTTGGAGGGTTTACAGCCGATACCTGACCCAGAAAATAAGGTTATTATTTGGCATAAGAAATGGAAAATCCGGTTTTTTATTTTTGGGAGTACCTAAAACAGAATTTGGCCGGGAAAGGGGGCCGCCGGAGGGGGCGATTGCCTTTCTATCTATCCGAATACGTCTGGCAGACCAATCATAGGCAACTAAAGCCCGAGCAGCAGATCGACAATCTTTTAAAGCTGCTCTTTGATTTACAAAGCCAAAGGCCAAAACTGCAGGAGGGAGTAAAACCATAAGAAGAAAAATTTCCCCCATCTTGGGCCGACCATTGATTCCTGCGGGCCTTCAACGAGAAAATCCAGTGGAATTCCATGATCCCGCCGTCCAATTTCGGTTTTGTATTTTTCGTCACAGATTTTTCAGTGCCCATTCCGCAAGCCGCATTCTGAAATCCATTTTGACTCCTGCCTTTTCCTGTGATATTTAATTAGTGTCCATCCGGAAACCCCCTCTCCCCTTGCGGGAGAGGGTCGGGGTGAGGGGGAGCAAAACAGAACATTTCAATATTCTGAACCATTATCACCCTCACCCTACCCTCCCCCGTCGAGGGGGAGGAGAAAAATGCGGTAATTCTCTAAGATTTTTTATGCGCGTTCTGCTCATTTCAGCCAATGTAGAAAAGCTACCGGACCCCGTTGCTCCCTTGGGTTTGGCCTGCCTCTCCTCAGCCCTGAAATATCAGGGACATGATGTTCATTGCCTCGACCTGTGTTTCGAAGAGAACATCGAAAGCGCCATGGAGAAATCGCTGTCAAATTTTGCGCCAGAGGTGATCGGGCTCTCGCTCCGGAACGTCGACAATGTCTCTTACCCGCATACCGTTTCTTATCTCCCCTTCTATAGGGGGCTGGTCGAGCGCTCCCGGCAGCTTTGCCAAGCGCCGATATTTCTCGGAGGCTCCGGGTTTACGCTCATGCCCGAAGCCATTCTGCGGTATTTGGATGCGGATGGGGGGGCCGTCGGGGAGGGCGAGGAAGCCTTTCCCCGAGCCTTGATGGCGATCGCCGGTGATTCTACTCCGCCCATTCACGGCTTGATCCGGCGGGGGTCGGGACATCCACCCCGGCCGGCGTGGATTGAAGATCTGGACTCGCTTCCTCCCCCGGATTGGAGCGGTCTCGACTTGAAGCAGTACTTCAGCCGTGGAGGGATGGGGAACCTCCAGACTAAGCGCGGCTGCCCTTTCAGGTGCATCTATTGTACCTACCCCCTGATCGAGGGGCAAAACATTCGCCTCCGGTCTCCGGAAAAAGTTGCTCAAGACGCCGAAGTTCTTATCCGGTTAGGCGTGGCCAATGCCTTCATTGTTGACAACATCTTCAATTGCCCCGAATCTCACGCTCAAGAGGTTTGCCGGACTTTCATCCGCAAGGGGATTCCGCTCCAATGGAGCTGCTACGCCCACCCCGCCCATTTCAGCCCGGCTTTGGCTGAGAATATGAGAGATGCCGGGTGCACGGGCGTGGAATTCGGCACGGATTCCGGCTCTCCTGCGGTCCTGGCCAAGCGTCTTCCCGTTACCTGGCCCATCCATACCCCTCTCCTGGAGCGGGTCAGCCGGGCCTTTGCTGCGCGGGTGGAGAATTGGGAAATCTTTCCCCCTCGCTTCCCCATCCTCAGCTATCTTCGGGCCGATTTTTTAAAAACTCCCGGGGAAATCCGGGAGGAATTGAGCGCCCAGTTTTGCCGGCAAAACCGCTGGCATAGAGTTCTTCTGCGGATGCTCGAAGAAGGGATCGATTCTTTCATCGAAGTGGGGCCGGGGAATGTCTTGATCCGGATGGCCTAGTGGGTGG
>Ga0315278_10004708_pt1 | contig 12334 bp, 11 predicted proteins | sample YL17G06_0_MG_FD_203880 | JGI IMG/M metagenome (GOLD analysis project Ga0315278, IMG submission 203880) | Sediment microbial communities from Yellowstone Lake, YNP, Wyoming, USA - YL17G06_0 | ecosystem: Environmental > Aquatic > Freshwater > Lake > Sediment | place: USA: Wyoming | collected...
GTTGCAGAAGCTTGCCGCGAAGATCCGTGGCGAGGTCGGCGCTTTCGGCTACCGCGTGTTCACCGACAGCGCGCCCGTGCTGGAGGTGGCGCTCGCCGCCAAGGCCGGACTCGGCTGGCGCGGCAAGCATACGCTGCTGCTGACGCGCGACCAGGGCTCGTGGTTCTTTCTCGGTGAACTCTACACGGACCTGCCGCTGCCGCCGACACCGCCGCAAACCGCGCATTGCGGCAGCTGCACGGCGTGCATCGGCGCCTGCCCGACCGGCGCCATCCTCGCGCCGTACGAACTCGATGCGCGCCGCTGCATTTCGTATCTCACGATCGAACTGGCCGGCAACATCCCCGCGGAACTTCGGCCCTTGATCGGCAACCGGGTCTACGGCTGCGACGACTGCCAGCTCGCGTGCCCGTGGAACCGGTACGCGCAGGCGTCGGCCGAGCCGGACTTCGCGGTGCGGCACGGCCTGGACGACGTTGCGCTGATCGAGCTCTTTGCGTGGACCGAAGCGGAATTCACCGCCCGGCTCGCCGGCAGCGCGATCCGCCGCATCGGGTACGAGCGCTGGTCGCGCAATCTCGCCGTCGGTCTCGGCAACGCGCCGCACGATCCCGCAATCGTGGCGGTGCTCGAAGCGCGCGCCGGCGACCCGTCCGCGCTCGTGCGCGAGCACGTCGCGTGGGCGCTCGCACAGCAACGCGCGTAACCCGGAAGAATGTATACGGGTTGAGCGCGAGCGAAACCCGGGGGCTGCCCGGAAAATGATCTGTCCCCCTTCCGCCGGGAAATCTCATTGGACGGTGCCCGGCAGCGGATCAGCGAATCAGCTGATTCATCGACACGATCGGCAGCATCACGGCCAGCACCAGCACCAGCACGATCGCGCCCATCGCGACGATCAGCGCCGGCTGCAGCAGCGCGGCGAACCAGGTCAGGCGCCGCTCCGATTCGCGTTCGAGCTCGCCGGCCGCGCGTTCCAGCATCGACGCGAGCTGGCCGCTCGCCTCGCCGTTGGCAACGAGATGCACGAGCACCGGCGGGAACACCCGTTGCTCCTTCAACGCGCGGGCGAGCGTCACGCCTTCGCGCACCAGATCCGCCGCCGCGCCCGCCGCGCCGCGCAACGGCAGCGCCCAGACCACGTCGCGCGCCGCGTCGAGCGAGCGCAGCAACGGGGCGCCGCTGCCGACCAGGATCGCCAGCGTGCTCGCGAACCGCGCCGTGTCGACCGCCGTCACCAGCCGACCGATCGCGGGCGCCCCGAGCAACGCCGCATGCCAGCGGGCGCGAAACACCGGACGCCGGTTGGCAAGCCCGAACGCGACCACGGCGACCACCAGCACGGCGACCCACGCCCACCACGTCGCGCGGAAAAAGCCGCTGACGGCGATCAGCGCCTGCGTGAGCCACGGCAGCGTCTGCCGGCTCTGTTCGTAGACGGAGACGACCTGTGGCACGACATAGACCAGCAGCACCGCGATCACGGCGAGCGCAATGACGGTGACGAGCGCCGGGTAGATCAGCGCCAGCGTGAACTTCTGCTTCAGCGCCTGCCGCGCTTCGAGATATTCGGCGAGCCGCTCGAGAACCTCGGCCAGCCGGCCGGTCTCCGCCCCCACCGCGACCAGCCCGCGATAGAGATCGTCGAACGTGCGCGGCCAGCGTCCGAGGGCGCTTGCGAGGGTTTCTCCGGCGGCGACCTCGTCGCGAAGCGCGGCGAACAATTCCGCGGCGCGCGCATCGTCGGCCTGTTCGCCGACCGCCGCCAGCGCCTGGTCGAGCGGCATGCCGGAGCGCGCGAGGGTTGCCAGTTGCCGCGTCGCCAGGGCCACCCGCATCGGCGGCAGCCGCAGCCGCTCGCGCCCCGCTCCGGCGCGGTCACCGCCACCGTCACCGCCGGCGACGTCGATCAGCGTCGGGAACAGCCCCTCGCCGCGCAGCTGATCGCGGACCTGCCTGGGCGTCTCCGCATCGATGAGACCGCGCCGCGGCTTGCCGCGGGCGTCGACCGCTTCATACCGGTAGGCTCCCATCCGGGGACGGCGGCGGCCAGCGCGTCAGATTTCGCGCGTGACGCTGACGAGTTCGGCCAGCGACGTGGCGCCGCCGGCGAGCCAGCGCGCGCCGTCGCGGCGCAGCGGCAGCATCCCCGAGCGCGCCGCGGCCTCGCGCAACACGGGTTCCGCGGCGCGATCGTGGATGAGCCGCCGGATCGCCTCGCCGGCGACCAGGAGCTCGTAGATGCCGGTGCGGCCGCGGTATCCAGTACGATTGCACGCGTCGCAGCCGACCGGCGCCCACAGCGTCTGCGTCGGCGGCAGGCCCATCTCGGCGAGCAGCGCCGACTCGCCGGGGGTGGGCGGGGCGGCGACGCGGCAAGCGGGACACAGCGTGCGGACGAGCCGCTGCGCCAGCACGCCCAGCAGCGTCGACGCGAGCAGGTAGGGCTCGACACCCATGTCGGCGAGACGCGTCACCGCGCTGGCCGCGTCGTTCGTGTGCAGCGTCGCGAGCACGAGGTGGCCGGTCAGAGATGCCTGCACTGCGATCTGCGCGGTTTCGAGGTCGCGGATCTCGCCGATCATGATGATGTCCGGGTCCTGGCGCAGGATCGAGCGCAGCACGCGCGCGAACGTGAGCTCGATCCTGGGGTTGACCTGCGTCTGGCCCACGCCGTCGAGCGCGTATTCGATCGGGTCCTCGACCGTCATCATGTTGAGGCTGCCGCGCGGCAGGCGCGACAGCGCCGCGTAGAGCGTGGTCGTCTTGCCGGAGCCGGTGGGGCCGGTCACGAGGACGATCCCGTGCGGCTCGCGGACCAGCCGGTCCACCGTCGCGAGCGTCGCAGCGCCCATGCCGAGCGCGGTGAGATCGAGCTGGGCGGAATCCTTGTCGAGGAGCCGCAGCACCACGCGCTCGCCGGCGCCGGTGGGCAGCGTCGAGACGCGCACGTCGACCTGCTTGTCGCCGAGCTTCAGCGCGATGCGGCCATCCTGCGGCAGCCGCTTCTCCGCGATGTCGAGGCTCGCCATGATCTTGAGCCGCGACACCAGCGCGGCATGCAGCGCGCGCGGCGGCTCGATCACGTCGGTCAGCACGCCGTCGATGCGAAAGCGCACGACCGAGCGCCCCTCGTACGGCTCGAAATGGAGATCGGATGCCCGCTCGCGCAGCGCCTGCAGCAGCAGCGCGTTGATCATCCGGATCACCGGCGCCTGGGCGCCGCTGTCGAGGAGGTCCTCGGCCGGCGGCAGGTCCTGCATGAGCCGGGTGAGGTCGGTCTCGCGCGCGAGATCGTCGCTGAACTGCGCCACGCCGGCCGAGGCCGCGTTGTACGCGCGCGCAAGCTCTGCCGCGAAGCGTTCGGCATCGACGGCGCGCAGCGTAACGGGCCGCTGAAGGACCCGCTTCAGTTCGGCGATGCCATCGATCGTGGCGTCGGGGCGGGTCAGCACGACGACCGTTCCGGCCTCCTCGCCTAGCGCCAGCACGCCGTGCGCGCGTGCGAACCCGTACGGAATGCGTGCCGCCGTCGGGATGGCGGAACGCAGCGCAGCAGGATCGGCGGCCATCGAAAGATTGGGACCCGCGTTGCCGGGGAGCGTTTCAGCCCGGCGCCTTGGGCGGAGCCGCGGGCGCTGGCGCGGGGGGCTCGGTCTTGGGGATCAGCGTCACGGGCGGCGGCAGCGGGGGAATCAGCGGCGCCGACGGCGCGCCGGGGAGCGACTGCAATTGCGGGCGCGTCGTGTCGTTCCAGAACACCCGCGGCTCGGGATTCATCCGCATCTGCTCGCCGATCAGATAGTCGTAGCGGTCCTGCGTCAGCGCGTCGGCGCTGTGCGGTCCGCGGACGACCGTCGGCTTGATGAAGACCATCAGGTTGGTCTTCACCCGCTGCCGCGTGTCGTAGCGGAACAGCGCACCGAGCAGCGGCAGGTCGCCGGCGAGCGGAACCTTCTCCGTGTTATCCGTGAAGGCATCCTGGATGAGCCCCCCCAGCACCACGATCTGCCCGTCGTCGATGGTCACCGACGACTCGAGCGAGCGCTTGTTGGTGATGATCCCCGCCGGATTGCTGGTGCTGTCGACGCGCGAGACTTCCTGGTAGAGCACCAGCCGGATGCTGCCGCCTTCGGTGATCTGCGGCTTCACGCGCAGCGTGAGGCCGACGTCCCTGCGCTCGATGGTCTGGAACGGCGCGACGCCGGTCACGCCGCCGGTCGTCGCGTATTGCCCGGTGATGAACGGGACGTTCTGCCCGACGACGATCTTCGCTTCCTCGTTGTCGAGGGTGAGCAGCGCCGGCGTCGAGAGGATGTTGGCGCCGGCGTCGGTCTCGAGGGCGCGCAGCAGGAACGCGAGATTGAGAATCTGGCCGAGTCCCGGGACGACGACCGTGCCGTTGATGATGCCGAGGTTCAGTCCCTGCCCGGCGCTCGACAGCGCGACCGACGTGTCGATGATGTTGTTGCCGCTGCCCCGCACGCCGAAATTGGTGCCGCCGACGCCCTGCACGCCGCTCCTGCCGATGCCGGAGAGCGCCTGCCACTGGATGCCGAATTGCGCCGCCTTGTCGGCGCTCACCTCGACGATCAGCGCCTCGATGTAAACCTGCGCGCGGCGAATGTCGAGTTTCTCGATGATCGCCCGCAGGTTGTTGTAGACGGGTTCCGGCGCCTGGATGATCAGCGCGTTGTTGGTGGGATCCGCCTGGATCGATGCGCCGCCGGCGGAAAAACCCGCCCCACCCCCGCCGGAACCGGCGCCGGCCGGCCCCCCCCCCGTCATATTGCCCGGCGTACCCGGTTGCCCGGCACCCGTCGCCGCCGCGAGCGCGGATGTGTTGATGCCGGGCAAGGCCGTGTCGCCTCCCCCCGCTAACAGCGAGCGCAGCGTCGCGGCGACCCGGACGGCCTCGGCATTCTTGAGGTAGATGATGAAGATGTTGCCGCCCGGGCGCCCCGGCGTATCCAGGTCCGCGATCAGCTGCCGCACCCGCGCGACGCGGGCCGGGTTTTCGGAGCGGATGATGACGCTGTTCGAGCGCGGATCGGCGACCATCGTCACCCGCTGCTGCGTCTCGACCGGCGCACCGACGGCGCCACCCGCGGCCGGGTCCGACAGGCGGGTCAGGATCGACACGAGATCGAGCGCGGACGCATACCTGACCGGAACGAATACCGGCTCGCCGGCAGGCGGCTGATCGAGGGAGGCGACGATTCGGTCGATCCGCTTCAGGTTGTCCGCGTAGTCGGTGATGATGAGGGCGTTGGTGGCGGGGTAAGCGGCGATGGTATTGTTCGGCGTGATCAGCGGCCGCAGCACGTTGACGAGCTGCTGCGCCGATTCGTATTTGAGGGCGATGACTTGCGTGACCAGGCGATCGCCGCCGACCGTCACGGGACCGGCGGTTACCGTGCCGCCCTGCTGCTTGGCGTCCGTCTCCGGCACGATCTTGACGATGCCCTCGCCTTCGACCGCGGCGAACCCCTGGAGCCGCAAGGCCGACAGCAGCGTCGGGTAGACGAGGCTCTTCGGGACGGGCCGCGCGGAGACGATGTTGATCGTGCCCTTGACCTTCGGATCGACGACGAAGTTGCGGCCGGTGATCTCGGCGACCGCCCGGATGACGGCCTCGATGTCGGCATTGACGAAATTGAGCGTCACCGGGTCGTCGGCCGCCCGGGCGGGAAACGCGGCGGCGGCGGCAAGCATCAGCGCGACCGCCAGCCACCGGAGGACGCCGGCAAGGGGGAACGAATGGCGGAGGGAAACCAGTTTTGGAGTCACGCGCAGGCAGGGATCGGACGAAAACCTGCTCCAATCGTCGTTGGCAGCGCGTATTCGCGGTCGCGCCGGTTTCTCGGGAATAATAGCACGCAGGCCACGCGCTTCCGGCTCTGTGCCGCGGCGTGAATCCGGACCCCGTGGTCGCGGCATCTAACGGTCTGACCGCCTTCATCGAGGACCTCCCCATGCACGGATCACCCACTCTTTTCACGCCTCGCACGTCGGGGCCGCTGCGCCGCCTTATCCTGTGCGCCGCCGTCGTGCTCGCGGTCGCGGTCTGGTCCGCGTCGAAAACGCCGTCGGCCAACGCGCAGGAAACCAGGCCGCCGGCTGCCCCGGCCCAGCCCGCCCCGCCTCCGCTTCCGCCGCTTCCCGCGCCTGCGTCTGTCCCTGCCGAGCCGGCGAAACCGGCCCCTGCCGGCGACCGGAAGCCCACCTTCGCCATCACCATCAACGCCGATGCCGATGCTGCGAAAGCCGCGCCGGATGCTGCAGACAAGGACGCCAGACCCGTGGAGCGCACGGTCACGGTCAAAAAGGGCGGCAAGACGGTCACCGTGACCGGCATCCCGGGCGACCGCGAATTCGACTCGGTCGGCGAGATGGCGCACATGGAGCCGGCGCTGGCGGCGATGATCGTCGCGATCGTGGCGGTCGTCTTTTTCGCGCCGGTGCTGGCGATCGCGCTGGTCATCGGCTACCGGATGCGCAAGGCACGGATGCAGAACGAAACGATGCTGAAGCTCGCCGAACGCGGCATCGTCATATCGCCCGACGCCGTGGCCGCCGTCGGGGGCAACCCGGCCGCATCCGCGATGGCGACAGCGGTCGGCGCAACGGCGAGAGACCTGCGCGTTCGCGCGGCATGGTCCGACCTGCGCAAGGGCGTGGTGATGACCGCGATCGGGCTGGCGCTGTCGTTTTACTCGATGCTGGAGGATGGCACGCCGAACATCTTCGGCCTGGTACTGCTGTTCCTCGGCGTCGGCTATGGTGCATTGTGGTGGTTCGAACAGCGCCACGTGGGCACGGCTCCTGCCGGTACCGGCATCCCTCCGGTGAAGGGTCCCGGAGATGTCGGGAACGCCGCGTGACGGGTTTTTCCGGATCCCTCGGCATCAGCCGGCACCGTTAGCGCGCCCCGATGGCGCAGTCGCCCGTCACCGATGCCCAGCTCATCGCCCGCGTGTTGGTCCACGATGACCGGCACGCGTTCTCCGAGCTCGTGCGCCGATATCAATCCGGGCTGCGGGCGACGCTGCGGCGGCTCACCGCCGGCAATCACGCGCTCGCCGACGACCTGGCACAGGATACGTTCATGCTCGCTTACCGCAACCTGAAGTCCTTCCGTCAGGAGGCAAGGTTTTCGACCTGGCTGCATCGGATCGCCACCAATGCATTCCTCGCCCACGCGAGGAAACGCAAGGAGGAGCTCCTCGGCGACGCCGATGCCGCCGTCGCCGACGAGGACGACCCCGGCGTGCCCCCGGGCGAGGCCATGGGCGGCGACCATGCCCGCGCGGCGAACCTGCGGATGGACATGGAACGCGCGCTCGCCGTGCTGAGCGAGGGCGAACGGGCGGCGATCGTGCAGTGCTACCATAACGACCTGTCGCACGAGGAGGCCGCCTACGTGCTCAACTGCCCGGTGGGTACGGTCAAGACGCATCTGCTGCGCGGCAAGCTGAAGCTGAAGGCGCAGCTTGCGGCCTGGGCGCCGGAAGCGTCATCCACGTGAGCATCCGGATGATGACCGCGAAACGCCCGTGCACGGTTGCGTCGGCACGGGCCAGCGAGGAAGAACGATGAGCGAGCGAAACGACACCAGGGACGCAGTGGCCGACGACTGGCTCGAGCGGGCGCTGGCCGAGGACGGCCGCGACCACCGCGCCGACTATCTTGCCGACGATGGCTTCACGGCGCGGGTCGCCGCCGCGTTGCCGGCACCGATGGGGTTGCCGGCATGGCGAAAACCGGCGGTTGTGCTCCTTTGGACGATCGGGGCCCTGGGCGTCGCGCTGGCGCTGCCGGGGGCGTTTGCCGACGTCGCGTCGGCAGTCGTCCGGCTATTGGGCCGCCAGCCGATTTCGCTGGCGGGAGTTGCGATCGGCCTTGCCACGCTGGGCATGGCGAGTTGGGCGGGCGCCGTCTACGCTCTGCGCCGCGACGACTGACGCGACTGACGCTTTTGCACGCAGAGCGCGCAGCCCGCGCTGAGCAAAGGCGAAACCCGGGACCGCCACTGACCGGAGCCTCGCCCCGGGTTTCGCTTTCGCTGGATCCGCGCCAGACAGATTACGCGAATCGGGCCACGCCCCGATGCCGCGTCATTCTTCCTTCAGCGCGAAGTCGATGTTGATTTCGGCGACGTACTTCTCGCCGTCCGCCTTGAACTTCCACTTTTCGAGCGCCCGCTTCACTTCGCGGTCGAAGACCCCGGGCGGATTCGCCGACATGATCTGAACGTCGGTTACATTGCCCTTCTCGTCGATCCGAAGCCGCGCGACGACCGCGCCCTTTTCAATCCCGGCACGAATCGCCTCGCGCGGGAAGACCATTTCCTCGCGCTCGACGATAACGAGCTGGGCACCCTTCCGCACCGCCGGCTTCGGCGGGGGCGGGGGCGGGGGCGGGGCCGGGGGCGCGATCACCTGCGGCTGCGGCGCGGGGGGCGTCGACGTCACCGCCGTGATCGTATTGGCCGAGGTGATGGTCGGGAGCGCAATGTCCGGCGGCGGCACGTACTCCGGCGGGGGCGGCGGCGGCTTCGGTGCCTCCTTTCTCGGCGGCGGCGGCGGCGGCGGCGGCGGCGGCGGCTTCACCTCGTCGATGATCGTGGCGCTCAACGGCTTCTGGATCACCTTGACCACCTTCATGGCAAGGCCCGTCATCAGCGCGTAGACGACGAACGCGTGCACCAGAACGACGACGGCAAGCCCGATCACGTGCCGGGCCGGGTCTCGTTGTTGCCTTGCGAAATCCATGTCGTATTGACTCCGATTGCCGGAGGGCGCGCTTGCCGCGCCCGGCGAGCGCTAGTCGTTGATGAACTGCTCGCTGCCGACGATGCCGATCTTGGTGAGGCCGAGCCGCTGCGACGACACCATGACGCCGGCGATGACCTCGTATTTCGCCGCCCTGTCGGGGCGCAGGTGCAGCTCGGGCTGAACCGGCTGCGCCGCCGCAGCGCCGAGCTTGTCCTCCAGCGCCGCTCGGTCGGACAGGGCCGTGCCGTTCCAGTACACCACGCCGGTGGCGTCGATGTCGATCTTCACGACCTCCGGCGCCACCAGCGGCGGCGGCGGATTGCCGACCGGCATGTTGAGATTGACCGTGTGCAGCTGAATCGGGATCGTGATGATCAGCATGACGAGCAGCACCAGCATCACGTCGATCAGCGGCGTCGTGTTGATGTCCATCATGACGTCGGGATCGCCCGATCCGCCCGAGCCAACGTTCATTGACATGATTCGTTCCCCCTGCCGGTGACTGGCGCCGGCATCTCAACCGCCGCGAACCGGTGGCTCGGTGATGAAACCGACTTTCGCGATCCCCGCCCGCTGGCAGGCGTAGAGGACGCGGCCGACGCCCTCGTAGCGCCCGCCGCCGTCACCGCGAATCTGGACCTCGGGCTGCGGGACCAGCACGGCGATCTTCTTCAGCCGGTCGATCAGCGCCTGGTTGGTGTTGATGCGCAGCTCGTTCCAGTAGATCCGGCTTTGCGCATCGACGGAGATCGTGATGTTCTCCGGTTTGGTTTCGCGGATCTCGTTTCTTTCCTTCGGCAGCTGGACAGGGACGGATGACGTGACGACCGGAATGGTGATCAGAAAGATGATCAACAGCACGAGCATCACGTCGACGAGCGGTGTGGTATTGATCGCCGAGATGATTTCATCCTCGTCGCCAACGGCTGGGCCGACATTCATGGCCATGATTTACGCCTCGGCAGGAGACTTCGGGGCGGACAGCAGCACCGCATGCAGGTCGGCACCGAACGCGCGGACGAGTTCCATCGCGGCCTTGTTCCGGCGAACGAGCCAGTTGTAGCCGAGCACCGCCGGAACCGCGACGGCCAGGCCGAACGCCGTCATGATCAGCGCCTCGCCCACGGGTCCCGCCACTTTGTCGATCGACGCCTGTCCGGCGATGCCGATCGCGGTCAGCGCATGGTAGATGCCCCACACCGTGCCGAAGAGGCCGACGAACGGAGCGGTGGAGCCGACGGTGGCAAGAAACGCGAGGCCGTCCTGCATGCGACTTTGGACGTTGTCGATCGAGCGCTGGAGCGACATCGACATCCAGTCGTTGAGGTCGACGCTGCCCAGGAGCCCGGTGTGCTTGCTCGATGCCTCGAGTCCCGATTCGGCCATGAAGCGATAGGCGCTGTTCTTCTTCAGGCCGTTGGCGCCTTCGCGCACCGTGCCCGCCTTCCAGAACGTCTGGTCGGCCGCGCGCGCCTGGCGGCCCATCTTGTGCTGCTCGTACACCTTGGTGACGATGATGTACCAGCTGCCCATCGACATGATGACCAGGATGCTGAGGGTGAACCGGGCGACGAGGTCGCCGCCTTTCCACAGGGCTTCGAGCCCGTAGGGATTGTCCACGACTTCGCTCGCGCGGGTGACGTTCGCGGCCTTCGCGGCGGCTGCCGCGGGTTCGGCAGGGGCTGCGGACGTCGCCGGCGCGGCGGGTTGTCCCTGCGCCACGGCGACCGGCGGGACGACCGCGCCCACCGCGGCAATGAGCAGAGCCGCGGCCAGGGCGGCCGTACGGGTCATCTTCAACATGTTGCCTCCACGCAAAGTGTTGTTCAGTCGGAATATTGGCCGAGGATCCGGCATGCTCGCGCGTGCAAGCGCAAAAACGCATTGGCCCCGCTGTGGGGCGGGGCCAAGCTGTCCTCGGAAAGTCGGAGAATTCTACACAAACGCGACGAAAAGTCCACCCGCAGTTTAGACGCAATACTCTAATACCGCCGGGTGGCGGCCGCTGGTGCGGCGGGCCTATTTCAGCAGCGGGAAGGTCGCGGCGATGTCGTAGGCCTGGTACGCCCGGATCTTCGCCTCGAGCTGGACCTAGCGCGCCGCCTTCTTCGCCGGCAGCGCCTTCATGACCCCGGTCTGCAGCTTGCGCCGCGCCTTGATCTCCGCCTCGTCGGCGGCGATGAGTTCGCTGGCGAGTTGCTTCGCATACAGGTCGGACAGCGGCTTGCCGAGACCGAGCAACTCCTCGATAACGACCGCGCGCTGCCGGCTTGTCCCGCATGACATAGGGGCCCCGAAAGGCCCCTACCTGGCACTTGCAAAAATTACTCCCGAACGTCGTCGACCGCGGTCAGGTCAGCACCGAAGCAGCGGACGTCACCGGCTCGCGGCTAGAACTTGAACGACGCGCGCAGGTAGTACGCGCGGCCGATCGGGTCCGCATAACGCCCATCGTAGCCGACCGCGTTGCCACCACCGGCGGTTTGGATTGAAAACGGCGGGTCCTTGTCGAACAGGTTGGTGATGCCGAACGTGAACCTCCAGTCCTTGGTCAGGTTGTACGCCGTCTGCCAATCGAACGTGTAGAAGGGGTCCACCTGCCGGCAACAGAAGGCGACGGACTTGCCCAGGCTCCCGTCCGGATTCGCGAGGAAGACGTTGGCGCCGGCGTTAGGCGAATCCTGGTAGCCCGACTTGTAATGGAATATCAGCGAATTGAACCATGCGCCGGTCTGCAGGCTGCCGATGACCTGCATCGTCGTGCGGATCACGACCTGCAGATCCGGTCCGTATTGCCCGAGATCGGAGTTGAAGGGCTCGCCCGGTCCGAAGTTGTACTCCGCCTTCAGCATCTGGGTGCCCGTCCAGCCCAAGTTGAAGACGCCCCAGGCGGTGTTTGTCCTCCAACTGAGATCCCAGTCGATGCCCGAGTAATTCGCCTGGCCGCCGTTGAACGGAAGCTGCGAGAACCCGATGGTCGTGAATTGGCCGACAGGATCCGTATACGGGTTCACGAACAGACCCGCGTATGCCTGGGGATTGCCAAAGCCCACCTGTTCGGGGATGCCTTGCGAGATCACCTGGTTCTTGATTTGCACATTCCAGTAATCAGCACCCAGCGACAGCCCACGGGTCGGCTCCCAGCGTCCGCCAACCGTATATTGGGTCGACGTCTCCGGCTTCAGGCCGGCCGCGCCGGACAACCCGTTGGGGCCGAAGAGCAGATCATACTGCGCGCTGCCGGGCAAACAACCCGGCGAGCCGGGGAAGGGGCAGTTGTACGAGCCTTGCGTGGATCCCGCGAAAGTCAACGCGCCCGCGATATCGGTTGGCGCAGGCGCCCGGAAGCCCGTGCCGTAGGAACCGCGCAGCAGCACGCTTTCCACTGGCAGCCAGCGGACGGTGATCTTGTAGGTCGTCTTGCTGAACGTGTCGCCCAGGTCGGCATTGGGGAGTTGCGGAATCAGTCCCGTGACGGGGTCCGCGTCCAGACCGTACACGAAATTGCTGGACACCTTTGAGTAGGAGTCGTATCGGACGGAGCCGGTCGCTTCGAG
>Ga0315278_10004714_pt1 | contig 12322 bp, 10 predicted proteins | sample YL17G06_0_MG_FD_203880 | JGI IMG/M metagenome (GOLD analysis project Ga0315278, IMG submission 203880) | Sediment microbial communities from Yellowstone Lake, YNP, Wyoming, USA - YL17G06_0 | ecosystem: Environmental > Aquatic > Freshwater > Lake > Sediment | place: USA: Wyoming | collected...
CCACATGTAACCGACTTGTTACGATGCGGTGCCGTTGTGGTTACGCGATGGCGAGCGGGGTGGGGGCGGGGCTAGGGGGTTACGGGGCTGGCGAGGCGGTACCGAGGGTGGTTTACGACCCCCGAATCGCCTCGAGCATTTCCTTCACCGCGGCAGCCATGCCAATCTCGATGGACCGGGCCACGATGGTGTGCCCGATCGAGAGTTCGCGGAACGGATAGCAGCGAAGGAGCGCCCCGACGTTTCGCACCGTGAGGCCGTGGCCGGCGTGGACCGCGAGCCCGGCCGCCTCGAACGCTTGCGCGGCCTCCGCGATCCGCTCCAGTTCCTGCTCCTCGGCGGGGGCGTCGGCGGCGTTAGCGTAGGGGCCGGTGTGGATCTCCACCATCGACGCGCCGCAGTCGCGGGCGACCGAGGCGAGCGCGGGAATCGGGTCGAGGAAGAGGCTTAGCGCGATCCCGGCGTCGAGGAGCCGCGCACCCCCGCGCCGCACGGCGTCGGCATGGCGGATCAGGTCGAGCCCCCCCTCCGTCGTCAACTCGGCGCGCTTCTCCGGCACGAGGGTCGAGCGCTCCGGCCGGGTCTCGCAGGCGATCCGGAGCATCTCCTCGGTGAGGGCCATCTCCATGTTCAGCTCGCCCCGTCCGTGCGCGGTGAGGGCGCGAATGCGATGGAGGTCGTGATCCTGGATGTGCCGTCGATCCTCGCGGAGATGGAGCGTGATCCCCGCGGCCCCGGCCTCGAGCGCCAGCTCGGCCGCGCGGAGCGGATCGGGCTCCACGCCCCCGCGCGCCTGTCGGAGGGTGGCCACGTGATCGACGTTGACGCTCAGCTCGCACGCCACGATTCGTCCTCCTAGAGAATGAGCGCGGACGCCGGGACCAGCTCGACGCCCTTCGCCGCCAGCGCGGCCTTCTCGGCTTCGAGCGCCGTCAATACGGCGCCGTTCGCGCGAACCGTCACGATGATCACGCCTCGCTGAACGGCCAACTCCACGAGCGCGGCCAGTCTCGGCTTCACCGCCGCCACCGTCGCGCCTTCGAGCGTGCCGCCGGCCGTCGCGGTGCGCGCTCCGAGATGCTCACCCATCTCCTCGGCCACGCTCGGCCCCGGGCCGTGCGCGTCGAGTAAGGGGAGGTCGCGACGCCTCAGCTCCGCCAGGACCGACTTCATGACGTCGGTGTCATTCACCGCCGCGCTCCCCATCCGCGTCATCACCCCCGAGACGGGGGCGAGCGCGGAGAGGCAGCGCTGGATACGATCCTCCAATTCGACTTTCGAGAGATCGAGGAGGATGGCGTCCTTCCCCGGATCGTTCTGAGGGTAGCCTCGCGGCTCCATCGGGAGGAGGGCGAAGACCTCGTGCCCCGAGTCGCGCCAGCTCTTGGCAAGTTTGGCGCCCCCCGGCCGATCGTGCCGGAACGCGGCGGTGAAGGGGACGGGGCTCTTGAGATAGGCGGCCAGGAGATTCGGATCGGCCTCCTCGAGATCGGTGACGACGAAGGCGATCCGGGCGCCGGCGTCGCTCATGGTCGGGTTCGGCTCCACGACGATGGCGTGCGTGACGCGATCCCCGTAGCCGACGCGCAGGTCGAGCGATGTTCCTGCGATCGGCGCCGGCCGCTCGGCTCCGCGGATCACGTGGCCGCCGAGCGCGTGGATGGCCTGCGTTACGGCGTCGTTGATGAGGTAGAGCGAAGTGCGGGGCGAGACCTGGATGCGCCACTGGACGGGGGCGTGCCCCGCCCCGGCGGCCAGCGCCGCGCCCGGACGCTCGTCGATCTGCTCGCGCGCGATGCCGATTTCCTCCAGGGCGCCGCGCAGCGTGCGGCTCGTGAGGCGGTTGATCGCGGCCGCGTCGCCGGCCCGGGCGATGCGCAGGTACTCCGATTCGGCGCGGAGCCGGATCCGGTCCCAGTCGCTGTCGATCGTGAGCGTGGTGGAGCGCTCGCCCGCCAGGGCGCCGTCGAGAGTGTCCGCAGCGACGCTCGAAATCGGGCGCTCGCTCCCACGCGGCCCGCGCGGCGGATCGTGAAGGCGCGGGCGGTTCTGCGCGAAGACGACGACGACGCCGATGAGGACGGCGGCCAGGCCAATGACGAGCCCCTTCGAGGGGGCCTTGCCTCGCCGCGAGGACTTCCGGGCTTTAGCCAATTCGCTGCCGTTGTCCGAGGAATGGGGGCGCGCCGGGGCGCGCGGGAGACGACGGAGCGGAGTCTAGGTCAGTTGGCGATCTCGGTCCACCGGATGACGGTCCAGGTGGTCGTGGAGCCGACCGTGGTCGGCTTGAACGCCCACTCCAGCTGCTGGTTGCTCGACTGGTAGGTCAAGGCCTTCGAACCGTCCGTAATTTCGACCTTCTGGAAGTTCGTGTTGATGATCTTCCAGTCGGGCGGATCGCTGGCGTTGGCGTCGAGCACTATCCAGGTGTCCGGCGGACCGAGATCGAGAGAGACGCTCACGATATCCGGATTATCGTGGAGGTGCTTCACGTGCGAAACCTCCTGGGGCCTCGTGAACCCAACGATCGGCTGCGGGTCACTAGGATTGGTCGAGGTCCCCTGATAATTTATATCGTAGACGACCTTCGTCTGGATGGAATCCCGCCCGTTGTAGGCTTTTACTAGATTCTGGAGGACGTTTGCGGGCGAGATGGGCGCCAGATATTCAATGGGAGGCGTGATCTTCGGCGGCTTCTTCTCGGGGCTAAAGATGCAGCCCGAGGCAAGTGCCAGGGAGGATACCAGCAGGAGTGATGCAACGCGGTTAAGTCTCAACTGCATAACGAATTATACCTCCGACGCGGCCGCAAGTCAAACGCGCCGTCCCTGGCTCAGAATCCGACTCGGTACGACCCCCGTAAGTACCCCCACGTCCGGGTGGTGGTTCCCCCCGGATCCCGCCGGTCGACCCAGTCGGTGATCTTCCACTCCCCGCCCGTTCTCACCATGGATATCTCCGCGAGCCCCTGGAAGAGCGAGTCTGTGATCGCGCTGCCGTTGAATCGCATCTCGTAGGTGTAGCGCCGGATGACGAGATCGGGTAGGTCGGTGATGTGATCGTAGGGGAGCTTGAAAGTGAGCCGGAACGAGTCCTGTCGGGCCGCGTTCGCGATGTTCTCCGCCACTCGATCCTCGATCGTCTTGTCCCACCCCAGGTATGGCAGCCTTGGGAGGGCTTCTGCGGAGTCGGTGGGATCGGGGTGGAACCTGAACCCCGACTCGGTCGTGGAGATGAAGTCGCCGAGGGTCGAGACGTAGCAGCCGAGCCCGTCGGGATGCCCGTAGGCTCGAAGGACGTTCGCCACGATGTTGTCCGGGGAACTCAGCGTGAGGCAGTCGAACGACGTCGCGCCGTCCGGCGCCACGGGAGTTCGGGTCTCGAAGAGTCCGCAGGACAGCGAGCCCGTCAAGAGTAGAACCGCGAGGAGCATAACGAGGTTCGATCTCATCAGAAATCCTTCTGGAAGGTGACACCGGCGAGCCAGTGGCTTTCCTTGAATAGCACGCCATCGAGCTGGGACCGCGTCTGGTATCGCTCCTCCCGTCGGATCGCCCCGGAGATTCCGGCCCCGTTCCAGAACGAGCGGTTAACCTCGAGCCCCAGACTCAGGTTCCACTGCTCCGCTCCCTGGCTCGATTGGTTCACGAGGTCGTGGTTCTCCGTGTCGGTCATGCTCTGCTTCACCACAAGGGTAACTCCCGCCCGGGGTCGGATGCCAACCGTTCCCTCGAGTGTTTGCTGCGCCTGTTCCTGCGCCACACCGTAGGCCTCCGGCCCTCCGGGCTCCACGGGGCGGAAGTCGCCTCGGTCGAAGAAGTAGAAATGGTGATCGAGCCGAATCCAGGCGAACGGGAAGAGCGTGTCGGCCATCGACGTGTCGATGCGGAAGACGCGGGAGAGATCGTTCTTCACTTCGTCGAAATCGAAGAATCGGTAGGTCGCCGTGAAGATGTAGTCCTGGCCGATCGTGAGGTTGCGGCGGAGCGGGAGTCGGAGCGCTCCGTTCAGCTGGTAGATCGTGGTCGCCAGGTTCCCCTTCGAGCTCGTCGAATCGAGCGAGATGTTGTGGACCTTGTTCACCGAGAAGCCTACCGCGGTGCTGCAGCGCGGCGTGAGCCCGAAGCGCATTCCGACGTTGCCGAAGGAGCTCACGACATCGCGATCGTTCCTCGAAATGGTCCTCGCGCCATCCTGGGGTGTGAGATCGTAGCGATACGAATTCAGGGTCGCGCTACCGAGGCCTACGAGCCACAGGCTGCCCTTGACGTGTTGCTGGAAGTTCGTTGTCACGAGGTGGGTGAGCGTGAGCCCGTTCGCGGTGGCCTGCCGGTCGGCCCGCGTCCGATTGAGTGTCAGATTCACGAACGCCAGCGTTCCGGGCCTCGAATACGCGACGCCGGTGGAAGCCTCGCGCAATGTGATCAACGAGTTGAGATTCGCTTTCTCCGAGTACTCGCGGAGCGTCTGATTCATGTTCGCGGCCCCGGTGAACGAGAGCCCGGGGATGGGCGCGGTCTGTAGGCTCAGGTTATAGAGGTCGCTCGTACTCGAGTACTCCTCGACCACGAGTCGACTCAGATCGGCATAGGGCTGATCCTGGCTGTTCCGCTTCGCGCGAAGCGCGATCTTCGTGGCCCGGATCCGGTCGAAGTTCAGGGCGCCATCCAGGAAGAAAGTATTCGCCGGAAGCGTCGTGTCGAGCCTCGGATCCTCGGTGACCCACGCGCTGTCCCCCGTGGAGAGGGAGTTCGAGAAGCGGGTCAGGCTCGTGAATGTCGGCTTCGCGCGGCTACCGAACATCTTTCCGTCGAACGTCACCCCTCGCACGGTGGGGAGCGTGACCTGTGCCCTATACCCGTCGTACCGGCCCTCCGTGTAGAAAGAATCGCGCTGCGCGACGATCGTGTCGGGTTCCCCGGTCGCCCCATTGCGAGCATAGCCCCCGTTCCGCACGTCGAAATTCCGCTGGAAGTCGCTGTTCCCCGAGAGCGTGAGGGCCGCCCCCGTGTAGAGCGGGAGCCGGTACTGGGTGAGAAGCGAGATGGTATTGCGGCGTTGCTCAGAGTTCGAGGCCCGGAAGCCGTCCGCGATCGAGCTCATGGAGTACCGCCCATTCATCGAGATGATCCATCGCTGCGCCGCGCGCCAGTCGACGCGCCCCGAGATGTCGCCGTTCGTGCTCCTCGATCCATACGTAAGGACATCCTCCGATGTCCCCGATGCGCCCGAGACGCCGATGGCGAGTGATCTCCAGTTCCGGCCGTAGTCGAGGGTTTGGGTCCATCCATAGCGGGCCTGGTCTTGCGTGTACTGCGTCACGTAGCTGACTGGGGAGCGCGGCGACAACTGAAAGACGCTATCGGGAATGGCCAGAGCGCTCTCGTCCTCCTCTTGCGCGCGCGCGCCGGTGGTCGCGGCGAACGTGATCGCGAAGAGCGCCGCGAGGATCGCGACCCAGCGGAGCCCCCTCACCCGGCGCCTCCCTCCGCGCGCGCCACGCGGAGCCAGTCGTCCACCGAGAGCGTCTCGGCCCGCCGGCCGGGATCGATTCCCGCGCGTTCGAGGAGCGCCCGCGCGGCGTCGGCCCCCATGCCGAGGCCGTGACCCAGGGAATTGGCGAGCGTCTTCCGGCGGCCTCCGGTTGCGGCGCGGACGAGCCGCTCCACCGCCGCGCGCTCCTCGGCGCTCGTGCCCGGGTAGGGGCGCGGCGCCAGGCTGAAGACGACCGAGTCGACGTCGGGGCGAGGGTGGAACGCCCCCGGCGAGACGCGGAATTCGACGCGCGTTTCCGCGTGAAGCGCGACGAATACGCTGAAGCTCCCGTACTCCTTCGTCCCCGGCTTCGCGGCCAGCCGCTGCGCCACCTCGCGCTGCGTCATGAGAATCGCCCGCTTCACGCGAGGGCCCTGATTCACGATCCACTCGATGGCGGGACTGGTGATCACGTAGGGGAGGTTCGCCACCACGGTGACCGGGCCGTCTCCGGGGAGGATCGACTCGAGCCGCTGGTCCAGGATGTCGCCCCGGACGACGCGCGCGTTCGGGTAGGGACGGAGGAGCGTTTCGATGTGCTCGGCCAGGCGGAGGTCGAGTTCCACGGCAGCGAAGGGGCGGCCGCTCGCGGCAAGGCGCTCCGTGAGAGCGCCGAGTCCGGGGCCGATCTCGAGGATGGCGTCCTCGCCGCCTGGGCGCGTCGCGGCGGAGGTCGGGGCCGGGGCCGAGTCGAGCGCCACCGTGGCGATCCGCTGCGCCACGCGAGGGTCGGTGAGGAAGTTCTGGCCTAGCCGTCGGCTCGGGCGGACGTCGAGCGCGCGGAGCGCCGCGGCCACGCCGGACGTTGCGCGCGCTTCGCCGGCGCGCGCTTCGCCCGATGGGCCGGATCTCCCGGATCCCCCGGACTTACGGGATCCGAAAGAGGGCGCGGGATGATTCATCCGTCCCCTCCTCCACCGCCGCCGGTGAGATGCCGAGCGCGCCGGCCAGATGGTCGCGCACGAGCGCGAGATAGGCGGGCTCGTTTCGCTTCCCGCGATGGGGCACGGGCGCCAGATAGGGACTATCGGTCTCCAGCACGACGTTCTGGAGCCCGATCGCCTTCACCAGCTCGGGAATGTGGCTCTTCTTGAACGTGGAAGAGCCTCCGACGCCGAGCTTGAATCCCATCGCCACGACGCGCCTGGCGAGCGTCAGATCCCCGGCGAAGCAGTGGAACGATCCGCCCGCCTCGGGTGGCCCTTCCGCTTCGAGAATCTCCGCCACCCGCTCGCCGGCCGCGCGATGGTGGAGGATGAGAGGCTTTCCCACGTTCTTCGCGAGGGCGATGTGCCGGCGGAGGAACTCCTCCTGCACGGCCATCGGCGCGTTGTCGGGCCAGTGACCGTCGAGCCCCGTCTCCCCGATGGCGACCACCTCGGGCTCGGCCGCCAGCGCCTCGATCTCCTCCAGTTCGGCTTCGCGCCCCTCCCGCACGTCGCAGGGGTGCATTCCGACAGCGGCCCGCACTCCCGGCGCACGTCGCGCGAAGGCGAGCGTGGCGCGAGCCGACTCGGCGTCGGTGGCCGCTTCCACGATCCATCGAACGCCCGCCGCGCGCGCCCGCTCGAGAACGGCGTCGCGATCGGTGTCGAACTCTTCCTTCCCGACGTGGGCGTGCGAGTCGATCACGGCGCGATGGCTCCGCTCGTCACTTCTCGATGCGGGGGAAGAGAGGCTGCGACTCCCCGAGCGCCACGCCGAGCGGCGGGGGCGGGAGGATCGAGCCGGCGGCCGGATAGCGCGCCGCCTCGATGGCTGGAGAGAGCCTCAGCGTCTCCCAGACGAGGCGAGCCTTCGACGGCATGATCGGGAAGAGGAGGATCGCCGTGTGCTGGAGCGCGACGGCCAGCTCGCCGAGGAGCGCGTCGAGCTCGCCCGCCTTCGCGGGGTCCTTGGCCAGCTTCCAGGGCGCCCCTTCCTCCACCATCTGGTTGGCGCGCCGGATGATGCTCCACGCCGCTTCGATCCCGTCCTCCACGGCGTAGCGTTCCATCGCGTCGCCGTAGTCATGCAGCGCCTTCCGGATGAGGGCCAGGAGCTCCGGCCCCGGCTCGGCGCTCGCGAGACGTCCTTCACGGTAGCGATGGATCATCGAAATGGTGCGCGTGAAGAGATTGCCCCAGTCGTTCGCCAGGTCGGAGTTGTAGCGCTGGATGAAGAGCTCCCACGTGAAATCGCCGTCCCGCGAGAGGGGAACTTCCTTCAAGAGGTAATACCGAAGCGAATCGGCGCCGAATTTCTCGACGACGTCGAGCGGGTTCACGATGTTCCCGAGCGACTTCGAGAGCTTCTCGCCCTGGAAGTGAACCCAGCCGTGTCCCAGAACCGACTTCGGGAGCGGCACGCCGGCGCTCATGAGCATCGCCGGCCAGATGATGCAGTGAAAGCGCGTGATGTCCTTCCCGATCACGTGGAGGTCGGCCGGCCAGTAGCGCCAGAGCCCGTCCGTGTCGGGGAAGCCGACGCCGGTGATGTAGTTGATGAGCGCGTCGAACCAGACGTAGACGCGCTGGGTCGGATCGTCGGGGAGCGGAATCCCCCAGGTGGAGGCGCGCGACACGGAGATGTCCTGCAATCCCCCCTTGATGACGTTCAAGACCTCGTTCTTCCGGATGTCGGGAACGAGAAAATCGGGGTGCTTGGCGTAGTGCTCGAGGAGCCGGTCGCCGTAGGCGGAGAGCCGGAAGAACCAGTTCTCCTCGCTCACCCACTGCGGCTTCGTCTTGTGGTTGGGGCAAAGGCCGTCCACCAGTTCCTTCTCGGGATAGAAGGTCTCGCAACCGACGCAGTAGAACCCTTCGTACTTCCCCTTGAAGATGTCGCCGTTCGCCGCGATGCGGCGGAAGAGCTCCTGCACGGCGCGGGTGTGCCTCGGCTCCGTCGTCCGGATGAAGTCGTCGTAGGAGATGTCGAGGCGCTTCCAGACACCCTGGAAGATCTCGGCCATCTGGTCGCAGTAGACGAGGGGGTCGAGCCCCTTCTCGCGAGCCGCCTTCTCGACGTTCGTCGAGTGCTCGTCGTTCCCCATGAGGAAGTAGGTGTCGAACCCCGCGAGGCGCTTGTAGCGTGCGATCGCGTCGGCCGCGATCTTCTCGTACGCGGTCCCGATGTGGGGGATGCTGTTGACGTAGTCGATCGCGGTCGTGATGTAGAACTTGCTCATTGGGCAGGCCCAGATCCCTGGCCGCCGCTCGGAGCGCCGCCGTTCGGCGTGCCCCCGCCAGGACGTCCCCCACCCGGTGTGTTGCCGCCCGGCGTGCCGCCTCCTTGTCCTCCCCGCGACCCGCCGCCCCGGCGCCGGCGATCGCGGCGCCGGTCGCGATCGCGCCCGCCCCCGGTGCGCGGCGCGTCGATGCGCGGTGTGGCGGCGCGAGGCGTTTCGGCGCGCGGTGCGTCGGCGCGCGGCGTTTCAGTGCGCGGCGTTTCGCTCCGCGGGGCGTCGGGACGCGGAGGCCGGGCCTCGCCGGATCGCGGCAATTCCCGTCGCGGCGCGGGAGCCCGCGAATCGGGTCTCGCCCCGCCCTGGCGCGACTCGCCGCGCGGGCTCGGTCGTCCGTCGTGCCGGCGCGGTTCGCGCCGATCGTCCCGCTTCTTTTCCCCCGGCTCGCCCTGAGGTTCCGCGCCCTGTTCCGGGCCGTGGCCGTGATCGGCATGAGCCCCACCGTCGCCTGGCTTGGCCCCTCGCGAGCCGCATCCTTGCTTGTCGCACCCTTTCCGCCGGTCGCGGGACGGGCCGACGACCTTCGTGCCGCCGGGCAGTTCGTCGAGCGTGACGATGCTCTCGGTTCCGGCCTGGTCGTGGAGCGTCAGCGTCCGATGGAAGATGTCGACGCGGCCCACTTCGTAGTCGATGCCGCTCATCTCGAGCCGGCTCCCGATCTTCGGGAATTCACGCGCGGCCTCCTTGTAGAAATCGAGCTCGTAGCGGAGGCAGCACTTGAGGCGCCCGCAGGCGCCGGAGATCTTCGACGGACTGGGCGAGAGTCCCTGGTCCTTCGCCATCTTGAGCGTGATCGGCTCGAAGTCGCGGAGCCACGTGGCGCAGCAGAGTTCCCGCCCGCACGTCCCGACCCCACCGATCCGCCCCGACTCGTCGCGGACCCCGATCTGCCGCAGCTCGATCCGCGTCCGGAAGATCGACGCGAGATCCTTCACGAGATCGCGGAAGTCGACCCGCTTCTCCGCGGTGAAGAAGAACGTGATGCGATTGCCGTCGAACTGGTATTCGGCGTCCACCAGCTTCATCTCGATTTCGCGGTGGGACACCCGCTCCTTGCAGCTCTGGAGCGCGCGCGACTCCTTGGCGCGGTTCTGCTCGAGGCGCTCCAGATCCTCGGGGCGCGCCGAGCGAAGGACGCTCCGGAGATTCTCGCCGAGGTGGGAACGCTTCACCCACTCGTGGGTGTGGTGGACCTTGCCGAGGTCTTCCCCGCGCTCGGCCTGGACGACGATCCAGTCGCCGGCGCGAAGGGGAATCTCCTTCGGGTTCGCGTAGTACTCGCGGCGGCGCGCCTTGAAGGCGACCTCCAGGACTTCGTGCGATTCGGCCGGCGCGAGATTCGGTTCAGCCACGGCGCCGGCCGTGGCGATAGGATCGTTCATCGGTCTCTCCCCGCCTGGGCGGGGCCTCGATTCGGTCGATGGTGGATCAGGCGGCGCCCAGCCCCATGCGGTGCTGAGCGGAGGCGACGGCGTAGGCGGCGGTCACGTTCGACTGCACGGCCGCGCCGATCTCCTCGAGTATGTGAATGCGGCGTGAGAGCGCCGGAAGAGAGAGCGCCGCGGCATCGGCCACGATCTCCCGCTTCCAGTCCTCGTTCGCCAGCGCCGTGCCGTCCCCCAGCACCTTGAGCCGGAGCACGTCGCGGTAGTAATGGATGGCCAGCGAGACCGCGGCGAGAAAGCGCCCTCGATCCCGCTCCATCCGCGCCTTGCGGAGCGGCCCCAGAATGGCCGGCGATCCCGGCCGCACGAAGAGTTCCCGCGCCGCGCCGCGGAGCTTCGCGAAGTCGGCCTCTTCCGGCGCCGCGCCGGTCGCATCGATCGGCGCCTCGAAGGGCTGGAGCGCGCGCCCCAGGCTCCCTTGCGAGAGCGCGGCGGCGAGCCGCGATGTCGCCTTCGAGATGCCGCGCGCCTCGAGCGCCCTTACCAAGAAGGCCTCCGGCAGCGGGCGGAAGCGGACGTGGAGACAGCGCGACGCGATGGTCGGCAAGAGCGCGCGAATCTGGCGCGCCCCCAGGATGAGGACCCGGTTCGGCTGCGGCTCCTCGAGAATCTTCAAGAAAGCGTGCGCGGCCGGGCCTGTCATCGCCTCCGCCCCCTTCACGATGAGAACTTTGGCGCCTCCTTCGCGCTGCGGCGTGAGCGAGAGGAATTGCTTCGCGCGCGCCAGGTCCTCCACCGAATGAACCGGCTGCTTGGCGAAGGAGGGAGCGAAGAAGGGCTCCCGCGCGTAGCGCGCCAGAACCTGCGCCCGCGCCTCGGATCGCGCCTCGTCGGCCTGCTTCTCCGTTCGGCCCTCGGTCCGAAACGACGGGAGCGGGAGGAGGAGTTCGAGGTCCGGGTGGCGGAGCGCCGCGCTCGCCGTGCACGAGGGGCACGTTTCGCACGGTCCGCTGCCGGCCGGCGGCGCCTCACAGAGGAGCGCCCGGGCGAACCAGAGTGCCGCACGCGTCTTGCCGACGCCGGCGGGACCATGGAAGAGATAGGCGTGTCCCACGTGGCCGCCGGTCAGCGAGGCGGTCAGATGGGCGAGGGCTTCACCTTGATGTTGGACGTTGGTCGTGGGCATGGGCCGCGGCTCACCGGAACCACTCGAGGGGGTTCAAGGCTTCCTTCCCCCGTCGGATTTCGAAGTGGAGCACGGTGCCGGAGGTGGAACCGGTGTCCCCCACCCGGCCGATGACTTCACCCGCGGCGACCTCTTTGCCGACCTGGACGGTGATCTCGGACGCGTGGGCGTAGAGCGTGTAGTAACCGCTGCCATGATTGAGGATAACACACTTCCCGTAGCCCTCGAGCCAGTTGACGTACTCCACCCGGCCCCTCGAGACGGCCTGGATGGGGGTCCCGAAGGGCGCGGCGATATCGATGCCGCTGTTGAAGGTGTTCGTCCCGAAGCGGGGGTTCGTCTGCTGCCCGAATCCGCCCGCGACTCGCCCGGTGGCGGGCCAGGGAAGGCGGCCCCGGTTCTTCCCGAAATCGCCGAGGAGGGGGAGCTCCCCGCTCGGGGCGCCGCGCTCGCGCGCGAGGCGCCGCTTCTCCAGCGTGTCGATGAGGCCGAGGATCCGTTTCCGGGCCTGCTCCAGTTCCGTGGCGGCCTGTTCGTTCGACTTCGAATCGGACCGAATTCGCTGAAGGAGCCGTCGCCGCTCGGCGGTGAGGGCGGCCAGCGCCCTCTTCTCGCGATTCGTCTCGGCCTGCAGGCGGTCGAGCTCGCGCTTTCGCGTCTCGAGCCGCGTCTTCGTGTCCTGCACCTCCGTGCGGCGTGCCTGCGTGAGGAGCATGCGCGAGCGATCCTCCTTCGCGATCTGGGCGAGGTAGTAGCTGCGCGCCACCAGCTCGCCGAACGAACGGGCCGAGAGGAGATGCTCCAGCTCGTAGGAGCGGCCCCGCTTGTAGATCTCGCGAAGCCGCCATGCGAGACGCTTCCGCTCGGTGTCGAGCTGCACGGCGGTCCGCGCCAGCTCCGAGGTGGCGTCGCCCAGGTCGTATTGCACGGAACGCTCGCGCTTCTCGAGCGCCTGGAGATAGCGGGCGGTCAGCTGGAGGTTCTTCTCGGTCT
>Ga0315278_10004715_pt1 | contig 12318 bp, 8 predicted proteins | sample YL17G06_0_MG_FD_203880 | JGI IMG/M metagenome (GOLD analysis project Ga0315278, IMG submission 203880) | Sediment microbial communities from Yellowstone Lake, YNP, Wyoming, USA - YL17G06_0 | ecosystem: Environmental > Aquatic > Freshwater > Lake > Sediment | place: USA: Wyoming | collected...
CGGTTCAAGAGCGCCCCCGATCGGCACGTCGTGCTGTCGGTGTCGATGCGGTTGTCCAAGTCGAGGGCATCGGCAGCCATTCGGTACGCCGAACTCGCAAGCCGACTGGGAGTCGAGATCGGGGCGTCGGTGTCGACCTCAGCTGTCCGTGACGCCGTACTCGAACTGCGTCGTGGCAAAGGGATGGTCCTAGACGAGTTCGATCACGACACGTGGAGCGTGGGTTCCTTCTTCACCAACCCCGTACTCGACGCGAGCACCGTCGCAGACCTCCCGGACCAAGCACCGCGCTGGCTCATGTCCGACGGTCGGTTCAAGACCAGCGCCGCGTGGCTGATCGAAGCCGCGGGATTCGAGCGGGGCTTCTCGCTGGCCTCTGGGTCAGCTGAGACTGGAGCCGCTGTATCGACCAAACACACGTTGGCCCTGGTCAACCGAGGTCAGGCCTCCACTCGAGATGTGCTCGAGCTCGCGCGGGTGATCCGCGACGGCGTGAGCGATCGGTTCGGCGTACGCCTGGACCCCGAACCGACCCTCGTCGGCTGCTCCCTCTGATCCGCCGAGTCTGGACTTATGGACGGTTTTGGGACCTCGGGAAGGTGTTTAGGTCCAGACTCGGCGGGGGGAGGGGAGCGCTACTGCGCTTCGGCGAAGAGCTTGCCGATGCGGGTGACGCCCTCGACCAGGTCGTCGTCACCGAGGGCGTACGACAGCCGCAGGTATCCCGGCGTACCGAACGCCTCGCCCTGCACGACAGCGACTTCGGCTTCATCGAGCATCAGGCCGGCCAACTCCGAGGATGAGGTCGGACGTTGTCCACGGATCTCCTTGCCGAGTACGCCCTTCACCGAGGGGTACGCGTAGAACGCACCCTCGGGCTCGGGGCAACTCACGCCGGGGATCTCGTTGAGCATCGACACGATCAACTTGCGGCGACGGTCGAACGCCGCCCGCATCATCGCCACCGCGCTCAGGTCACCGGAGACGGCCGCCAGCGCGGCGACCTGGGAGACGTTGGCGACGTTCGATGTCGCGTGTGACTGCAAGTTCGTCGCGGCCTTGACCACGTCCGCGGGCCCCAGCATCCAGCCCACCCGCCACCCGGTCATCGCGTACGTCTTGGCAACCCCGTTGACCACGATGCAGCGATCCGCGAGTTCGGGCACGAGGACCGGCATCGACGAGAAGACCGCGCCGCCGTATACGAGATGCTCGTAGATCTCGTCGGTGACGACCCAAAGTCCTTGTGCCGCAGCCCATTCGCCGATTGCGCGAACCTCGTCCGGCGGATAGACGGCCCCGGTCGGGTTGGACGGCGAGACGAAGACGAGCATCTTGGTACGCGGTGTCACAGCGGCTTCGAGGTCGGCGATAGACGCGCGGTATCCACTTGATTCATCGGTCATCACCTCGACCGGAACACCGCCGGCAAGTCGGATCGACTCGGGATAGGTGGTCCAGTACGGCGCGGGGAGCAACACCTCGTCGCCCGGGTCGAGCGTCGCGGCAAAGGCGTTGTAGAGCGCCTGCTTACCGCCGTTGGTGATGAGGACTTGGTTCGCCCCGACCGAGAAGCCGGAGTCGCGCTGGGTCTTCGCGACGACGGCGTCCTTGAGTTCGGGCAGCCCGCCGGCGGGCGTGTAGCGGTGCCACTTGGGCTCCCGGCAGGCCGCGACCGCCGCCTCGACGATGTAGTCCGGGGTGGGGAAGTCCGGTTCGCCGGCGCCGAAGCCGATGACGGGGCGGCCAGCGGCCTTCATTGCCTTGGCCTTGGCATCAACCGCGAGCGTGGCCGACTCGGCGATGGAGCCGACTCGGGTCGAGACGCGGGGAAGATTGCGGGCAGGGACACTGGGTGCGTCGGTCGGGCTCATGGGGCCATCGTTCCAAACGACGTCAAGCCAGTTCGACCCGGGCGAGGTCCGACCCGTACACTCGGCGTCCCGGTGGCCTGCCACCCCTGCGTCAGCATGCCCGCGGTCGGTGATTCCACCGACAGTGAGCGTGAGGGACACGGGCGGACGGTCCGAAGGGTCGTAGCTCAATTGGTAGAGCACCGGTCTCCAAAACCGGCGGTTGGGGGTTCAATTCCCTCCGGCCCTGCGAGCGGCGAGCACCACCCCGAGACGACAGAACGCGGTTCGCCAGGACCGCCACGACAAGCGGAGGACGCGTGAGTGACGTGTCGAGCACCGCGACGCCCGAGCGCGAGCCGAATCGTGCGACGAGCGGGGCAGCCAGCTCCGGCCGGGGCAAGTCCGATCGGGGGTCGGGCAAGAAGACCGAGCGTCGCGGTCTGTTTTCGCGAATCGGGTTGTTCTACCGGCAGGTGATCGCCGAGCTCCGCAAGGTCATTTGGCCCACCCGCAAGGAACTCATCACCTACACGTACGTGGTCGTGACCTTCGTCGTGATCATCGCGTCGATCGTCGCCGTGCTCGACCTCGTCTTCGCCAAGCTCGTCCTCAAGGTCTTTGGTTCATAGCTCTTGGTTCGTGGTCCAGTGCGGCTCCGCGCCGCGCCGCAACAACACCTTCGACATTCGCAGTGAGGAAGTGCCAGACCGTGTCAGACACGAAGCCGCTCGACGAAACCCGCGGAGTCCCCGAGGGAGTCGAGGCGTCGGAGATCGTCCGGACCACTGAAGTGGTCGACCTGGGCGGCGGCGAAGTCGTTGAGATGGTCGAGACGACCGCGGTGGTCGAGTCCGTGGACGTGGTCGAACAAGCCGAGGTCGTGCATGGGGATCTTGTGGAGGTCGTCGACGTCATCGAGGTGACCGAGATCGTCGAGGTGACCGACGTGCTGGACACTGTGGACGGTGATGTCGTGGAAGCCATAGAGGACGTGCGGAACACCGAGGTTGTCACGGTGACCGAGTTCGTCGACGGCGTCGAGGTCGCCCAGGTGACCGAGGTCGTCGAGTCCGACGAACTCGTCGACATCGACTCCGAGGACGACTCCGAGGACGCCCCCGTTGCCGACGATCCGGCCGACCCGCCCGCACTGGCCGACCCGCCCGCACTGGCCGAGCTGGCCGAGGCCACTGAAGTCGACGAGTCCGCTGACGCCGACGAGGAAGACCCGATCGAGGCGTTCCGCGAGCGCATGCGCAGCCTTCCCGGTGACTGGTACGTCGTGCACTCGTACGCCGGTTACGAGAACCGGGTCAAGACCAACCTCGAAAGTCGTATCTCCTCGCTCAATATGGAGGACTACATCTACGACGTCGAGGTTCCGATGGTCGAGATGGCCGAGATCAAGAATGGCGTGCGCAAGCTCGTCAACCGCAACAAGTTCCCCGGCTACGTCCTCGTCCGAATGGATCTGACCGACGAGTCCTGGGGAACCGTGCGGCACACCCCCGGTGTCACCGGTTTCGTGGGCCACGGCCACGCTCCTGCACCGCTGACCCTCGACGAGGTCGTCAAGATCCTCGCCCCTGAGCCCGAGAAGCCAGCGGGTTCGGCGGCGGCGGCCGCGACCGAGGTGCGCGTCGTCGACTTCTCGATCGGCGACTCCGTCACCGTTATCGACGGGCCGTTCGCCACGTTGCACGCGACTATCTCCGAGATCAACCCGGACTCGCAGAAGGTCACCGGCCTGGTCGAGATCTTCGGCCGCGAGACGCCGGTCGAACTCAGCTTCACCCAGATCCAGAAGAACTGACCCCACCGCCCACTCACTGCCACCACCACCAGCAGTTCCAGACAAGGACACGACGTAATGCCACCGAAGAAGAAGAAGGTCGCGGGCCTCATCAAGCTCCAGATCAACGCCGGCCTGGCGAATCCGGCACCACCGGTAGGCCCCGCGCTGGGTCAGCACGGCGTCAACATCATGGAGTTCTGCAAGGCGTACAACGCCGCGACAGAAGGCCAGCGCGGCCAGGTGATCCCGGTTGAGATCACGGTGTACGAGGACCGTTCGTTCACGTTCATCACCAAGACCCCGCCGGCCGCCAAGCTCATCCTCAAGGCCGCGGGTATCGAGAAGGGCTCGGGCAACCCCCTGCAGAAGGTGGGCTCGATCAGCAAGGCGCAGGCCCGCGAGATCGCCGAGGTGAAGATCGAGGACCTCAACGCCAATGACGTCGAAGCCGCGACGAAGATCATCGAAGGTACGGCCCGCTCGATGGGTATCACCGTCACTGGCTGACCCAAGACCGCACGACCCGCACGACCGGCCTACGACGTAGGCCGGGGTGGGAGGACCAGGCGCTGGTCCGCTGACCACATCTCCAACCGAAACAGGAGCACCCGATGAAGCGCAGCAAGAACTACCGCAAGCAAGCCGATCTGATCGACGAGAGCAAGTTCTACAGCCCGCTCGAAGCCGTCCGCATCGCCAAGCAGGCCACGGGTGGGAAGTTCGACCCGACCGTCGAGGTCGCCCTCGTGCTCGGTGTGGATCCCCGCAAGGCCGACCAGATGGTCCGCGGCACGGTCAACCTGCCGCACGGAACTGGCAAGACCGCCCGGGTCATCGTCTTCGCCGCCGGCGAGAAGGCCGACGAGGCCCGCGCGGCAGGCGCTGATGTCGTCGGGGCTGATGACCTCGTCGACAAGGTCGCGGCCGGTTGGACCGACTTCGATGCGGCCGTCTCCACCCCGGACTTCATGGGCAAGGTCGGTCGCCTGGGCAAGGTGCTGGGTCCGCGCGGTTTGATGCCGAACCCCAAGACCGGCACCGTGACCATGGACGTCGCGAAGGCCGTGACGGAGATCAAGGGCGGCAAGATCGAGTTCCGGGTCGACAAGCACTCGAACCTGCACTTCATCATCGGCAAGGTGTCCTTCGACGAGACCCAGTTGGTCGAGAACTACGGAGCAGCCCTGGACGAGGTCCTGCGGGCAAAGCCGTCATCGTCCAAGGGCCGGTACGTCCAGAAGGCCACGCTGTCGACGACGATGGGCCCGGGCGTACCCCTTGACCCCAACCGGACTCGTGACCTTCTCGTCGAGGACAACGCAGTCGTCTGAGTCGTTGTTGGGCGGGCGGTTTTGACCGCTCCGCCCAACACACGTACTCTGCACAACGCCAAAGACCGCCGGTCGTCACCTCCGGGTGACCCAAGGTTCGCCATGCGAACGCCAGCGCAGGTGGAGCAAGTCGTGAGATGTCGAGTCGCCAAGATTCGCGTCGTACGCCCCGCGCCACGTGCGCGGGGCTTTTTTCATGTCGGACAGCCGGCTCGGTGGAAGGAGAACCATGGCGCGGGATGACAAGGCAGCCGCAGTGGCGCAGATCGCGGACGAGTTCCGTGGATCCAACGCTGCAGTGCTGACCGAGTACCGCGGACTCACCGTGGGCCAGCTCAAGGAGCTGCGCCGCTCGCTCGGTGCGAACGCCACTTACGCCGTGGTGAAGAACACGCTGACCAGGATCGCGGCCAAAGAGGCCGGGGTCGACGGGCTGGACTCATTGCTGGTCGGTCCGAGCGCGATCGCCTTCGTCAAGGGCGATCCGGTCGAGGCGGCCAAGGGTCTGCGTGACTTCGCCAAGACGTATCCGCTGCTCGTGATCAAGGGCGGCTACATGGACGGAATCGTCCTGTCGGTCGCTGAGATCAACAAGCTCGCGGATCTCGAGTCGCGCGAGGTACTCCTCGCCAAGCTCGCTGGTGCAATGAAGGCCTCGCTGTCTCAGGCAGCCTCTCTCTTCATCGCACCGCTGTCCCAAGCCGCTCGGACCATCGAGGCCCTGCGCGTGAAGGCGGAGGCCGATCCGTCGGTCATCGCCGGCGCGGGTATCCCCGCAGCTCCTGCGGCCGACGAAGCAGCACCCGGAGTCGAGTCAGCCCCCGAGGCTGAGCCGGCACCGGCTGCTTCACCCGAAGAATCCGCGACCGACGAGGTTGCGGCGGACGTAGCCGACGTGGCTGCGGACACCCAGGAAACTTCTGACGTAGCCGATGAGGCTCCGACCGAGGGAACCCCTGAGGGCTGACGCCCACTCACCCATGTGAAGGACGTCCGGCCCCCGGCCGGAGTACACGAAAGGACCCGCCACCATGGCGAAGCTCAGCACGGTCGAGTTGCTCGACGCGTTCAAGGAAATGACCCTCATCGAGCTCTCCGAGTTCGTGAAGTCGTTCGAGGAGACCTTCGAGGTCACCGCCGCTGCTCCTGTTGCCGTGGCTGCTGCCGCTGCTGCCGGTGGCGCCGGTGGCGACGCAGGTGCGGTCGAGGAGAAGGACGAGTTCGACGTCATTCTCGAGAGCGCCGGCGAGAAGAAGATCCAGGTCATCAAGGAGGTGCGCACCCTCACGAACCTGGGCCTCAAGGAGGCCAAGGACCTCGTGGAGAGCACTCCGAAGCCGGTTCTGGAGAAGGTCAACAAGGAGACCGCCGACAAGGCTGTCGCCGCCCTCACCGAGGCCGGTGCCACGGTCAAGCTCGGCTGATTCCCGCTCCATCCGCACGAACGGCTCGTCCCCTGCGGGGCCGGGCCGTTCGTCGTTTTGACAGGTCAGATACCGACCGGATCTAGCCGGATCCGGTCCTCTTCCACCCGGTGCCGACCGGCCTGAGAAGGTCACAGTTTCACCGGTGTGGCGGCGTAGGTGCTTGACGCGGCGGCCCGGGACGGTCACCATTCACGCGCGTGCTCCTTCCCGGAGTACAGGTTCCCGCCACGAGGACCCCTCGGGTGAGACCGACCGGCCACTGTCGACCGGTTCGGCTCCCCCAGGAGGACGAGGTCGCGCGAATCGGACCGGGGAGTCGACAGCGGCTTGCCGATTCGGTAGGCTGCCGCGTTGCGCTGCCCTGATGCTTTCAGCCGTGCTGGACACGGCTCATCCGGTGTGCGCGCATCGAGAGTCCGCGAGCCTTCGGAAGGACCCCTCTTGGCCGCCGCGCGCAAGTCCGTTAGTCCTGCAACTCCTCCCGGCCCGTCTCGGGTCACCTTCGCCAAGATCCGCGAGCCCCTCGAGGTCCCTGACCTCCTGGCGCTGCAGACGGAGTCCTTCGACTGGCTGCTGGGCAACGAGCTCTGGCAAGCCCGTCGGGACGCCGCTCTTGCTGGTGGCCGCAAGGACGTCCCGGTCACGTCCGGTCTCGAAGACATCTTCGAGGAGATCAGTCCGATCGAGGACTTCAACTCGACGATGTCGCTGTCGTTCCGCGATCACCGCTTCGAGCCGCCTCGCTACACGGTCGAGCAGTGCCGTGATAAGGACTTCACCTACTCCGCCCCGCTGTTCGTGACCGCCGAGTTCATGAACAACGAGACCGGCGAGATCAAGTCCCAGACGGTCTTCATGGGTGACTTCCCGTTGATGACCAAGAAGGGCACCTTCGTCATCAACGGCACCGAGCGTGTCGTGGTGTCCCAGTTGGTGCGTTCCCCGGGCGTCTACTTCGACCGGACGACGGACAAGGCCACCGACAAGGACGTCTTCGGCTGCAAGATCATCCCGAGCCGTGGGGCCTGGCTTGAGTTCGAGATCGACAAGAAGGACCTCGTCGCCGTACGCGTGGACCGCAAGCGCAAGCAGCCGGTCACCGTGCTGCTCAAGGCGCTGGGCTGGACCACCGAGCAGATCAACGAGCGCTTCGGGCACTTCGAATCCATGCGCGGAACCATGGAGAAGGACCCGACGACCACGCAGGACGAAGCCCTGATCGACATCTACAAGAAGCTGCGTCCAGGTGAGCCCCCGACCGTCGAGGCCGCGCGCACCCTGCTGGACAACTTCTACTTCAACTCCAAGCGCTACGACATGGCCAAGGTCGGCCGGTACAAGGTCAACAAGAAGCTCGGCCTGGACCTGCCGCTGAAGCAGTCCGTCCTCACCGTCGACGACGTGGCCGCAACCATCGAATACATGGTCCGCCTGCACGCGCAGGTCCCCGGTGACGACACCGACGTCAACCTCCTCGTCGACAACGGCAACGGTCCGGTCCTCGTCGAGACAGACGACATCGACCACTTCGGCAACCGTCGGCTGCGGACGGTCGGCGAGCTGATCCAGAACCAGATCCGCACGGGCTTGTCGCGCATGGAGCGCGTCGTGCGCGAGCGCATGACGACCCAGGACGTCGAGGCCATCACTCCGCAGACCCTGATCAACATCCGCCCCGTGGTGGCGTCGATCAAGGAGTTCTTCGGTACCAGCCAGCTGTCCCAGTTCATGGACCAGACCAACCCGCTGGCCGGCCTGACGCACAAGCGTCGCCTCTCCGCGCTCGGTCCCGGTGGGCTGTCCCGTGAGCGGGCCGGCTTCGAGGTCCGTGACGTGCACACCTCGCACTACGGCCGGATGTGCCCGATCGAAACGCCCGAGGGTCCCAACATCGGTCTGATCGGTTCGCTCTCGACGTACGCCCGAATCAACCCGTTCGGATTCGTCGAGACGCCCTACCGCAAGGTTGTCAAGGGCAAGGTGACCGACCAGATCGACTACCTGACCGCCGACGAAGAAGACCTGCACGTCCTCGCGCAGGCCAACGCCCCGATCCGGGACGACGGAACCTTCATCGAGGAGCGCGTGCTCGTGCGCCGCAAGGCCGGCGAGGTCGACTATGTGCACGGCACCGACATCGACTACATGGATGTGTCACCGCGGCAGATGGTGTCGGTCGCGACCGCGATGATCCCGTTCCTCGAGCACGACGACGCGAACCGCGCGTTGATGGGTTCGAACATGCAGCGCCAGTCCGTGCCGCTGTTGCGAAGCGAAGCCCCCTACGTCGGCACCGGCATGGAGTACCGCGCCGCAACCGACGCCGGTGACGTGATCATCACCGAGAAGGCCGGCGTTGTCACCGAGGTCTCCGCGGACGAGATCACGGTCGCCAACGACGACGCGACGTACACCACCTATCGCGTCCGCAAGTTCACCCGCTCCAACCAGGGCACGTGCTACAACCAGCGCCCCATCGTCGAAGAGGGCCAGCGCGTCGAACAACGTCAGGTCGTTGCCGACGGTCCGTGCACCGACGGTGGCGAGATGGCGCTGGGCCGCAACCTGCTCGTGGCGTTCATGCCCTGGGAGGGCCACAACTACGAAGACGCGATCATCCTGAGCCAGCGTCTCGTGCAGGACGACGTGCTCTCCTCGATCCACATCGAGGAGCACGAGGTCGATGCGCGCGACACGAAGCTGGGCGAAGAGGAGATCACCCGCGACATCCCGAACGTCGGTGAAGAGGTTCTCGCGGACCTCGACGAGCGCGGCATCATCCGCGTGGGCGCTGACGTCGTACCCGGCGACGTGCTCGTCGGCAAGGTCACGCCCAAGGGCGAGACCGAACTGACCCCGGAGGAGCGACTGCTGCGGGCGATCTTCGGTGAGAAGGCGCGCGAGGTGCGCGACACCTCGCTCAAGGTTCCTCACGGTGAGTCGGGCAAGGTCATCGGCGTACGCGAGTTCGACCGTGACAACGGCGACGAGCTGCCGCCGGGCGTCAACCGTCTCGTTCGGGTCTACATCGCGCAGAAGCGCAAGATCACCGATGGCGACAAGCTGGCCGGCCGCCATGGCAACAAGGGCGTCATCTCCAAGATCCTTCCCGTCGAGGACATGCCGTTCCTCGAGGACGGCACGCCGGTCGACATCGTGCTCAACCCGCTCGGTGTCCCGGGCCGGATGAACGTCGGTCAGGTCCTGGAGACCCACCTCGGTTGGGTGGCTTCCCAGGGCTGGCAGGTCGAGGGCGACCCGGCTTGGGCGGCAAATCTGTCCGAGCAGGCCCGTTCGGCGGGTCCCGGGACCAACCTCGCGACGCCAGTCTTCGACGGTGCCCGCGAGGAAGAGATCACCGGACTGCTGTCCTCGACGTTGCCGACCCGCGATGGACGTCGACTTGTGGGCGGAGACGGCAAGGCGAGCTTGTACGACGGTCGCAGTGGTGAGCCGTTCCCGGCTCAGATCGCGGTCGGCTACATCTACATCCTCAAACTGCTGCACCTGGTCGACGACAAGATCCACGCGCGTTCGACCGGCCCGTACTCGATGATCACCCAGCAGCCCTTGGGCGGTAAGGCCCAGTTCGGTGGCCAGCGATTCGGCGAGATGGAAGTTTGGGCGCTCGAGGCGTACGGCGCCGCGTACGCCCTTCAGGAACTCCTCACCATCAAGTCCGACGACGTGTTGGGTCGCGTCAAGGTCTACGAGGCGATCGTCAAGGGCGAGAACATCCCCGAGCCCGGCATCCCTGAGTCCTTCAAGGTGCTGGTCAAGGAAATGCAGTCGCTCTGCCTCAACGTGGAGGTTCTCTCCAAGGACGGGCAGTCGATCGAGATGCGCGACACCGACGATGAGATCTTCCGGACCGCGGAAGAGCTCGGTATTGACCTGTCCCGGCGTGAGCCGAGCAGTGTCGAAGAGGTCTAACGGGTAGCGGTGGTTCGCCACCGCCCTCCAACCGACCAACAGCTGACTAGTCACGACCAAAGGATTTGAGACTGTGCTTGACGTCAACTTCTTCGATGAACTGCGTATCGGCCTCGCCACGGCGGACGACATCCGACTGTGGTCTCACGGCGAGGTCAAGAAGCCCGAGACGATCAACTACCGCACGCTGAAGCCGGAGAAGGACGGCCTCTTCTGCGAGAAGATCTTCGGACCGACTCGCGACTGGGAGTGCTACTGCGGCAAGTACAAGCGAGTGCGCTTCAAGGGCATCATCTGTGAGCGCTGCGGTGTCGAGGTCACGCGCGCCAAGGTACGTCGTGAGCGGATGGGCCACATCGAGCTCGCCGCCCCCGTCACCCACATCTGGTACTTCAAGGGCGTTCCGAGTCGCTTGGGGTACCTCCTCGACCTGGCCCCGAAGGACCTCGAGAAGGTCATCTACTTCGCGGCGTACATGATCACCGAGGTCAAGGAAGACGAGCGCCACCGCGACCTTCCATCGCTGGAGACCAAGCTCGGCACCGAGCGCAAGAAGATCGAGTCGCGCCGCGACGACGACGTCAACAAGCGTCAGATCAAGCTCGAGACCGACATCGCCGCGCTAGAAGCGGAGGGCGCCAAGGCTGACGCCCGCCGCAAGGTCCGCGAGTCGGCCGAGCGCGAGATGGCGCAGATCCGCAAGCGCGCCGATGCCGAGGTCGATCGCCTCACCCGTGTCTTCGATCGATTCCGCACCCTGAAGGTCCAGGACCTCGAGGGTGACGAGTTGCTCTACCGCGAGATGCGCGACCGTTACGGCCGCTACTTCGACGGTGGCATGGGTGCCGCGGCAATCCAGAGTCGCCTCCACACGTTCGACCTCGAGGCCGAGTCCGAGAAGTTGCGCGAGATCGTCAAGACCGGCAAGGGCCAGCGCAAGACGCGCGCGCTCAAGCGGCTCAAGGTGGTCACCGCGTTCATGACGACGCGCAACGAGCCCGGCGGCATGGTGCTCGACTGCGTCCCAGTAATCCCGCCGGACCTTCGTCCGATGGTTCAGCTCGACGGTGGTCGCTTCGCGACGTCCGACCTCAACGACCTCTACCGTCGTGTCATCAACCGCAACAACCGGTTGAAGCGACTGTTGGACCTGGGTGCGCCCGAGATCATCGTGAACAACGAGAAGCGCATGCTGCAGGAAGCCGTTGACGCGCTCTTCGACAACGGTCGTCGCGGACGCCCGGTCACTGGTCCCGGCAACCGCGCGCTCAAGTCGTTGTCGGACATGCTCAAGGGCAAGCAGGGCCGATTCCGCCAGAACCTTCTCGGCAAGCGAGTCGACTACTCGGGCCGTTCGGTCATCGTGGTCGGTCCGCAGTTGAAGCTGCACCAGTGCGGTCTGCCCAAGCAGATGGCCCTGGAGTTGTTCAAGCCGTTCGTCATGAAGCGACTGGTCGACCTCAACCACGCGCAGAACATCAAGAGCGCCAAGCGCATGGTCGAGCGTTCACGTGCGGTTGTGTGGGACGTCCTCGAAGAGGTAATCACCGAGCACCCCGTCCTCCTGAACCGTGCCCCCACGTTGCACCGTCTGGGCATCCAGGCCTTCGAACCGCAGCTCATCGAGGGCAAGGCCATCCAGATCCACCCGCTGGTGTGTACGGCGTTCAACGCCGACTTCGACGGGGATCAGATGGCGGTGCACGTCCCGTTGTCCGCTGAGGCGCAGGCCGAGGCCCGCATCCTGATGCTCTCGAGCAACAACATCTTGTCCCCGGCGAACGGTCGACCGATCACGTCGCCGACTCAGGACATGGTGCTCGGCATCTACTTCCTCACTCAGTTGGCTGAGGGCATGGCGGGCGAGGGCCGAGTCTTCGGCTCGATCGCCGAAGGCATCATGGCTTACGACTCCAAGGTGCTGGCGCTGCAGAGCTCGATCCGGTTGCGCTGCACCGACGTCGTCCCGCCGATCG
>Ga0315278_10004716_pt1 | contig 12317 bp, 13 predicted proteins | sample YL17G06_0_MG_FD_203880 | JGI IMG/M metagenome (GOLD analysis project Ga0315278, IMG submission 203880) | Sediment microbial communities from Yellowstone Lake, YNP, Wyoming, USA - YL17G06_0 | ecosystem: Environmental > Aquatic > Freshwater > Lake > Sediment | place: USA: Wyoming | collected...
GAGGACGCCGCGGCCGCCGCCGAGGCGCTTGCCGAGTACGAGCGCGACGGCGGAGTCGCGGCCGACGAGTTCTTTCGGGTCCATGCCGCCGAGACCCGTGCGACATACGGCTCGTCGGGCGAAGTGTGAGCGATTCGCCCTCGCGGGTCGACCTGGCGCCCGCGGCCCGGCGCCAGCTCCACAAGCTGCCACCCGACGCGACGGCGCGCGTGCGTGGCCCGATCCTCGCCCTCGCCCGCGGTCCGCGGCCACCGGGTGCGTTCGCCCTCGCCGGGAGCTCGTTCTGGCGCCTGCGGGTCGGCGACCTTCGGATCGTGTATCGGATCAACGAGGCAGGAAGCACTATCGTCATCCTGCGCGTCGCGCGTCGGAACGAGAGCACCTACCGGCGCGTGCGGTAAGGCTCGCGCGGGAGGGGGCCGGGCGCAGCATCACGAGGACGCCGACGGCCGGCAAGGCGACCGCCACGGCGGTCTCCAGCCGGTGGCGATCACCCGCAGCGCTGCCAGAAGGGCCGCGACGGAGCCGATGGCGTCGCCCAGCACGTCGAGGAAGGCGCCGCGGGCGCCGAAGCCACCGTGCTCCGATCGCATGATCAGGGCAGCGGTGCCGAAGCCCAGGAGCGTCGCAGCGCCGAACGCGATCGAGATCCCGATGACGTCCGTGACCCGGCGGGCAGGTCCTCGTTCGGCCCGCAGGCAGGCCGGCCCGGCGGCGGCGCGTGATCACACGGCGACGGCCACCGCGAAGAAGCGCCGCTTCATCGTCGCGAGGGTCGCCGCCTCCTCCTCGAGGCTCCGGCGCACCACGTCGACGGGCTCGCGGTTCTCGGCCGCGAGGTCCTCGACCGCGTCGAGCAAGGCCCGGTAGATGCGCTCGGAGCGGCCCCGCCAGTCGGTGGTCTCGTCGTAGGTGCGAACGTCGAACCCGGCGACCCGGAGCAGGGGCCGGTGGTCGCCCACCTGTGGCGGCCGGCCGACGGGCCGGCGGTCGTAGTCCAAGGAGGTGAAGACGAGACGGCCGCCGGGCCGGAGGATCCGGCGCAGCTCGACGAGGGCGGTGGCCTTGGACGGGGTGAAGAGGAGCGCGTCGATGCTCATCACGGCGTGGACGCTCTCATCCGGGAGGCCGGTCGCCTCGAAGGAGCCGAGCCTGAAGTCCGCCTCGACGTGCATCGCCGCCGCCCGCGCCCGGGCCGCATCGAGCGCGTTCCCCGCGATGTCGAGCCCGACCAGGCGGGTCCCCGTCGCGCGGGCGACCCAGAGGCCGGGCCCACCGCGCCCACAGCCGACGTCGGCGAGGGCCTGGCCGGGCGCCACGCGCAGCTCGTCGGCAAACCGGCGCAGCTCGGAGACCGTGGTGAAGCTGTGGGGGTCCATGCCGGCCGGGTACTCGTCGCCGAGGACCTCCTGCCAGATCCGCTCTGCGATCCGGGAGGGCGGCCCGGCGTAGGTCTTCTGGAACTCGGCCTGCCAGTCGTAACCGGCTTCTGGCACCCCGCGTGCGCGCGTCCCCCTCTCCACCCCGACCTCCCGGGCTAACCCGACCCCCCGAACCGCGGCAACGGGGCGATGGTGAGCGCCTTTGCCGGCGGTGCCCAGTGCCGAAGGTCCGGAGGAGTTCGCGTGCCAGCAACCCAGCATGCTCGACGTCGAGCCGGCGGCCGTACGACCGCCCGCTCGGGACCGGGTCTTGCCCCGGACAAGAACAGCGGGCGGGAGCCAGTCCCGCCCGCTGTCGGCTCGTACGGAAGACGGAGGATGACGAGGGTCAGCTCATGAGCGGACGGTCGCCAGGCGGCGGATCGCCACCAGGAGGCCGAGAGCTCCGATGCTCGCCACCAGGAGGAGGGGCAGGGGAGTCCCGCTCGGCGAAGGGCCGTCGCCGACCGGTGCGGTCGACGTCGGGGGCGGGGTGACCACCGGAGCCTCGGTCGGCGCCGGGGGCGCCGTCGGGGTGGCAGTCGGAGACGGCGCCGGCGCGGCCAGCACGATCGCCTTCCAGTTGGGGTAGATGCCGTTTGCGTCGCCGGGCTTGGTGTCCTTGAAGAAGAAGTAGAGGGGCAGGCCGTTGTAGGTGACCTGGAGCGCGCCGTTGTCGGCGCGGGTGATCGCTCCGAGCGTGCCGGTGACGCCCGCTCCGCCAGTCGGGGTCTGGCCGGCGGCCACCGTGAGGGCGGGCCAGGCGGTCAGGCAATCCCCGGTGCAGTTGCTGACGCCGCTGCCGGCGACGTCCTTGTCGAACGTGTAGACGGTCATCTGGTTGCTCGAAGCGACCATGAGCGTCCCGAGCGTCCCGATCACCCTTCCCGCGACGACCTGGGTCGGCACCGGCGCAACCAGCACGATCTCCCGCCAGTTCGTGTAGATCCCGTTCGTGTCGCCCGGCGCCTTGTCCTTGAAGAAGAAGTAGAGGGGCAGGCCCTTGTACGTGACCTGGCGCGCGCCGTTGTCGGTGCGGGTGATGGTGCCGAGCGCGCCCGTGACACCGGTCCCACCGGTCGGCGTGTCGCCGGCGGCCACCGTGAGGGCGGGCCAGGCGACCAGGCACTCGCCGGTGCAGTTGCTGACACCGCTCCCGGCCACGTCCTTGTCGAACGTGTAGACGGTCATCTGGTTGCTCGAAGCGACCATGAGCGTCCCGTGGGTCCCGATCACCCTGCCCGTGACGACCTGCGTGTCGGCGGCCACGACGAGAGTTGGCAGGGCCAGGGCGACGAGCGCGGCGATGGCGCCGAAGATGGCCAATTGGCGCTTCATGTGTGTGGGTCCCCCAAGAGCCGTGCGCATGGATCGGCACGGTGTGCGAGGTACTACGCCGCGATCGGGCGGCCGGTTTTGCGGCCCCCGCCTCGGCCCCGTCTCCGGCCCGCACCCGGAGCCGACGAGCTGCCCCGAGGGGCGCCCGCGCTCCAGGCCCCGGGGTGCCCGCCGCCGCGCCCGACCCAGGCTCCGCGGCGCACAATGGAAGCGACGGCGACAACGGCAACGTCCAGACACTCGATCGCCGCGGGGACCTTGAACTGATGAGCTTCTCGATCGACCTTGGAGGGCTCGGCCCCTTCGGCGTCCACAGCGGCTCGTCGCCCGAGCCGTTCGACGCCCTCAATGGGCCGCGCCTCGCGGGTTCGCAGGGGAGCCACCCCCTCCACGGCGTCCGCTCCGAGGAGCTCGTCCGGCCGACCGACGGGGCGGTCCTCGGCGAGATCGTCCTGGACCGGCCGGCCATGGTCGGCGAGGGGATCACCGGGACGCTCCGCCTGACGGCCACCGAGAGGATCGACGCCCGCAAGGCGGCGCTGCGGCTGGTGGGGCTGCGCCTCGACGAGGTGACGCGCTCACGGGAGGACCGCGACGACGACGGACACGTGACGCACTCCGAGCACTGGGTGGAGACGAGCGGCAAGCTCTTCATCGACGACGCCTTCCCGGAGCCGGCGATCCCGGCAAGCCTGGAATCCGGCGCCACCGTCGAGGCCCGCTTCGCCGTCCCGGCGCCGCGCCTGGGCCCGCCCTCCGCGCATCTCGGCGAGTCGATCATCGCCTGGGCGCTGGAGGTCCGCTGGGACATCTCGATGGGCTCGGACCACTTCACGGCCGTCCACCTGCCGATCGCCCAGCACCCGGACCTGCTGCGGGCCGGTGTCGGCAAGCAGGGCGGGATGAGCCTGATGGCGGGCGTGCCGGTGGGCGACGCGATGATCAGCGTGACGTCGCCACTGCCCGTCCCGGCCGGGTCCGAGATGACCGTCAACGTTCGCTGGCCGTCGGCGCCCGGCGGGACGCAGGGGCGGATGGAGGTCCATCGCCGGACGAACGCGCCGAATGGCGCCGAGGGGATCATCGCGTCGATCCCGATCGACCCGGGGCAGCTGGCGGGCGGCGTCGACGTGCGACTGACGATCCCGGCAGGCTCGGCGCCGTCGTTCGACGGGGCCGGCCTGGAGATCACCTACGTCATCCGGGTCCTGGTCGACCGGCGCTTCCGGGGCGACGGCGCGATCGAGCGCCCGCTGGCGATCGTCTGATGCGCGTTCGCCGACCGACGGCCCGCCGGTCCGGCGGCCCCTCACGGAGATTCGCATGAAGGTCCTGGCGCTGGGCCGGGACGTGGCCGCGGCGGACGACCCCCGTTTCGCCGAGCTGCGGCCGGCCGAAGCGCGACACGTCTGGGAGCTCTACCAGGCCGACATCCTGCGGGAGATCTACTTCCGGGCGGACCGCCCGAACGGCGTGCTGGTCCTCGAGGTGCCCGACCTCGCCGCGGCGCGGTCGGTGATCGAAGGCCTGCCGCTGGTCACCGCCGGGCTCATCGACTTCGACCTCGTTCCGCTGCGCCCGTACCCGGGCTTCGCACGCCTGTTCGCGGACGCAGCACCGGGCGTCTGACCCGGGACCACCTGCCGGGCCCCCGTCAGGCGAAGATGGGGCCGACCTGCGGGTACCGGGCGATGAGCTCCGCCCGGAGGTCCGCGAGGCGGGGCGCCGGGCCGGCCGGGGCGAGCACGCTGTAGCTCGTGTCGACGAGCATCCGCTTGCCCCAGGCGATGACCGGCTCGGTCGCTCCGGCGGGGGCCAGCGCGGAGAGCCAGTCCGCCCGGCCGTAGGCAAGGTCGCCGCCGATCGTCACCAGCTCGACGTCGGCCGGAAGGGACGCCACGACGCTCTCCCAGGGGTCGGGGTGGCGGCGGGCGAGCACGAGGACGTCGGCCGGTCGCCCGGCCGCGAGGAGGCCCAGGTTCGCCCCCAGGCCGGCGATTCCCGCGGCGTCGGTCGTGATCATCCGCACCAGCTGCCGCGCCGTCGCGGGGGTGCCCTGGTCGGCCAGGACCTGGCGAGCGATCTTGAGCTCGGCGAGGAGGCTGGGGCTGCCGCTCGGCTGCCAGTCCGCCCCCAGGCCGACCGGGATCCCACGCCGGATCGCCTCCCCGGCCGGGGTCGTCGCGCCGTAGAGCCGAAGGTTGCTCTGGGGCGACCAGACGAGCTTGGCCCCGGCCGCCGCAACGTCGTCGAGATCCGCCGCCTGGAGCGCGGTGCCGTGGATGATGACGGTCGCCGCGGTGAGCAGGTTGGCCCGCTTCAGCTCGACGAACTCGTCGTGGGAGCGCGCGTCGACGCCCTCGGCGAGGTGGACGTAGACGGCATCGACCTCCCCGGCGTCGATCTGCGCGCGCAGCCGGGCCCGGTCGGCCGGCGGGGTCCGGTCGAGGTCGATGATCGAGCGCGCCCGGTGCGCCCCGAAGATCCGGCGATCCACGTTGCGAACGAGCGCCTCCTCGATCGTGGCGGACTTCCCGTTCGTGCCCTGGATCGCGGTCGTGCCGCCCACGAGCGCGCGCGCCTCCGCGTACCGGGTGAGCGTGCGCTCCAGGCTGGGATCCGCCTTGAGTCGGGCCAGGGGCTCCTTGACCACGAGGCGGTACTCGTCCGAGTCGCGCCAGCGGGTGCGGTTGGCGAAGAGCTTCGGCGGCTCCCACGCCGAGAAGATGTTGTACTCGGGGTGGCCGTGGAGGTCGAGGAGGCCGGGCACGATGACGCCGCCGGTCTCGATCGTCGGGGTCCCCGCGGCCGGCTTCGCCGTTCCGACACGGACGATCGTCGAGCCGGCGATCTCGACGTAGCCATCGTTGATCCGGCGGTCCGGGGTCAGGATGGTGCCCCGCAGGGCGAACGGGAGGGTCGGCGCGACGCCGGCGATCAGCGGGCCGCCGGGCGCGGCCGCGGGCTGGGGCGGCGCCGGATCCTCATCGAGGAGCGGCGCCGAGTAGGCTCGCTCGAACGCATCGCGGGCTGGGCTCATGACCGGGACTCCTTCTCGTCGATCTTCCAGCCCGACGATTCGAGGACGTCGAGGATGGGGCTGCCGGGGCGGGGCGCGACCGCCACTTCGAGCGGACCCGCGCCGGCGAGCATTGCCTCCGCCATGCGCGGCGCCGGGGCGGCGGCTGGGGCGGGCTGCGGGCCGCCGACGGCCCTCGCGCCGCCCGCGGCGGCTCTCGCGCCGCCGGCCGGGGTGGCCCCGGATCCGGCCGACCACGGCGCCCCGTCCGCGTCGCGGAGCGTCGCGTGGGCCTGGTAGGTGAACTGGTCCGGCCCGGACGTCGCGCTCCGCGCGCGCATGACGAGCGAGGTCATCGTCGCGGAGTCCTCGTCGAACGCCGCGTGGCCCGTCGCGTCCGTTCTCCCGTCGACCGGCGCCGACGAGCGCGACACCACGAGCGAGCCCCCGGCCGCTTCGACGGCCTCCCGCAGCGTGGGCGAGCCGGGGAAGGGCTGGTCCCAGGAGCGCGTCATCCCGAGGAGCGGGACCTCGGTGGCGCCGCCGACCGGCCGCTCGAAGGCGCGCGAGACCAGGTACAGGATGGACTTGTGGTAGACGGTGAAGCCGTTGACGCCGAGGTCGTCGTCCAGCTCGAGCCGGTCGGACAGGTTGAAGCAGGTGAAGCGGCGGACCGTCTTCCCGGGCCCACTCCGCGGCAGCGCCTTCGCGGCGAACTCGTCGACCGTGATGCCCGGCGCCATCCAGCTCATCGTGTCGACGGCCAGGCCGACGTCGACGAACCGGTCGAGCAGGTTCGCCCCGAAGATGGACCCGGCGCTATGGCCGGCCAGGTGGATCCGGACGTTGTCGGCCCCGTGCCGCTCGACGTACCGCGCCAGCCCATCGACGAGGAGCGAGGCCCCGGGCATCGCGGCCATGGCGTCCGTCGCGGCCGACGAGGTGGGCGGCCAGGTGATCGCGGTCCGGTCCTCGATCGGCCGGCTCGCCGCCCGGGCGTTCTCCTTCATCTCGTCCCAGCCCCAACGCAGGTGGCTTCGGGCGAAGCCCTCGACCATCCGGTCGAACTGCTCCACGAGGTCGAAGCCGAGGCCGCCGAACGGGAGCAGGTCCTTGACCGTGTCGACGAGCTGGTTGACCAGCGTCTCGACCGGCCCGCTCTGCCAGACGAAGGAGATCGGGTAGACGGCATTGTTCAGCCACCAGTTCAGCTGGCGCTGGGCGATCTCGAGGCCGGACCGCTCGTCGACGCCGCCGCCGTGCGCGTAGAGCATCACGTGGCGCTCCTGGACGCGGCTCTTCGCGAGCCAGAAGTCGTGCCAGGCCTCCATGTGCCCCAGCGCCCGGTCCACCTGCGCCGGCGTGCTCACGAACTTGCCGGACGACGAGAGCCGTCCGTCGTTGCCGAGGTTCACGACGTGCATCGCGAGGCGCCGGAGGTCGGGGCCGGTGCCCGTGGCGAGCTCGCCGCCGGTGGCCACCCGGGTCCGGCTGCGACCCGAGTAGAACGGGGTGTGGGGCACGCCCGGCCGGGCCACCCAGGCGTCGTAGGCGGAGTCGAACCAGTCCTCGTAGGGCAGCGTCGCGAAGCCGTCCTTGCCCCAGTCCGTGCCCCACGAGTTCTGGACCAGGAACCCCACCTCGTTGTAGCCGACGAGCGCGAAGGCATGACCGCCGGCCGACTTCGCGTCCACGGGGCGCTGGATGACGTGGAGCTGACGCTCCCCCTTGCGGACCACGACGGGGCGCATCCAGCCCTCGTGGATCACCGCGCTCACGGCGATCGCGTAGAGCTCCGTGATCGCCGACTGGACGTCGTCGAGGCGGTACGGGTTGACGCGGTAGAACGCCCCCAGGGGGCGCTCGCGCCAGGCCGCCAGGTTGCGGTCGTCGTCGAGATCGGGCTCGGTCGCCATGTCGAGCCGGGACCACTCGTCCTCGAGGGCAGCGCCGTGATGGAACCAGCCCTTGAAGGCCCCGCGCAGCGACGAGCCCGCCTCGGCCTCGCCGGGGAACTCGTCGTAGCGCCGCGCGAGCCGGTAGAGCATGTACGGGCTGACCCGGGGCCCCGGGCCGCCGCGTGGGGCCGTGCGCCCGCCACCGGCCGGCGGCGCCGGGTGGGCGAGGACCGTGTTGATGACGGCGGCCAGGGCGTGCCCCGTGCACGACTGGCCGACCTGGTGGAGGACGACCTGCCCGGCGCGCTGGTCGACGATCGGGGGCAGCGCCTGGAGCTTCGGCCGGTACTCGAGGTCGCGGGCGTCGAAGGGGTCGGGGACGGCGTTTGCCGCGAACGTGCCCACGCCGGGGATGTCGATCGAGCCGGCGGGAATCGTCTTCGCCATGGGTCGGTCTCCTCGTCGAGCCCGCGGTGCGCGGGGCCGCGGTGCCATGGCCCCGCGGGTCAGGTCTCCGGCGCGATCCAGGTCAGGGTGTGGTGGTCGTCAGGGATGGGCCGCGCAACCGAGTTGTTGTGGCGGGGCGCCGCGTTCCGTCCCCACGCGTCGTCGCCGAGCCAGGCCGGGACGCCGAAGGGGAGGTCGCGGCGGGGAATCGGCGCGTAGTCGGCGGCGCCGAAGGTCGCGCCGTAGGTGGGGCCCTGCGGATCGCCGTCCGGATCCGGTGTGACGATGGCGCGCAGCTGGGCGACCGCCGCGCGCCAGCGGTCCAGCAGCTCGGTCGGGTTCCGGCTGCTGGGGTGGGGGACCTCCAGGACGGGAATCCCGGCCCGCCCCGGCCAGCGGTCGACCGCCCGCTGGGCGTTGAGGCCGAAGGCGACGATCGCCTGCAATGCCGGTCCGCGCGCCGCGTCGTACAGGTCGTTCCGCCAGCCCAGGATCGTCGGGTCGGCCAGGATGCCCGCCGCGCTTCCCCCGTGGCTGGGGAAGAGGGCATACGGAAAGGCGTTGAGGCACAGGTACGAGCGGGTCAGGCCCACCTTGGCCAGGAACCCCTGGACCCGCTGGCCGGCGTCGCCGGAGAGGGTCCGGGCGGCCACGCGCTCGGTCGGGCCGGGGTCGGAGGCGATGCACAGGACGCGGGCGCTGCCGTCGAGCCGGCCGCGGTAGAAGACCGGTCCCCAGTCGAACCAGAAGTGGGCCCGGTGTGCGCCGTGATCGGGCATCCGGTCGAAGATCCCGGCGAACGCCGGCGGCGGTCCCGGATCGAATTCCCCCATCGCGCGCCCCCACGCTGCGAGACGAGTGCGCCCCCGCGCCCCCCGCGGCGGCCGGCCCGTCGGCGCCGACTGTACACCCTCCCCCCCGGGTCGCAACTCGCGAGGCCTCGGCGCGGGGCCCTGGCGCGCCCGCGCGGCGCGGCTTCAGCCGGGTTCGAGGAGGTCGTTGAGCAGGAGCACGCCCGCGCGGTCCCGGAGCGGCGCCAGGCGTGCCGGCCAGGCCCGGTCGTTCGTGACGAGGTGCGCCACCCCGGCGGCGAGCCCGGTCGCGGCGATGAGCGCGTCGGGAGCGGAGAGCCCGAACGCGACGCGGAGGTTCGCGGCCTCGGCCGCGACGTCGAGGTCGACGGGCGCGGCGACGAGGTTCGGGAACTCCCGGTAGAAGGCGAGGACCGTGCCGTGCGCCGCCGGGAGGCGTCGCAGCGGCCGGATGAGCGTCTCCATGACGCTCACCATCGACACGACGGCGGGGTTGCGGCCACTCCGCACGAAGTCGTCGAGGAGCTCGGCCGCCAGGGCCGACGTCCGCTCGCCGCCATCGAGGTAGGCAGCAAGCACGCTGGAGTCGAGCAGCACCCGGTCCCCCGCCGGCAGGCGATCGGCGAGGCCGGTCATGTGCCGGGGCCGGCCGGCCGGCTCATGTTCCCCACGACGCGCGCTCCTCGCGAAGGAACGCGAGGACCTCCTCCTCGGACCCGAAGACGCCGGCCGCGGCGCCCGCCCAGGAGTCCCGGGCCTTCCGGACGCGAACGACCCCGGGCTCGGCGGGGTCGGCCTCGAAGAGCAGGCGGTCGTCGGGCCCCGCCGCGAGGGCGGTCGCGACCGGCTCGGGAAGCGTCACCTGGTAGCGCGCCCGGACGCGCGCCTCCACGGCGAACGCCCGCGGCGTCCGGTTCACGGCCACGGCTCGTCTCCTCATCGTGCGACGATCATAGCAGCATCGTCAGACTATGCCCGTACGAGCATACCGGGAGCGGCTCACCGGCCACGTACCTCTGACTTACCCGCCGATCGCGGTCCGCAGGTTGCGGATCACGTTGAGGCCCTCGCCGACCTCTTCGCGGGGCGCGTACGGCCCGGGCATCAGGAAGCACGGCCGGGCCGCCAGCGCCAGCCCCTCCACCCGGCCCCACGGCTCGGGAATCCGGCGGCCGGCGCACGCCTCGGCGGCGCGCTTGTAGACGAAGACGACGGCCGCGGGGCGCCAGATCGCGACCTTCCGCCAGAGCGGTCCGACGCCGACGCGCAAGGTGCCCTCGTCCGCCTCGTCGCGCGCCGTCGGCAGCTTGAGGAGGTCCGTGATCCCGTGGCCCTGCGCGACGAGCGCGTCGTCGGCGGCGTCCAGGTCCGTGTCGGGCGGCAGGATCGTGGCCGTCACGAGGCGTCGCCAGAAGCTCCGTCCCAGGCGGCCCTGGTGGTAGTGGCCCGCGGCCACGCTCACCGGGGAAGGGTTGAGCCCCACGAACAGGAGGCGCCCGGGCTCCGGTGGGAGGTCGGCCAGGGTTTCGACGGGGAGGCCGTCGAGGATCAGCGTGCTCCGGTGACCCGGGCCGGTGGCGGCCGCATCCGCGGGATCGGAGGGGTCCGGCATGCCAGAAAGAGTAGGGGACGGCGCGGGGGCGCGGCGAGCCGGTTGCGATCCTCCAGCGATCGCGAAGGATCGCCTGCCTGGTGGATGCCGACAGGTACGACGCTGACAGGGCGGAGCACTCCAGCATCCGCCGCCAGCTGTTCCTGCGCGAGGTTCGCGAGGCCGAGGCGGAGTACGTCGCGGGCCCCGCCAGGGAGTGCGAGGACGTCGAGGAGCTGATCGCGGATCTCGGGCGGGCCCGAGTAGCGGTGAGACTCGCGTTCACGCCACGGTTCGGGCGGCGCACGCGGAGGCTCACCGCCCTGCGGCAGGCGCTGCTCCGGGCCGCGCTCCGACGGTTCGCCGTCGACCCGCGGGACCCGGTCCTGCGGACCCACGGGCTCCTGGGCGACCTGGACGGCTCCTGGGCCTTCGCCGTCGACGACAACCTGCGCGTCCTGTTCCGGTGGGACGGCGACGTGGCGACGCCGGTGACCCTCGGCACGCACGACGGGGTCGACTGAACCGAGTGCCCCGCGGCCCCTTGGCCCTCGGCCCCTCGGGTCCCCGTCCCCTCGGGTCCCTCAGGCCGGCTCGGGATCGGCGTGCCAGGCGGGGTTCGCGTAGCGGTCGGCCAGGAGGCGGTCGGCCGCCGCGAGCTCGCCGGTCGACCAGGGCGTGGGTGCGGCAGCGTCGAACCCGAAGGACGCGAACACGGCGAGGTCGACGGCAGCCGGCGAGGGCGTGGGGCGCCCGGCGGCGGCCAGCTCGCGGGCGAGGGAGGTGACGCCCGCCCGTCGGCTCTTCGTGCGCTCCCAGCGCGGGTTGCCCGGCGCGCCCGGTCCGGCACAGGCGCGGGCCAGCGCGTCGAGGTCGGCGTCCACCAGCAGGGTCCCATGGACGAGCAGCGCCCGCCCGCCGAGCCACGCCGCGACACCGGTAAGCTTCGCCGCCGTCCCGTCCGGGCGGTCGACGACGAGGTCGCGCTCGGTTGCCCGGGCCGCGGCCACGCCGAGAGCGTGCGCGGCGGATTCGAGCGGCGCGAGAACCAGTCGATAGAGGCCGGGGAGGCGGCGCAGCTCGGGGTCGGCCACAAAGAGAGCGTCCTCCGGGCGCAGCACCACCGACACGTTGAGGTTGCCCGGGTCGTGCCAGACCGTGCCGCCGCCGGTGAAGCGGCGCAGGATCGGCGCCCCGAGCGCGGCCGCGGCCGCCCGGTCCGCCTCGGCGGCGCCGAGCTGGAAGCGGCCGATCACCACGGCGGGCGCGTTCCGCCACAGGCGCAGGACGGGGGCGGGCGCCGCCGGGTCCGCGGCCACGTGGCGCGCGACCGCCTCTTCGCGGGCGAGGTTGACCCGCGGGTCGCGTTCGCCGTCGTCGGGGAGGAGCCGCCAGGTGGTCACGCTCGCAGGGTACTGCGGCACGCCGCGGCTAGCCTCCTTCGGCCGCTCCGGTCTCCCCCTCGACCCCGGGCGCCGTCCCCGTCTCGGCCTCCGGCTCGTCGCCCGCGCAGCTCAGGATCGCGGTGTACGGGTCGATGGCGTTCTGGGCAGCCTGGTGGTCGGCAATCCAGCCGCGCCACGCGGTCTGGACCGCGGCGATGAACGCGGCGGTGGTCCGATGTGGCACGGTGACGCTCAGCGAACGCAGGCGCGACCGAAGGGTCGTCTCCCAGGTGGTCGCGATCGCCTCGTGGCGAGCCTCGTGGGCCCGCAGGGCGCCGGTCATCGCCGACCAGCCGGTTGCCATCGCCGGGCTCGTCGGCGCCCAGGAGGGCATGTCGACGGTCAC
>Ga0315278_10004717_pt1 | contig 12317 bp, 9 predicted proteins | sample YL17G06_0_MG_FD_203880 | JGI IMG/M metagenome (GOLD analysis project Ga0315278, IMG submission 203880) | Sediment microbial communities from Yellowstone Lake, YNP, Wyoming, USA - YL17G06_0 | ecosystem: Environmental > Aquatic > Freshwater > Lake > Sediment | place: USA: Wyoming | collected...
CCACGCAAGTGTCGTCGGGCAGGATAGCGCGATTCGTGGGGTACACGGCCCCGCGGAAGATACCTACGGGGACGTTGCCCTCGTCGGGCACAGGGAACTGGCCGTGGCCGGCCAAGACGATGGGCCTCGGGTGGCCGGCCACCGCGTATTCGAACATGTGGCGCGCCACGTCGATGTAGGCCACGACCAGGGTCACGAAGGGCTGGTCGGGGGTCTGCGCGATGACCGCCGCGTTGAGCCGGGAGAGCGCTTCTCCCGGCGACCCCTCGGCGGCGTAGGCGCGCAGCATGTACCGCACGACGGCCGATTGCGCCGCCGCCCCCAGACTCTTGCCGCACACGTCGCCGACGATGACCATCAGGCGGCCCGGCCCCAAGGTCACCAGGTCGTAGAAGTCGCCGCCCACACGGGCCGTGTCGGTGGCGGCGCGATAGCGCACCCCGACGTCGATGCCCGGGATCGCCGGCGGTTCCATGAGCAACGCCTGCTGAAAGGTCTCGGCGATGGCGTGCTCGCGCTGGTAGGCCGTGGCGTTGTGGAGACTGGCGCTGAGCTGCGCGCCGAGGGTCGCCACGAGCAGGCGGTCCTCGTCGTCGAACTCCCCCGCCTGCTTATCGGCCACCACGAGCGTCGATGCCTGCTGCGGAACCTCGCTCTCGAGCGGCGCGAACAGCAGGCCGTCGCTCTGCATCGCGCCTGCGGTGACGAGCTCGCCGCCGGCCAGGCTCTCGTCGGCAGGCGCCGCCAGGGCTTCCCGGCAGCGTTCGAGGAACTCGGCCTCAACGGCAGCGAGGCTGACATTGGAAACCCCGCCCGCCAAAGCCAGCGAGCGGGCGGCGAGATACTCGCCGGACCCGCTGAGGACGGCCGCCGCGCGCACGTGCAGCAGGTCGAGCGCCGCGTGGGCGACCTCGTCCAGCACGTCCTGGAGGTCGGCGCGGTCGAGGCGCCGGTTGAGATCGACGGCGAACGACTGCAGGCGCTGCAGGCGCCGCGCCAGCCGTTCGCTCCGCTCCGCGGTGACGCGCTGCCCGTCGTAGAGCCTCGCCTTGTCAACGGCGAGGGCCGCGAAGCGGCAGATCGTACTCGCCAGATCGATCTCCTCGTCGCTGAGGTGGCGCGTTACCTTGTCGAAGAGTTCCACGAGCGCGATCACGCGGTCGCCGATGCGCAGCGGGATGCTCAGCTTGGTCTGGTGACCGAGCCTCTCGAGGAGCTCCCGCTCGGTGTCGTTGAGGCGCGGATCGTCCAGCGACGTCACGAGAACGGGCCGGCGACCGGCGATAGCCAGGGCGCTGGCGGCGAAGTAGTCGAGCGACAGTTCGCGCCCGGTCCATTCGTCGGCGTCAAACTCGAGGTCGTCGAAGCTGACGAGGACCTGGAGTACGCCGGCGTCCTGGTCCACCTCGTACACGTCGCAGGCGTGCATATGGAGGGCGTCGAGCAGCCGCGTGACGACCGCCTCGAGGACCTTCGTCATGTCCAGGCTCCGGGCGAAGTCGAGGCTCGAGTCGCGCACCAGCTCAAGGTCGCGGCGCCTGGCGCTCAGCTCGAGCATCAGGCGCACGTTGTCCACGGCGACGCCCAGATAGCGGGCCACCGACTCCGCCAGGCTGACCTGGTCGTGATCGAAGTCGCCGCTCGCCTGCGGCCTGTTGTACACGAGCACCCCGACTTCGCGGTCGAGGGCGCGCATGGGTACGACCAGCACACGCTCCAGGCGCAGGCGCTCGGCCAGCGGACCCGGCGTGGGGTCTCCGCCGGTCAGGTCGCGCGCCACGGTCGTCTCGGTGCGCATGGCCTCCGCGGAGAGCGCCATGGCGCCGTACTCTGCGGCGATCTCGCGCGCGTCGACGCCGAGGCCGAACCCCGCGCGTCCCTGCCAGTAGCCGTCCTCGAGAAGCAGCAGCACGCCGGCCGTGGCGTCGAGCTGCTCGCCGAGACGTTCCAGCGCGTACTGGAGCAGCACGTCGAGATCGTCGCGCGTGCCGCCACTGGTGATGATGTCGGCACCGGCCTCCGACAGCTGGGCGCGCAAGGTGGCGTAGTCGCTGATCGTGGACAGGCGGCGGATGAGATAGGCGAGGATGATGAGGCCCGCACCGGCAAGACCGCCGTAGACCAGATAGAAGAGGTTGCTCGCGGTCAGCGTGTCCTGCAGGACCATGACGAGCACCGTGAGCAGGCCGCAGACGACGCCGGCCGCGGCCACCAAGCGCTCATGCGCCGTCAGGGCCAGCAGAGTGAGCGGCACGAGGTAGAACCCGGCCATGGTCACGGGGTGCACGCGGGCGTCGAAGAAGAAGACGACGGCGATGAGGACGGCGGCGGTCACCCCGACGGCCACGGAATGACGCCGCAACCAAGCCGTGCGCCGCACGAGACGCGGGTGCCGTCGCTCGGCCGAGCCGTAGGTGCCTGGTGTCGACGAGGCCGTCACATGACCCCCTGCCAATGAGCGCAGGCCGAGCCTGCGCAGCCCAGCTATGTTACTACCGAAATGACAGGCCGGGCTACTTCGGCGCTCGGAGGCGGTTCAGGACCCTGTCCGAGCGCAGCTCGCGCAGGGCGTCGCGCGCCACCCAGCGAGCGCTGCGCGCGGCCGGGTCGCGACGGTCGGCGGCGGCGAGGGCTTCGGCAGAGGCAAGGACGGCCGCGGCCGTGTCTACCGCCGCCGCATGCAACGCCGCGTTGCGCTTGCCGATGTTGCGCAGCGCCCAGTTGACGGCCTTCTTCACGAAGTTGCGGCCGTCCCCGGCTTCACGCCGGACCAGCTCGAGGATCGCGAGAAAGCGCTCGTCCGGCGCCGCTTTGTCGTGGACGGCCAGCGCCGCCGCGGTCGCGAACGCCGCGCGCTTGACCCACTCGTCCTCGGCGGCGCTCCACTCACCCACTTTGTCGTAGGCGAAGGGCGTCTTGTCGAAGAGGTTGGAAGTCACCTGGTCGCACACGTCCCACGAGTCGAAGGCCGCCGCCCACTCCTCCATCTGGGCCGCGGTCACGGCCGTCGGGTCGTCGACCATGCTGGCGAGCACGCGCGCCTCGTGATTGCCGGTGTCCCAGAGGGCCAGAGCGAGATCATGATCTGTGCCCAGCGACTTGGCCACGCGCCGCAACTCGGGTACCGAGACCCCAAAGGCATCGGCGACGTTGATGCCGTACCGCGCCATGCCGGCGCGGTTCTCCTCGCTGGTCCGCGCGGCCAGCTCGTCCATGACGGCGGTGAGGCGCTCAAGAGTGCTCATCGGCCGGTAGCCTACGCCGGCCGGCCGCTGGCCGCCAGGTTCAGCGCAGCTCGGCGTCGGCCGCCGCGAGGATCTTCGTGAGCTCGGCGGCCTTCGCGGGATCGAGAGGCTCCGGCTCGTACTCGCGCCAGATCCACTCCGCCTTCTCGCGCGCCACCTCGACGGGATCGCGGAAGACGCCGCCGGGCCCCGGCTGGTGGGTGAGCGCCGGCTTGACCGCCTCGCGCATGTGCCGCCGCGTGTGCTTGTGACCGAGGAAGTGGCCGCCGGGACCGACCTCGGCGATGGCCTCCAGGGCCAGCGCTTCGTCGTCGACGTCGATGTCCATGATCGCGTAGCGAGCGCGGTGGTAGATGTCGTCGCCGAGGATGATGTGCTCGGGAAAGAACAGCGTGTAGACGTTGACAAGGCCGATGCTCGGCATCAGCTCAGAGCCCTCCTGGGCGGCTTGCACGAAGTCCAGCGCCTCCTCGACGCCGGCCTGCCAGGTGCCAGGGACCGGGGAGTCGGTGCCGCAGGCGGCCGATTCGGCCGGCACGCCCCAGTGATGTGCCAGTTCGGTGCCCAGGGCGCGGCTGCGCCCGTCCTGGGGGAAGCTCACGAAGTTACCGCTGCGCGGGTCGGCCCAGCTCTGCATCGTGGAATGGAGCACCGGCGCGCCGGGAAACGCCAGCTGCAGAAGCACGCTGGCGGCCACAAGCTCCGCCGAACCCAGCGCGTAGGCGCCGGCCTTCGTGGCCGGCGCCGTCGTACCCAGGGTCGGCATGGTGACGAACGTGACCGGCACGCCGGCTCCGGCGAACACGAGCGCCGCCTCGATACCGTCCTTGTCGATGACCAGCGGCGAGATCGTGCCGATGAGGTCGCTGAGCACGGGCCGGCGGCGAAGCTCCTCCGGCCCTCCCGCGATCACCGTGGCCATCTCCACGGCGTAGCGGGCTTCGCGCTCGCCGTTCACCATGCCTTGCAGGTGCTTCACGGTGTTGTTCCAGCCGGCATCGAGCTCGTGGAGCTGCGCCGTCTCGCCGTAGTCGCCGGCGCTGAGCGTGGGCCACCAGAAGGCGATGCTCGAGAGGTAGTCCTGCATACGGGTCACGTCGGCCAGATCGGCCTTGGTGGACTGCCGCCGTTCGCGGGTCGCGAAATCGATGATCTCAACGCCGCAGCCGTCGGTGGTGCAATAGGTGTTGCCGTCGCCGACGGGGATGTCGCAGCTCGCGTCGCGGGCGCCCAGGCCAAAGCGCCGCGGCGCCTGCGCCATCGCCGCGAGCACGATCTCGGGGGGGAACTTGGCGGTCTGCGCGGTGCGGTCGACGCGCACCCCGTGTGCGGCGAGTACGTCCAGCGCCTTCTCGGACTCGAAGCGCACGCCCACCGTCTCGAGGATGTCGAGCGTGGCCTGCTTGAGGCGGTCGAGCTGCGCCGCGGAGTGATGGGTGGCCGCGAAGGCGGGCCTCAGCGGCTCGATCGGCGGGCGCGCGATGGATGCCAAGGGATCAGCCTCCGGCTCGTTGACTAGCGTGTCCATTCATATCACCAGCCCGAGCCGCCGACCAGCCGGCGATCCTCGCGAGCTCGGCGCGGCGGCCCTACGCGAACCCCGCGCCGCGCACGGCGCGGGCGTCGCCACCGGCCTGACGGGGGCCGCGCCGTCTGGTACCTTTCGTTCATGCAGACGGCAGACCCCGGCGCCGCGCGGCGCCCCCTCGTCATCGCCAATCCCTCGGCAGGTCGCGGCCGCACCGGCCGCGACCTTTCCCATCTCGTGAGCGCCCTGCGCGACGCCCTCGGCGAACTCGATGTCGTCACGACATCCGCGGCACGTCAAGCGACAGAGCTGGCCGCCGCCGCCGCAGCCGCGCGGCGGCCCCTCGTGGTCAGCCTCGGCGGCGACGGCACGCTGCACGAGGTCGTGAACGGCCTGATGCAGGCGCGGGAGGCGCGCGCCGATGCGCACGGCGGAGCCGCTGACCTCCCCGCGCTGGGCCTTGTCGCCACGGGCACCGGCGGTGACTTCGGCCGCTGCCTCGGTATCCCCCATGCCGTCCCGGACTACCTCTCCGCGCTGGCGAGCGGAGCCGAGCGCACCGTCGACATCGGCCGGGCGCGCTTCACCGGCGCTGATGGCAGTCCGGTAGAGCGGTATTGGATCAACGTGCTTTCGGCCGGCGTGGGCGGGCTCGTGGACCGCTACGCTGCGGACGCCCCGGGCTTCGTCGGCGGGCGCCTTGCCTACGCGCAGGCGACGCTCCGCGCGATCGTGATGTGCCGGCGGGTGAAGCTTCGCTGCCGGGCCGTGTTGCCCGACGGCCGCGAGGTCGTGCGCCGGATGGACAGCCACGCTGTGGCGATCTGCAACGGCACCACCTTTGGCGGCGGCATGCGCATCGCCCCGATGGCGCGCCCCGACGACGGCCTTCTCGAAGTGATCGCCCTCGAGACCCGGACTCGCTGGCGCCTCGTCGGGCGCTTTCTGACCGTCTATGCGGGGACCCACATCCAGGAGCCCGGCGTGAGTCACTTCAGCTGTCGCGGGCTGGAACTCACTCCGTTGCAGGAGGGAGTGACGCGGCCGCGCGCCGGGCTCTTTCCGCTCGACGTGGACGGCGAAGCCCTGGGGGATGTGCCGTTGCGCGTCGAACTCGTCCCTCACGCGGTGCGCGTACGCGTCCCCCGGGCATAGGGCGCCGTCGCGGCGGCCTACGTGCCGAAGACGCTGACCTGGTCCTTGCCCTGGTGCTTGGCCAGGTACAGCGCTTTGTCCGCGCTGCTCAGCAACTCCTCGTGCGTGTAGCCGCCGAGGCCGAGGCCGGCGACACCCATGCTCACCGTCACGGCCACGTCGCGGCGGCCCTTTGCGCCCTCGAACCGGTGCCCGCGGACCGCGGCGGCGATGCGCTCGGCGACGTTGCGCGCCGCCGTCGGCGCGGGACCGTTGGCCTTGGTCTGCGGCAGGATGACGATGAATTCGTCGCCGCCGTAGCGCGCCAGGATATCCACGTCGTTGCGGGTACCGTTACGGAGGATCGCCGCCAGCTCGAGCAGCATCCTGTCGCCCTGCGGGTGACCAAAGCGATCGTTGAACGCCTTGAAGTCGTCGACGTCGATCATCACCAGAGAAAGCTCCTGACCGTAGCGGCGCGCCGTAGCCACCTCCTGGCGCAGGTGCTCCTTGAAGTGACGGTGGTTGAACAGCCCGGTGAGCCCGTCGGTGACCGCCTGTTCGGCGAGCCGCGTGTACGCGCGTGCGTTGACGATGGCGATGGCCGCCTGGTCGGCGATGGCTTGCAGGAGGCGCTTGTCGTCCTCGCTCCAGCGCCGCATCTCGCGGCTCTCGCCGACATCGATGAGGCCGATGACGGTGTTCCTGTACACCAGTGGCAGGCTCATGTTGGAGAGCTCTCCCCACTCGTCCATGTTGGCCTGCTCGTCCGCGGCGAGCTGGGCGTCGTCGCGGTACCAGATCGACGGCCGCCGCTCCTTGACGCACGCGTCGAGGTCGCTCCAGTTGCTCGAATCGTAGCGCGTGCCCAGCCAGTCCGAAGAATCGATCCCTAGCTCGGGCAGCTGATAGAACGCGATCACCACGAACTCGTCGCCGGCGGCCTCGTAGTCATAGAGGTCGCACCAGGCCACGTCCAGACGCTCGGTGATGAGGCGCGTGATGAGCTCCAGGGTCTCCACGAGGTCCGTGCTGGCGGTGATCGCGGCGCTGGTCTCGAGAAGGATCCTGTACTGCTCGACCAGGTTCTCGAGCGCCGCGATGCGCGTCGCCGCTTCGGCGGCGTCCACGCCGGGGCCTGGTGCGCGATCTCGACCGTCTGCTGCGTCACTCATCCGCGACCCCCTGAGCCGATGAGCCCCATGTGTATCGCACTCCGGCGCTGAATACCAGAGAACAGGGGACGGCGACCCTCTTGCCGTCGTCCGAAAGGGCGACGCCGACGTGCGCCCTGCCTCACCCGGAAAACGTCAACCTTCGTCACCCTCGTCGTGAGGCGCGGGGCCTGCTAGCGTTGGTGGCCGGCGGGGCCCGCGGCAGCGGGCCCCGCCGGCCACACCATGATCACGCGACAGACCACAGAACGGCTCGACGACGAGGCCGGCGATCGCCCGCCCGGCGGCGGCGTGGGCGCTCCCGCAGGCGGCGTGGCCGCGAAGGCGGACGGCGACGGAGCGGCCGCCGCTCCGAGGATCGTCTTCTGCGACGTCACGGGCCGCCGGGACCTCGCGCAGCGAGCCGCGGCGGCCCTCCCGGGCTTGCGCTTCGTGTGGCGCCGCTCGTGGATCGACGACCCCGGCGAGCGACGCTCCCGGGCGGGACGCGGGTCGGCGCGCCGCGTGCCCATAGGCATGTGGCTCTGGAGCGGCACCGAAGACGAGCTTCTCGCGCGCGCCAACGACGTGCTCTTGCGCTTCGTCCACCCGCTCGTGGCTCGCGGCCTCCCGTACTGCATCGGGTTCCCGTTTGCCGCCGACGTGTTCGCGCGCCGCCCCCTCGGCCCCTCCCACAGCGCGTGGCTGGACCGCGAAGACATGGGCCTGCTGCTCGGCGTGCGCGGCGCCTCACGTGAGGCTGGACAGACGAGCGCGCGACGCCCGGCGCGCAGACGCCGGGAAGCGCACGGCGGCGCGTCCGAAGACTCGCGCCGAGGCGCTGGCACGCCCGCCCCCGACGACGTGCGGCTCGATGCCGCGCAGCGCGCCGCCGTCGAACACGGGCGCGGCCCGGCGCGCGTCCTCGCGCCCGCCGGCTCGGGCAAGACCAAGACCCTCGTCAGCCGGGTCGCCGAGCTGGTGGCGCGCGGCGTGGACCCCGGCGGCATCTTGCTGCTCGCCTTCAACCGCAAGGCCGCCGAGCAGCTCGAGGAGCGCCTCGCCGCGCTGGGCATCGCCACGACCCGGCGCATCCGCGAGGAGCACGGGCTGCGCCCCGCGGCCGTACACTGCGCCACCTTCAACGCGTTCGGCTACCGCTACCAGCGCGAGATAGTCGCCGCGCGCTTCACCGTCGACGCGCGCGGCGCCGGGCAGCGCGCCCTCATGAAGCAGGCAATGGAGGCCGCCGGCGCGTCGCCGGCCACGCTCAAGCCCGCGCGCGGCAGCGACCCCGTGGGCGCGTTCCTCGCCGCGATGACGCGCGTGCGCGCCGCACTCGAAGCGCCCGCGGACGTGGAAGTCCGCATCGAGTCGGCCGGCGAACAGCCCGTGGTCATGGTCCCGTTCGCCGAGGTCCATGCCCACTACTCGCGCGCCCAGGCCGTCACAGGCTGTCAATCGTTCGACGACCAGATCTACCTCGCCGTGGCCGATATGCTCGCCGACCCGGAGCATCGCCACTACATCGAGGGCCGCTTCGACCACATCCTCGTCGACGAGTTCCAGGATCTCAACGGCGCCCAGCTCGCCCTGGTCGACGTGCTCTCGCGGCCACGGCGCGACCTCTTCGTGGTCGGCGACGACGACCAGCTCATCTACGGGTGGCGCTTCGCCGACCCGCGCGGCATCCTCCAGTTCCACGAGCGCATGCCGCCGCGACCCTGGTCGGCCACCTACACGCTGTGCACCAACTATCGCTGCTCGCGCGTGGTCGTCGAAGCGGCGGCCAGGCTCGTGGCCAACAACACGGTTCGGGAGGTCAAGGACGTGCGGCCGCGCGAGGGGGCCGCGGAAGGCGCGCTGCGCTTCGCCGGCGCGCCCACATGGCCGCTGCGCGCGGCCGCCGTGTGCGCCTTTCTGCGCGCCGAGAGGGCGCGCCTGGGCTGCGCCTGGCGCGAACTCGCCGTGCTGTGCCGGTACCGTTCGCAGCAGCTCGCCGTGGCGCTGGCCCTCGATGCCGACCACATCCCGCGCACGCCGGCGCTCGGCTACAAGCTCTTCTCGCACCCGGGCGCCGCGCTGCTGCGCGCCTACATCGACCTCGTCGCCGCACCGGACGATGTGCCCGGCGACCGCCTGCGTCTGCTGCTCAACCGGCCGAACCGCTACCTTAGCACGGCCGTAGCGGAGGCCGTCGGCGCAGCCCCACGGCCGTGGACGCACCTGCGGGCGCTCGCCGCCGCCGAGCCGGCGACCGGACCGTGCCGGCTCGGCAGGCTCGTCGAGGGCGTGCGGGCGGTCGGCGCGGCCCTTGAAACGACGGCGGCCGGCGGCGCGGCAGGCGCTGGGCCGGCCGAGCCTCCGCCGACCCCATCTGCCGGCCGGCTCGTCTGGGCGGTGGTCGACGAGTTCGGTCTCGAGGACTACTGGGACGGCGGCGGCGGCGACTCACCCGGACGGCAGGATGAAGCCGGCGCGCTCCAGGTGCTCGACGCCCTGCTGGTGCTCGCCGAGACGTACCCCGACCCCTCCGTCTATCTCTCCGTCTGGGACCGTCTCCTCAGCGACGAGCTCGCGCACGCCGACATGGCCGACGACACGCTGGCGCGCGAGGAGGCGGAAGCGGATCGCGTGGTCATCGGCACCATCCACGCCGCCAAGGGGCGCGAGTACGCCGCCGTCGCGATCCCCGACTACGACTGCGACGTCACGCGCTGGGAGGCGGCGGAGATCGAGGAGGAACGGCGGGTCGTCTACGTCGGCGTCACCCGGGCGCGCGACTCGGCGCTCCTGACCGTCGATACGTCGCGCCCCTACGTACACCCGTTCCTGCGCGAGCTGGTGGAGCGGCCCGAACTCGACGAGCACCACTCGCTCACGGCCTGGCTGCAGGACGAAGAGTGCCCCGACCTGCGCGCCCGCATAGAGGCGCGGCTCGCCGACGTGGAGACGCTGTTCCCCGAGCTGTCGCCTGACCTGACAACGCCCGTCCAGGCCGAGCCGGCGGAAGGGTAGGCAGCCGCGCGCTGCTCAGTGCGGCGCGGCGGGCGACGCCGATCAGTCCTTGGCGCCCTTCCCCGGCGGCGCCGGCTTGGAGCGCGTCACCGGCCCGTGCGGACGCACGAAGTTCTGAGGGTCGATTGAGGTACGCCTGCCGGCGAGCGTGATCGGGCTGAACACGCGGGCCGCGTCGTGGCCGCCGCAGGCGGGGCACACGGCCTTCGCGTCGCGGTCGGCGAGGCTGGAGACGATCTCGAACGTCTCGCCGCAAGCGGTGCACCTGTACTCGTAGAGAGGCATGGGCACAGGCTAGCACGGGCGCACGGCACGGGCGACTCAGGCCTGGCCACGCCGCCGCACACCCTAGCTCAAGGCGTCTCCTCGCCTGCCTTCGTCCGCACTCACTCCAGGTCCGGCGCCTCGCCGGGCCAGGTCGCGAGCGCACTGGCCACCAGATGCTCGCAGGGGTGCGCCGCCGCCGCGCCGCAGGTGCACGACCATTTGAGCTCACCGTCACGCAGCCAGAATTCGGCGTCATAGACCTCGGTGTCGGCGACCCGGCTGCGCAGGCGCTGCTCGTCGTGCTCGAGGATCTCCACGGAGCCGTGCTCCGCCGCGGAAGCTCCGTCCAGGAAGACCTTGGGCGGCGCAAGGCCGAGCAGGGTCTTCTCGTCGAACCACTCGTCAAGGCGTTTCATGTCACTCCATCATGGCTGTCTGCGACGCGCTGATGCGCAGGGTACCCGCCACGAAGAGGCGACAAACCGCCGCTCAGTACTTGGCCGGCGGCGGCGACGAGAAGGCGGCGGTGAGCTTCTGCTCCAGCTTGTGGCTGCCGCACTTGGGGCAGACGGCCTTCTCCTCGCGCTCGTCCATGTGGCACGTGACCTCGAAGCCGGTGCCGCACTTCTTGCAGGTGTACTCGTACACGGCCATGATGCCTCCCGTCGACGCCTGTGCAGGCCGGCGAGGCCTGCATCTGACTGGTACCCCGTTCGATGGACTTCATGCCGTGACCCTGTGGTAGGCTCGCGCCGCTCGTCTGTACGCAGGTGCAGGCACCGCGGTCGCAGGCGCCCCATGGACCGGCCCGGAGACACCGCTATGGACCCCATCTTCCGACCGTGGCGACTGGGATCGCTCGAGATCCCCAACCGCCTGGCGCGCAGCGCTACCGAAGAAGGACTCTCGACCGACGAGGGCGCGCCCTCCCAACGACTCGTCGACCTCACGGCGGAGCTGGCGCGAGGCGGCACGGGCCTGATCATCGCCGGCAGCGCCTTCATCAGCCGTGAGGGCAGGTACGACACTGCCGAGACGGGCATGGACCGTGACGCGCTGATCGGACCGCTGAGCCACATGTGCGACGCAGTCCATCGCGCCGGCGGCAGTCTGGCGGCGCAGCTCTCGCACTCCGGCTCCACGATCCCGCCACGGGAGGCGGCGAAGAAGGCCGGACCGTACGGCCCATCGGCCGTGGCCATGGACCCCGTCTGCGGTGCCCCGGTGCTTGCGCTGACGAAACACCAGATCGGGGCCATCGTGGACGACTACGCGCGAGCGGCGTCGCGAGCCCGCAGGGCCGGCTTCGACGCCGTGCAGATCCTCGCCGCGCACGGCGTGCTCATCAACCAGTTCCTAAGCCCGGCCCAGAACCGCCGCGAGGACGCCTACGGCGGCTCGCTGCCGCACCGGGCACGCCTCCTCTACGAGGTCTACGCGGCCGTGCGCGGCGCCGTCGGCGCCGGCTTCCCCGTGTTCGTCAAGATGAGCGCCCACGACGGCTTCCGCGGCGGCGTGGAGCCTGCGGAGGCCACGCGAGTGGCTGCGAAGCTGGACGCCCTGGGCATCGACGCCATCGAGGTCAGCGCGGGCACGCCCGAAGGAGCCAGACGCGGCGGCTGGGACCACATCATGCCGGCGCCGTTCGCCGAGGGCAGGTTCTTCGACTACGCCGTTCGGATCAAGGACGCGGTCACCTGCCCGGTGCTGTCCGTCGAGGGCTGGCGCGACCCCCTGAGGATCGTCCAGGCTCTGGAGGGCGTCGACGCGGTCTCCATGTGCCGCCCCTTCATCCGCGAACCCCACCTCGCCGCGCGCTGGCGCGACGGCGACCTGACCCCCGCGACCTGCATCTCGTGCAACAAGTGCCTGGACCTCGTCGACGACGGTCGCGGGCTGGGCTGCATCTTCCACAAGGACGTGAGAGGCCGGGCGGTCACGAACGCCTGACGCCTCGCGCTCCAGGCGCTC
>Ga0315278_10004719_pt1 | contig 12316 bp, 9 predicted proteins | sample YL17G06_0_MG_FD_203880 | JGI IMG/M metagenome (GOLD analysis project Ga0315278, IMG submission 203880) | Sediment microbial communities from Yellowstone Lake, YNP, Wyoming, USA - YL17G06_0 | ecosystem: Environmental > Aquatic > Freshwater > Lake > Sediment | place: USA: Wyoming | collected...
ACTCCCCACGAAGGATGGGGGGATGAAGTGGCTGTTCCGCAGGGATGCCTGCCTGCACTGCACGGACCCAGGCTGCCAGCGGGCCTGCCCGGTCCCGGGCTGTATTACCAAGACTCCCGAAGGGGCCGTGGTCATTAACCAGGACCTGTGCATCGGCTGCAAGATGTGCGTCAACTCCTGTCCCTTCGAGGTGCCGCGGATGAATGCGGAGACCAACAAGGCTTACAAGTGCACTCTGTGCTGGAACCGGATTTCCAACGGGCTGATTCCCGCCTGCGCCAAGGCCTGCGCCCCGGGGACCATCACCTTCGGGAATAAAGACGTGATGGTTGCCCGCGCCTACGCCCGGGCCAAAACCCTCGGCGGGGAGGCCACGGTATACGGAGACAAGTATGTGGGCGGCACCCATGTCATGTACGTGCTTCCGGAAAAGGTCCGCATGTACGAAAGAATGGTGGCCAATCCGTCTATACCCATTTCACTGGTCCTGTGGAAGGATGTGCTCAAACCCCTATCGGCGCTGGCCATCGGAGCCACCCTGGTAGGGACGTTCTTCCATTACATTATCAAGGGCCCCAAGCGGCCTGAAGAAGGAGGGAATGACCATGGCTAAACCAAAGAACTTAATCCAGGCCTCCACCGCCTTTGAGCGGGTGGTCCACTGGGTCCTTGGGGGAAGTTGTCTCTTCCTCTTCCTCACGGGCTTCGGGTTGATGTTCCATTCCCTCTCTTTCATATCCCGGGTCTTTCCCGCCATCCCCCTCTTCTCCGATCTCTATCCCGGGGGATACTCAACCATGAAGCTGTTCCACAACCTATGCGGAATCCTGTTCGCCCTCTCCTTCCTCTTCGCCCTTGTTGCATGGGGGAAGGACACGCTGTATTTTGATGAAGAAGACAAGAAGTGGTTCCGCGTCCTGGGGGGTTATTTGTGGGAAGTGAAAGAAGTTCCCGAGGCCGGAAAGTTCAACGCCGGCCAGAAGGCTTTCTTCATGGTGCTCTTCCTCTTCTGGTTCATCATGGCGGCGACGGGAATATTCATGTGGTTCCCGGTCTTTCCTCCTTTCCTGACCGGCTGGCTCTATGTCGGACACGCCCTGGGCGTGCTGGTTCTGGGATCGTTCCTGGTCATCCATTTTTATCTGGGGACCTACGGGAACCCCGGGACCTTCCAGGTCATGGGTCACGGCTACGTAACCAAGGGATGGGTGAAAAAGCACCGCCCGAAATGGGGGCGGGAAGTGGAAGCCGGACGACGGTCCATTTAACAAATTTTTCATGACGGGTTCGACATCCGCGACCCTCCCCTTGATAGGGAAAATCGCCCGCCGCCCCCCTTTAGTAAAGGGAAGGTGGAAAAAATTGGAATATCCCCCCTCACCCTACCCTCTCCCGCCCGGGGAGAGGGGAAACATATTAAAATAAGAAAGAAATTCCCTCCCCCTTGATGGGGGAGGGCGAGGGTGGGGGTGATTTAGGGGATTTTTTCACAGCTTCAGGGGGGTTGGGGGGCTTTCAAAGTTTTCTTATAACAAGTCCCATTCGCGATTTCAGCTAAGGCTTACTCCGGAATGCAGAGTAAGCCTTTTTTATTGTGGGTGCAGATTGAAGAATGGCCCTCCGCATTCCACCTCATGGACTTGCCTCAAGAAATGCCGTAAAATACGCTGGAAAATTTCCTGGAGAAGATGGAAAACATCATGGAAAAACAGTTGCAAAGGCTACGCCAATTGCGGGAGAGGATGCCCGCTTATCGTGAAGTCCTGGAACTGGCGGAGAAGATTCTGGTGGAGAAGCATCGCTTGAAGAATGAGGGATCATTCCCTCCTATCACCCTCGACCCAATCAAGGCCAAAATCCAGATGGAGGAGGGTTTCCCGTACGTGAGGCCGGGCGAAATCCCGCTGGACTTGGCGCGGACGCGGGAATACTTCAACGGCTTGCTGGGAATCCTGAAGGAAGAAAGCCCTGAGAGATACGAAGCCCTGAAAAAAACCTCCGAGGCCAATGGTTTTGCGTTCGAACAATTTTTGAAACGCCTTCTGGAGAACCAGCTTGGGGAACATCGCTTGGGGGAAGATTGGGGGAAAGAGGGGAGCCTCCTGTTTTTTTTCCTGGTCCAATCTTTGAAGCCGGCCTTCGAATTTCACGCCGCAAGCTGGCGGAAGAAACAGAAAGAGATTTCCTTCCCCTATGGGTTTTGTCCTTTCTGCGGAGGACTGCCGGGAATGGGAGAAATCCGGGAGGAAGGAAAGCGGGTCCTCCACTGCCCGTTCTGCGCCACGGAGTGGGATTTCCCCCGGATGCAATGTCCCTATTGCCTGAATGAAGATCAGGAGAAGCTCAGCTATTTCGAGGTGGAAGGAGAGGCGGGCCATCGCGTGGACATCTGCCGGCATTGCCAGCACTACTTAAAGACCATCGATACCCGCGAAAAGGAAGGACCCTTGGATTGGGAGGTCGAGGATTACCTTACCCTCTACCTGGATCATCTGGCCCAAGAAGAGGGGTATAAACGTCCGGAGGCCCTTTTTGTTGAGATCAGCTAGAAAATAAACCCCAAATCCCCCCAACCCCCTTTTAAAAAAGGGGGGCGAAGGGGGGATTTCGTGGAGAGCAGCTGTTGTTTGGAGGAACTCGTGAAGATCTCAGTGGTGAAAAATATTCTGGAGGCGAACCAGCGCATCGCTGAAGAAAACCGCCGGCTATTCTCCGAGAGCCGGGTGCTGGTCCTGAACCTGATGAGCTCTCCGGGGGCGGGGAAGACTTCGCTGCTGGAGCGGACCATCCAGGCTTTAAAGGATGAGTTTCGGGTTGGGGTGGTCGAGGGGGACATTCAGTCCACCTACGACGCCGAACGCATCGGCCGGACCGGCGCTCCGGTCGTCCAGATCAACACGGGTGGGGCCTGCCACCTGGACAGCAACATGATCCAGGAAGCTTTGAAGAACCTGGATGTTAAGAACTTGGATCTTCTATTTATCGAGAACGTGGGCAACCTGGTCTGCCCGGCAGAGTTCAACCTGGGCGAGGATTTCAAGGCCATGATCCTGAGCGTGGCCGAAGGGGATGATAAGCCCCTGAAATACCCTTTGATGTTTCATGAGTCGAGCGTACTCCTGATTAACAAGATCGACCTGCTCCCGTTTTGCGATTGTGACCCGTCGCTGATTGAGGAGAGGGCCTTGAAGATCAACCCTCACCTTACCATCTTCCGGGTTTCCTGCCGCACGGGAGACGGCCTGGACCCATGGACGGATTGGCTGCGGATAAAGATCCAGCAGCAGGCGAGCGGAGAAATTGCAGATCCCAAGACTCAATAAATTTTCCTCCCTCTCTCCGCGTCCCCGGGGGGGCTGAGGGGACGCTGCTTAATAACTTAATTATTTTATTTCATATCCTTCCTCTTCTTTTAAAATCTTCGGACAAAGGCCTCATCTCACTTTGGTCCCCTTTCGCGAATTTTCATTTTCTGCGGGAATCCATGAAAACCGCTTTGAGGAAGAATAGGTCATTTGCTGGATGGTCGAGGACTCCGGAAATATTTAAGTAGCTCGGAATCCGCTTCCAAGAGGACTGTCGTTTTCCCCTCAAAAACCTTCTCATAGGTTTGGAGTCTCCGGAGAAAGGAGTAAAACTCCGTATCCTGCTCGAAAGCAGCGGCATATATATCTGTGGCCCGCCCGTCCCCTTCTCCGAAAAGTTTCATCTGCTCCTGATAGGCTTTGGCCAGGATTATTTCTTTTTCCTTGTCGGTTTCGGCCCGGATTTCACGAGCGCGCTGATCTCCCTCTGCTCGATACCGCTTGCCAATGCGTTGACGTTCCGCCTGCATCCGGGCATAAACGCTGGCTTGAACCTCCTTGGGAAGATCGGCCCGTTTGATCCGGACATCGATAATCTTAATGCCAAACCGTTTGGCCAATTCATTGCTCTCTTTGGTCACTTCCTCGACGATCTTCTCCCTTTCCTCCCGGATGAAGGCGATAAAGGTGCGTTTGGCGATCTCCTGCCGCAACCGGGCGACCAGGATATCCTCCAAACGGGCCAGGGCCGCGGCCTCGGTCCGGACACTCATGTAAAATTCCAGAGGGTCTTCAATTCTCCACCGGGAGACTGGATCGACCATTACCCTTTTCTTATCGAGGGTAATGTATTCCACCGCAGTGGCATCATGCACCAGGATTCTTTTATCGAAGAGGTGCAAAGTTTGAATGATGGGAACCTTGAAATATAACCCGGGTTTTTTGATCGTTCGGATATATTTCCCGAGCTGAGTGATGATCGCCTGTTCTTTTTCGTCGATGGTGAAGACCGTCCCCGCAAAAACGATCAGGGCTATCACCAATACTACGCCGATCAGGATTTTCTTTATATCGGTCATGGCTTTTTACCCCCTTTTTCTTCTTTTTTCTCTTCTTTCAAGGTTATGGCTTCTTTCAAGGGCAGCCATTTTAAGACCGAGTCCTTCCCCTGGGGTGGGAGAATAAATTTTTCTTTCAGGGGCAGGACTTTATCTATAGTCTCCAGATATAGACGCTCCCTGGTAACTTCTTTGGCCTTCTTATAAGCCTTGAGCACCTCCACAAATTTCTGGGCATCCCCCTGGGCCCGGATGACTCTTTGCTCCTTGTAAGCCTCTGCTATGCGAACCATCTGAGATGCTTCTCCCTTGGCTTTGGGGATTAGGTCTTCCCGATACCCCTCAGCTTCCCGCATCAGGCGTTCGCGATCCTCCCAGGCCCTGACCACCTCATGAAAGGCATCTTTAACCTCCTCGGGGGGGTCAACCACCAGAAGCCGGGCTTCGGTCACCAGCAACCCCGTCTGGTATTCATCCAGAAGGGTTTGCAAATATTTTTTAACCTCATCCTGCACAACTACTCTTCCGTCGGTCATGGTATAATCGATCGTATTCCTTCCCACAACGCTCCGGAGAGCCACCTCGGCAGTAGCTTTTAAGGCCAATTCCGGGTCTTTTGCCCGGAACAAAAACTGGGAAGTATCTTTCACAATGTACTGAACGAAGAGCTGAGCATCTACTATGTTCTCATCCCCAGTGAGCATCAACGCCTCCCTGAGCTCGGGTCTCACCTTCCCGGTATGATCTGTCTTGAATCCGACCTCTGCTCTGCGGATGCGCACCATGTGGACAATATCATGAGTTTGGAAGGGAGAGGGCAGGCGATACCGCAACCCTGGAGGGGTACGGTCCACTTCCTTTCCAAACTGCCGGATCACCCCTTCCTCTCCGGGACCAACTACGAAAATTCCCGAGGCCAACCAGAGCCCGATGACGAGGGCGAAGAGGATCAAAGAGATTCTCTTTCCTCCAAAGCGGGCCATCTTCTCCTGGATTTTCAGGGCCAGCTCTCCCAGGGGGTTACCCCCGTAACCCTGCTGCCCACCTCCGCCAAAATCGTCTCCTCCCCAGCGCATCATTTCTCCTTTCCTTACCAGATTTTGAAGACTCTACTCATATCTCTTTTTCATCTGCTGATCCGGCAACATGAGACTTCTTATCTTTTTTCTGCTTCTCCATCACCCGCGAGAGGGACTCTTCAATGGTCTTGCTGGTAAAGGGCTTCTCAATAAAATCCTCGACCCCGATACTGGCCGCCTGGGAAACCACTCCAGCATCCGCAAAGGCAGTGATGAGTATCTTCCCGGCACGCGGATGAGACGCCTGAATCCTCTTGAAAAACTCCAAGCCATCCATACCCGGTAACTTGTAATCCACAATGAAAATATCAGGGTCTTCCGTAAGGGCCTCCAGCGCCTCTTCAGCGGTTTCATACGCCACCAGATGGCACCCCTCATCTTCAAAGAATAAGCTCAGTGAATCTCTTATCCATTTATCATCATCTATAAGGAAAATTTTCATCGGTCTTAGTTTGTCAAATAGATCCATCCTTTCCCTCCTCACACACCGCTTTCAATCAAAAAAATTACCCGACATCCCTGCCGCATTTCCCTTTATGATCTTCTCTGCAACGGAGATGCCAACCAAGTGTTATTTTTATAAATGATGTCATTTTATATACTTAGGGTTAATTACCACCCCCGAAACCCCTTTCCGTATAGCTAATTTTAGAAATATTTCGAAATCCATTTTCGAAGAATTTCGAAATTAAAGACCGGTAAGTTTCATATCCTGGGGCGCAAATGCTTGCGAGGGACAGAATATTTGGAAGGAATGGGAAGAATTTGAGAAATCGTGGATCGGAATGGAGGAAAGAGGAAAGCCTATTCGACTTGCAGTTTTTTCTTGCGGTAACGAAAAGTGTGGTGGTTTAGGTTAAGGAGCTTGGCCGCCTTGCTTTCATTTCCTTTAGCCATTCTAAGAGCCTCTCGGATATAAAACTCTTCCAATTTTTCTTGGACTGCGGGAAGGTCGATACCTGCGGGGGGAAGGGCCAAAAAGCCAACTTCTCTCATATGCGCCGATACTCCGCCTCTGCCAGCATCTTCTATCCCGAGGTCTTGGACGGTCAGCTCTGGTCCCTTGCCAGTCAGAACCGCTCTTTCCATGAGGTTCTTTAATTCACGAACATTGCCTACCCAGTTATAGGCCATCAGCGCGCTTTCAGCCTCAGGAGAGAATGCGGTAAATTTCTTATTAAATTTGCCACTGAATTCCATTAAGAAGTATTTGGCAAGTGGAATAATATCATCGCGACGCTCATTTAAAGATGGGACCTCTACCTTAATCACTCCCAAACGGAAATAAAGGTCTTTTCTAAACTGGCTTTTTTCCATCATGCTGTTCAAATCTTTGTTGGTGGCCGAGACGACTCGGGTTTGAACTCGCATTTTCTTTGTCCCGCCTACTCTGTAAAAATCCCCAGCTTCGAGAAACCGAAGAAGCTTAGCCTGGGCTTCCGGGGTCAGATCACCTACCTCATCCAGAAACAAAGTCCCGTTCGCCGCCTCTTCGATCAGCCCTTTTTTACCTAAGGCGCTCGCCCCGGTAAAGGCTCCCTTTTCATACCCGAAGAGTTCGCTTTCGATAAGGTCTCTTGGAATGGCGGCACAATTCACGGTAATGAAGGGCCCCCTGAAGTTGGGGCTCCGGTAATGGATGGCACTGGCAATCAATTCCTTTCCCGTGCCTGTCTCTCCAAGGATGAGAATCGGGGTGTCAGGGCTCTTGGCGACCATCCCGATAAATTCCATCATATCGCGAATGGCGCGGCTTTCTTCGATAAAACAAGGGAGGTTCTCCGTAAGGAACTTTTCCTGGAGAACCTGAACTTCCTTCCTTAGCCTTATGGTCTCAAGGGCATTGCGAACGATTACCTCTGCATCCCCCATGTGGATGGGCTTCACCACATAATCATAGGCTCCCAGCTTCATGGCCGAGATCACGGTGTCGATATCTTCATAAGCGGTGATCATAATGACCAGAACATCGGGATACAAGCCCTTGATGTTGCGGAGAGCTTCGATTCCATTCATACCGGGCAGACCGATGTCCAGCAGAACCAAGTCCGGGGGATTCTCTTTGATGGCAACCATTGCGGCCTCGGCCGTAGAGAAGGCCCGCGTCTGGTAGTCTGCCTCAAGGGCCATGGTTATCCCTTCCCTTATGGTTTGCTCATCATCGACCACATATACGGAGTAGGCAATCATTCCTGGCTTTTTCCTCTTGCTATGGGGATTTCCACTTTGAATTCCGCCCCGTCCCATTTACTGGTTGATACACTTAAAGACCCGCCATGATCGGTGATAATCCGATGACTGATACTGAGGCCGATCCCCGTGCTGCCGTTCTTGGTCGTGAAAAAAGGATCAAAGATCCTCCTTTTGAGATGCAAAGGCACGCCCGGGCCCGAATCAAAAACCTTCACGATGATATGGCTACCTTCCAGGGAGGAGGCGATCTCCATTCTTTTGGCCCCCCCCATATTTTTCATGGCCTCGGCCGCATTGGTAATGAGGTTTAAAATCACTTGCTCGATCAAATGGGGATCTGCCTGGCAAGGCGGTAGATTCTCAGCCATCGTTTTATCCAATATAATCCTACCCTTTCGCAAGGTGACCGAAGAAAAGTCAATGGCCTCTGCAATGATGTGGTTTATATCTGTCGGCACGTATTTAGGTTTACTGGGTTTGGAAAAGTCCATGACTCTCCTGATCACCGATTCTATCTTACTTGAGGCTGACTGGATCTGTTTGAGAATCTCTTTTACCTTCTCCAGCCCCTCTCCCTTCTCGAAGATCTTTTCCAAGTTAGTCAAATAAATATTGATGCCCGAAAGGGGATTTCTGATCTCATGGGCAATGCCGGAAGCCACGCGCCCCAGCGAGGCCATCTTATCCTCAATCCCTAAAAGATGCTCCATTTCTTTGGCCCTCGTGACATCCAGCTTATTGACCAATATCGCTTTTTTCCCTGAATATTCGATTAAGCTCGCCCTGCAGAAGACCCATTTCATGTCGAGGTTGCTATCCTCTTTAGGCTGAGGATAAAACCTAAAATCCATGTCCAGAGATTCAAAATCCCCTGAAACTAATTTCTGATAGCCTTCTTTGACCTTTTGAACATCATCCGGGTGGATGTTTTCCAAATTCCCCTCGCGAAATAGCAAGGCCAAAGGACCAGACAGCTTTTTTTCCTCTGGGTTCTCATAAACGATTCGCCCATCTTGAACAATAAAAATGCCCGTAGGTGAATTCTCCACCAGACACCGGAACCTCTCTTCGCTCTCTATTAGCGCCCTCTCCGTCTGCCTTTGCTCAATAATCCTTCCCAGCAACTCAGCGATAGCAACGAGCAAGTTTTTCTCTTCCTTTAAAAAAGGTCCTTCATATCCTTCCGGTCCTTCCGGTTTTTCTCCCAGGTAAAAAACCTCCAAGACACCCACTCGATCCCCATGGAAAACGATATCACCGGCCTGTTTCCAGGGAGACTCAACGAAGTTTCTGGTCTTAAATGCACGGTCCTCCAGAATGATATGTGCGCAGCTCCTTGCAGGGTCCTGCAAGGAGAAAGGGATAGCATCAACCGCCCTCTGAATTATTTCGTCTAATGAAGTATCTTTTTCCCCAAGAAGACGAGAGATGGCATAAAGGCAGTCTAGCTCCTTGAGGCGTTCTTCAAGTTCGTGCTTCCGTTTCCTCAGTTCTTCTTCCAACCGGGTGTGCTTGGCTTCGAGCGCCTCTAATTCAGCCAGGCGATTTCTCAAAGTTTTTAGCTCTTCGAGGAGTTGCTCTTTGGTGTTGTCTTCATCATTCATGTAGGTCTCCAGCCAAAAACAATTTCCAATAGCTTCCGATCAGCAGGACAGCATCGCCTGTTTTTAAAGCAAAGTTCGACGGAGGATTCTGATAAATTTTATCCTTGCGCTGAGCAGCAATAATAGTAGCGCCGGTCTTCGCCCTGAGATCCAGTTCTTTAAGGGTCTGCCCATTTGCCGTAGAACCCTGCTTAAGAAGGCAGGTCTCGGTACCCTAATGCTCGGACTGGCGCTCTCGGGCGTCGCAAATCCGGATTGCCTGCTCGACGGGGGTGACCCAGATGATGCCGTCGCCTGGCTGCCCTGTGTAGGTGCAGTCGATCAGGATCCTGACTATATCATCAACCAGCTCGTCGGGGGCCAGGATCGCGATGAGGGTCTTTTTGGCAAAGTCTGTCAGCTCTTCCTTGGGCGTCTTTGGCCTGTCCGCGTGCGGCCCGAACCAATCCACCCGGGCTGCGCTGATCCCGGGGAATCCCGGGAGGTGATGGAAGGCGTCGTGGATCTTCTGCAGCCTTGACGTTTGGACGATGGCTTTGATCTCTTTCATTCCTCAGGACTCCTGAAATTCAAGGAAATCTCCTCCCCCGCCTCGACCCGCTTTTCCTCAAACCAGCGGTACAGGCAGGGGAGGACGACGAGCGTGAGCAGCGTCGACGTGACTAGCCCTCCGATGACTACCACAGCCAGGGGCCGCTGGACCTCCGAGCCCACACCCGTGGAGAGGACCATGGGTACCATGCCCATCATCGCCACCGTGGCCGTCATCATCACGGGCCGGAAGCGCTGCTCGCATCCCCGGATGACCGCTTCCGTCTGGTCCAGGCCCTCGTTGCGGAGACTCCGGATGTAGCTCACCAGGACCACGCCGTTCAGGACGGCGATCCCCCAGAGAGCGATGAAACCGATGGAGGCGGGCACGGATAGGTACTCCCCGGAAAGGAGCAGTGAGAAAACGCCGCCGATCGAGGCGAAGGGGAGGACGAAGATGATCAGGGTGGCCAAGCGGATGGAGTTGAACAGGATGAAGAGGAGAAAGAAGATCGACCCGATAGTGATCGGAACGATCACCATCAGTCTCCGCATGGCCCGCTGCATGTTCTCGAACTGGCCCCCCCAAACGATGGAATAACCATCGGGCGTCCTGACCTGCTGCTCGACCCGGTCCTGGGCCTCGGCCACGAACCCACCCAGGTCGCGCCCGGTCACGTTGCAGCCGATGACGATGCGGCGTTTTCCCCCTTCGCGGTTGACCATGGAGGGGCCGTCGGCCAGGCTGATCTGCGCCAGGTCTTTCAGGGCCACGCGCCCTCCGGAGGGACTGACCAGCATCAGCTTCTTGATCGTTTCCGGATTATTCCGGTAGATTTCAGGAAGCCGGACGATCATCTTGAACCGCCGCTCCCCCTCGTAGATCTGCGTGGCCGCTTTTCCCCCGATGGCGGTCTCGATCATCCAGTTGACGTCGTCCACGTTGAGCCCGTGGCGGGCGATGGCCTGCCGGTCGATGACGATGTTGAGGTACTCCTGCCCGGTAAGGCGTTCCACCCGCAGGTCGGTCGAGCCGGGGATGCCTTTCAGCACCCGGGCGATCTCATCGCCCGTCTGTTTGAGGAGATCCAGGTCATCGCCAAAGAGCTTGATGGCGACTTGGGAGCGGACTCCGGTGATCATCTCGTCCACGCGCGCGGCGATCGGCTGGTTCATCACGAGCTGGATACCCGGGAGGCTGACGAGCTTGGCTCGGATCGCGTCCTCGAAGCTCTCCTGGGTCCATCCCTTGGGCCACCGGTCCCGGGGCACGAGGCTAACAACCGGATCGGACTCGTTGGGGCCCGCCGGATCGGCGGGGCTCTCTCCCTTCCCGACTTTGGAGACGGCCATCCGGACCCCGGGAATCTCCACGATCCGCTTCATGGCCTCCATTTCGACTCGGATGGCCTCGTCGAGAGAGATGCTGGGGACCCGGATGATGGCCGGAGTGATCGAACCCTCCTTCAGGATCGGGATGAAGGACTTGCCCAGTAAAGGGATTACCGCCACGGCCGCGATCAGAAGGGCCACGGCCCCCAGAACGGTCAGCCAGCTCCTCTCGAGGGCGAAGTGGAGGGCCTTCAGGTAAGGCTTTTTCAAGAATACCAGGAGCTTCGTTTCATGGTCCTTCCCTCCCTTAAGCAGATAGGAGGAGAGGGCCGGCGTCAGCGTCAGGGAAAGAACGAGGGAAATGACCAGGGCGATGGCCACGGTGTAGGCCAGCGGGGCGAACATCTTCCCTTCCATGCCCTGGAGGCTCATGAGGGGCAGGAAGACGAGGATGATGATGCCCACGCCGAAGAGGACCGGGGTTCCCACTTCCGTGGCTGCGTCCAGGACCACACGCAACTGGCTCTGGTCCGGGCGCTGGCCCAGTTGGCGGAAAGCATTCTCGATGACTACGACCGAGCCGTCCACGATGAGCCCGATGGCGATGGCCAACCCTCCCAGGGACATCAGATTGGCAGAAAGGTTGTAGTGGTTCATCACCATGAAGGTGAGGAGCGGCGACAGAAGCAGCGTGGCTACAACGATCAGGCTGCTCCGGATGTCCCCCAGGAAAAGGAACAGCAGGACAATAACGAGAACTACGGCCTCGACCAGGACTTTGCTCACGGAATGAAGGGCGGCGTCGACCAGTTCCGTCCGGTCGTAAAAGGGCACGATCTTCAGCCCGCCGGGAAGGATCCCCTTTTTGTTGATCTCGTTGACCTTGGCCTTGACGCGCCCGACCACTTCCCGGGCATTCCCCCCGCGGAGCATCATCACGATCCCGGTGACCCCTTCCGTCCGCCCGTTCTTGACGATGGCGCCCTGGCGGACCTCGTGGCCGATGGTCACGTCGGCCACGTCCCGGACGTATACCGGCGTGGCGCCGACCTCCTTGAGGACGATGTTCCCAATGTCCTCCACGTTGCGGATCAGGCCGACGCCGCGGATCAGGTACTGCTCCGCATAGTGGGGAAGGATTCCTCCCCCCGCGTTGGCGTTGTTAACGGCCAGAGCCCGGAAGAGCTGACGCCCCCCGATGTTGTAATGGCGGA
>Ga0315278_10004722_pt1 | contig 12315 bp, 14 predicted proteins | sample YL17G06_0_MG_FD_203880 | JGI IMG/M metagenome (GOLD analysis project Ga0315278, IMG submission 203880) | Sediment microbial communities from Yellowstone Lake, YNP, Wyoming, USA - YL17G06_0 | ecosystem: Environmental > Aquatic > Freshwater > Lake > Sediment | place: USA: Wyoming | collected...
CTGCCCGCCGCTCAACGCGCGACACGCTGGTTCACGTGAGCCGAGGCTCCGATGGAAAGCCAGAAAATGCATCCGCGTAGTTTCAGCTTCGAGTTCTTCCCGCCCAAGACGCCGGAAGGCGTCGAGAAGCTACGCGCCGCGCGCCGGCGGCTCGAGCAGCTCAAGCCGCGATTTTTCTCCGTAACGTACGGGGCGGGCGGGTCGACGCGCGAGCGCACGCTCGAGACGGTGCTCGAGACGCGCGCCGAAGGCTACGAGGCCGCCCCGCACCTCTCGTGCATCGGCTCGACGCGCGCCGACATCGCTCAGACGCTAGACCTCTACAAGGCGCAGGGCATCCGCCACATCATCGCGCTGCGCGGCGACCTGCCCTCGGGGGCGGCCAGCGCCGGCGAGCTGCGCCACGCGAACGAGCTCGTCGAGTTCATCCGCGCGACGACCGGGGACTGGTTCAGCATCGAGGTCGCCGGTTATCCGGAGTTTCATCCGCAGGCGCGCAGCGCCGACGACGACCTGCGCAACTTCAAGCGCAAGATCGACGCCGGCGCGAACGGCGCGATTACGCAGTACTTCTACAACGCAGATGCGTATTTCCGGTTCGTCGACGAGTGCGAAGCCCTCGGCATCGACGTGCCGATCGTCCCGGGGATCATGCCGATCGCCAACTTCAGCCAGCTCGCGCGCTTCTCGGACGCGTGCGGCGCGGAGATCCCGCGCTGGATCCGCCTCAAGCTCGCCGGTTTCGCCGACGACACCGCCTCGATTCGCAGATTCGGCCTGGACGTGGTGACCGAGCTCTGCGACCGGCTCCTCGCCGCGGGGGCGCCTGGCCTGCACTTCTACACGATGAACCAGGCAGGGCTCACCACTACGATCTGGCAGCGGCTCGGGTTGTAGCCCGCGCCGACCGGCCCTCCAACCTCGGCCGGAGGAACAATGCACCGCTCGCCCTGCGTTGGGTAGTGTCGGCGCCGACGGGCTTCGTCCGCCATCACCGATTCGACTGATGTGCAGGCGCGATTTGCGGGTGCTACCATGGCGCAAATACCAACAACATAATTGCGAGGGATGTCGTGAAGATCTTGGTGGTCGACGACCATCCGTTGATCCTCGAGGCGCTGCATCACGTGCTGCGGCAACTCGACCGCGAGGTCGAGGTGCATGACGCGCGCACCGCCGCCGAGAGCGGGAAGCTCGTCGCGGCGCATCCGGACACCGGTCTGCTGCTGCTGGACCTGTCGCTGCCCGACGCCGACGGCCTCGCGGTGCTGGGCGATTTGCGCAACGACTTTCCGGCCGTCCCGATGGTCGTGCTCTCTGCATCGGATTGGCGCGACGACATGCTGCGCGCGATCGATCTCGGCGCCATGGGCTTCATCCCGAAGACGTCCTCGAACCAGGTGATGCTGCAAGCGTTGCGGTTGGTGCTGTCGGGTGGGGCGTATTTGCCGCCCTCCGCACTCGGGCGGCACGAGGACACAGCGCTCAAAGCGCCGGCGGCAGGCACTGCCGAGACACCTGGCGCCGCCCGCCCGACGGCGCGCGAGCTCGGTCTCACCGGACGCCAGGCGCAGGTCCTCGCGCTCATTCTCAAGGGCAAGCCGAACAAGGTGATCTGCCGCGAGCTGGGCCTCGCGGAAGGCACGGTCAAGATCCATGTCGCGGCGATCCTGCGCGCCCTGAACGTCAACACGCGCACGCAGGCAGTGATCGAGACGAGCCGCCTCGGGCTGCAGCTCGACAGCGAAGACTTCGCCGCGACCGCCGCTCAGCCGGGGCATTAACCGGAATCCGGGAAGAAGTCTCCCGGCGCCGCCGGGTTGCGCGGCGCCGGGAACAAAGACGAGCGCAGGGTTGCGAGGAGCGGGACGCCCTGCGATCGGATCGGAATGGGCTTACCCGGTACGCGCGGCAACGGCCGCCGCCAGGGTGGTCGGCATCAGCGCAGCGTCCGAAACGCCGGCCCACAGCAGCAAGAGAACGATCGCCACGAACCAGAACGTGGCGCGCGTCGCGGTACCGATGCTGCGATCCCCTTCGTCCTGCAGTCGGCGCGAGGCGACTCCGTAGAATTGGGCATCCGTCATGATGGCGTGACCTGGGCTGGCGGGCGTGGAGGGCGAGTCGTGACGAAAGTCTCACCCGAATCTCAGACCATCGGATCGCGACAGACAAGCGCTCGAAAGGCCTAGACCGATCGGCCTAACGGCCACCGCGAATCGACCCCCGACCGAAACGGATACCGACATGCCGAAGGCGATCTGGAACGGTGCGGTAATCGCGCAGAGCGACGCCTGCGAGACGGTGGAAGGCAACCGTTACTTCCCCGCTGCGGCCGTGCCGCATGAGCATCTGCGTCCGAGCACGACGCGCACGGAGTGTCACTGGAAGGGGACGGCGAACTACTATGACGTCGTGGTCGACGGCAAAGTGAACAAGGACGCCGCTTGGTACTACGCCGAGCCGACGCCGGCCGCGGCAAACATCAAGGGCTACGTGGCGTTCTGGCGCGGCGTCACGGTCGAGGGCTGAACGCGGGCCGGCGGCACGCAGGCGCTGCGGGCCAGGGGACTGGGGACCGATGCCCTCCGGGGCATCGCGTCGTGAAGGAAGCGACCACGCTCTGAAGCGTACAGTTTCGGTCGGTCTGCGATCGTGTACGGCGCCGGGCGCGACGCCGCTCCGCGAGGCCGAGCTCGCCGTCCGCTGCTGCGCGCCTCTCGCCCCAGCCACCGGCCCGCAGCGCCCGCCCGGGCGCCCGCCGGATGCCGGCGCGGGTCAGCCCGACAGACGCGCGAGCGCGAGGACGATACCGCTGGCGACGATGCTCGCGGCGATTCCGCCGGCAAGTGCCTTCACGAAGACAATCGAGAAATCCGCGAGCACGACCCGCCCGAATCTCGCGGTGGCTTGAGGCTTGGTGCTGTCCACTCATGTCTCCTTCCGTCTTTGCAGCCCGTACCCCGGGGCCGCGACGGTATGTATTTAGGACGACCTTCGTGTCGGGGGCGGGTCGTCGGAGTGGAAGGTTAGCGCCGGATTCTGGCAAGAAGATGGCAACGTGCGCCGCGCGGTGACAGATTGCCTCCCGCGCCGGATCCCGGCGGAGTCGTCAGTGCTTGCCGCCGCGCGCGCCGCGGAGCTCCTCGTCGCGCGCGATGAGCCGCTTCGCGTTAAGGTAGGTGGGCATCTCAACGAGGATTCCGTCCACCTCGACGCGGTCCCGGCCTGCTGCGCGGGCGGAGTCGAAGGCGGCAACGATGTGCCACGCGCGCGCGGTCGCCTCGGCATCCGGGGTGAGCACCGCATTGATCGCCTCGACATGGGCTGGAAGCACGGCGCTCTTTGCCCGGTAGCCGAGCCGGCGGGCGAATAGCGTGTCGGCACGGGCGCCTGCCACGTCGCTAAACGTGTACGGCGCGTCGATGGCGACCACGCCGGCCGCGACGCACTCGACCAGGAAGCGTTGCCGCACGTACGCAAGCTCGAGACCGTCCGGCGCGCGCTCCGCCCCGAGATCGGCGGCCATGTCCTCCGCAGCCACGAGGCACGCCTTCACGCGCGCGCTTGCTCTTGCGATAGCTGCGATCGCGACCAGCCCTGCGGCGGTCTCGATGTTGGGCACGATCGCGGTGCTGCCGGTCGGAATCGTGAGACGGCGCTCGTGGTCGGTAATCGCGCGGTCGAGCTCGACGATCTGCTCGGGCGCACTCGTTTTTGGCAGGAACACCGCCGCAGGCCGGGCCTGCATCACCATCGCGAGGTCGTTGCGGCCTTCGGTCGCGAGCGGGTTCACGCGCACCGCGCCGACGATGCCGGACTTGCGGCACTTCTCGAGCAGCGCGAGAATCATTTCGCGCGCGCGCGGCCGGAGTGCGGGCGGCGTGAAGTCCTCGAGATCGGGCACCAGCACGTCCGGTGCGGTCTCGAGCGCCGCACCCTGCGCAGCCGCGTCGGCACCAGCGCAGAAGAGCCACGTGCGACGCAGGTGCGTGGGACGGCGCTTCGCGGCGGAGTACGGCATGCGTGATGCTCCTTGACTGAGCCGGCCAAGCGGGATCGGACCAAGCGGGAACGGGGCAAGCGGCCGGGGGGGGCGCGCAACTATGATAGGCGCGCCCATATGCTACGACCATGAAATCATCGAATGAGTTCGCGGCCCACTCGGCCGAGCTGCTCGCGGCGGTCGGACGCGTCGTCGCACGGCGGATGTTCGGCGGCTGCGGCCTTTATTGCGACGGCACGATGTTCGCCCTCATCGCGGACGATGTCCTTTATCTCAAGGTGGACGAAGCCAACCGCAGCGAGTTCGAGCGTACCGGCGCGACGCCGTTCGTGTACGAGGCGAAGGGCCGGCGGACCGTGATGTCCTACTTCAGCGCGCCCGACCAGGCGCTGGAGTCGCGCGAACTCGCGGCACCGTGGGCCCGCAGCGCCTACGCCGCGGCGCTGCGGGCACGCGCCTCGAAGGGAAACGCGGCGCGCCGCACGACTCGATCACCGGTGTAGAGCACGACGATCGGTCGCGCCGTCAGGCCGGTGCGAGCGCCTTGACCCGGCGCCGCTTGCGCCGGCCGCGATCCTCGCCGCGCATGATGCGCGCGAGCGCTCGCTCCTTGCGCCCGCGCTTCTTGCGCCACAGGCGCGCCGTCTTGAGCGGCATCCAGACCCAGGCGGCGAAGGCAAGCACCAGGGCCGTGGCGAACCACGACCAATGCTCGTCGACGAAGCGCGCGAGCGCGCGCTGCAGGTAGTGCTCGTCCGCATGCGGCGGCGCGATCCCGAGATCGGACGCGGCCGCGTCGCCCGGGAGCGGTGGCGCCGCGCTCGCCAGCGCGCTCTGCTGCAGTCGCGCGATCTGGCGGTTCTGCAGCTCGGCGAGTTTGTGCAGGCTCTCGATGTTCTTCTCGAGCACGGCGATCCGCTCCTGTGCCTCCTTGAACGCGAGGCCCATCGCGGCGACGTCGTCCGCGCCGCCCGCGCGCGGGGCGCCGTCCGCACGCGACAGCCGGAGCCGATCGGCGGGGGCGGGCGCGACCTGGGCCTGCGCCGGCGGCGCCGCCTCGCGGTGCGCCGCGACGGTCCGACGGGCATCGTCGGGCGCGATCGCGAGCACGGCGGCCTCATCGGGGATCGCGAGCACGCGCCCGGCGGGCAGGCGGTTCATGTTCGCATCGAGGAACGCGCTTTCGTTCGCGCGATAGAACGCCACCAGGACCTGATCCACCGTGGCGCCCAGCACCTTGAAGGCGTTCGCGATCGTCGCGAGCGTCTCTCCCGGCCGGACCGGGTGCCAGCCCTCGGCTGCGGCGACCGCGGCCGGTCCGGCGGGGATGCTCGCGGGCTCCCTTGGCACCGCATCCGGTCGCGCGGGCGGGACGCCCGGCACGGCCGGTGCAGGGCGCGCTTCGCGCGTGCGGCGCTCCTCGAGCAGGACGGGATATTCGCGCAGCGACTGGCGGGACGGCGAGTCAAGCTGCACGAGCAGACTGACGAACGGCTCGTCGATCGGCTCGCTCGAGGTGACGGTGACGACGGGTCGGCCCTTCTGCCCGCGCCCGATACCGGCCCGCAACACGCCCAGGATCACCGGAGGTTCCAGGCCCGCCCTCCAGAACTCGTCCGGCGTGCCCAGCCGCGCGGTGAGCGACCGTGTCTCGTTCGCCCGCACGTCGACGATGTCGATTTCCGCGCGCAGCGCTTCGCCGACGCCGGACAGCACGGTCAGCCGGCCGAGTTCGGCCGCCGTCGCCGCCAAAGGCGCGGTGAGCGCAAGGGCGAGCCCGAATGCAGTGAGCCGGGCGATGGACGCCTCCTTCGTGGGATCGTGCCGCCCCGCTCAGGGCGACGCTGCCAGTATGCCATTAGCATAGATGAAAGAGCAATGCCGCCGCGCACCGGAGGGCATAGGTATCATCCCTGCAGCCGCCAGGCGATCGTCGCCTCGTGCCGACACTGTCATCCCTTCGACGCCAGGAGAATCGGTCGATGCGCAAGCGTTACGCCCGCCGGGAGGACCTCGGGCTCACCCCCGCCGAGTTCCGGGTCCTGCAGCGGCTCGACACCCCGCACAAGATTCAGGCCTACCTCAACCACATCCCGCAGAATTTCGAGCTGGACGGCCAGACGGCGCTCTCGGTGCGGGAGGTGCTGCGCCAGGGCCGCTCGCATTGCATCGAGGGCGGGATGCTCGCCGCGGCCGCGTTGTGGGTGCACGGCGAGCGGCCGCTGCTGCTCGACCTCTCCGCGGTGAACGACTACGACCACGTCGTCGCGCTGTTCCGGCGCAACGGGTGTTGGGGGGCGATCTCGAAGACCAACCACTACGCGCTGCGCTACCGCGACCCGGTGTATCGCACGCTGCGCGAGCTCGCGATCAGCTACTTCCACGAGTACGCGAACCGGCGCGGGCACAAGACGCTGCGCCGGTACTCGCGGCCGCTCGATCTGCGCACGCTCGATCCGAAGATCTGGGCGACGGGCGGCAAGAACTGCTGGGAGGTCGCCGAGCGCCTCGAGGCGCTCCCGCACTATTCCCTGCTCACCTCGCGACAAGTCCGAACGCTGCGCCGGCGCGACGACGTCGAGCGCCGCGCCTTCGACGTGCGCCATCACCCCCCGCCGCTGCGGGTACGGCGGCGGTGGGCCGAGAAGGCGGCGCTGCGCCGCGAATCGCGCGCGCGCAGGAAGCGCGCCCGATGATCCGCATCGTCGACATCGACCACGTCGTGCTCCGGGTGCGGGACCTCGAGCGGATGATCGCCTTCTATCGCGACGTCCTCGGGTGCGCGGTCGAGTGGCGCCGCGACGACCTCGGGCTGGTGCACCTGCGCGCGGGGCGCGCGATGATCGACCTCGTGCCGGTGGACGGAAAGCTCGGCCGGCCGGGCGGCGCACCCCCCGGCAAGGAGGGCCGCAACTTGGATCACGTGTGCCTGCGCGTCGCGCCGTTCGATCAAGTTGCGATCACCGCGCATCTCGCGGCGCACGACGTGCGCGTCGGCGAGATCCGTCCGCGCTTCGGCGCGGAGGGCGAGGGCGTCTCGATCTACCTCTGGGATCCCGAGGACAACCTGGTGGAGCTGAAAGGCGCGGTGCAGGCCTGACCTGCCGGGCGCCGCCCTACTTCGCGGTGCCGCCGACCTGGCGCAGGAGGGCCTCGATCTCGCGGTTGCGCGCGTCGATCCGCTCTTGCAGCTCGCGCATCGTGCGCTCCAGGTCCTTGACCCGGTTCTCCGACGCCACGACGTCGCGGTCCTTTGAGGCGGCGCTTGGGCGCGGCCGCTCAGCTTTGGCGGTGGCCATCTCCTTCGGCCTGGGCGCGGGCTTCGCGGCGGCCGCCGGATTCGGCGGAGCCGGCTTCGCGCCGGGCGCTGGAGTCGGCGCCTCGGCCGGTTGAGCCGGCGGCGACGCTTCCGCCTTCGCGACCGCCCGGTCCGGCGGATCGACATTGAACGAGTACTGCCGCACCATGCGCCCGCCGTTCCAGGCGAGCTCGACGATGACGCTCACGGCGGGCCGCTCGAGCGGCACGGTGGACTTCAAACGCACGACCGGTCGGCCGTCGGCGCCGCGCTCGACCGCGGCGCGCAACACTTCGAGCGGCGGCGAAGGCGTGACCCCGAAGCGCTCGAACACGCCGATCGGGACGATCTGCGCGGACAGCGAGTCACGGGCCTCGACGGGGATCGCAGTAACCTCGATCTCCGCGTCGAGCGGCTCGCCGAGCCGGGAGAGCAACGCGAGCCGGCCGAGGTTCTGGGCCGGCGCAGCGAGCGGCGCGAGGACGAGCGCGGTCGCGGCGGCGCGCAGTACGAGGTTGAGGGCTCGACGCGCTGGGTTCATCTGGGACGCGATTATTTCAGAACGGCCGCCGCGTGTTCACGAAAAAATGCACCGAACGCAGCAACCGCCCGGTCGACGTCGGCCGCGCTCACGTCGAGGTGCGTCACCAGGCGCATGCGCGTCCCGGGCAGCGTGAGCACGCCCATCGCCCGCAGGTGCGCAACAAGCGCGCCAGCGCGGTCCGGCGGGACGTCAACGAAGACCATGTTGGTCTGGGGCGGCTCCAGGCGCAGGCCGGCGATCCGCGCCAGACCTGCGGCCAGACGCTCGGCATTGGCGTGGTCGTCGGCGAGGCGCTCGACGTTGTGCTCGAGGGCGTAGAGCCCGGCGGCGGCGAGGACCCCCGCCTGGCGCATGGCGCCGCCGAGGATCTTCCGGCAGCGTCGGGCGCGCCCGACGACCTCGCGGCAGCCGAGGAGCACCGTGCCAACCGGCGCGCCGAGACCCTTCGAGAGGCACACCGAGACGGAGTCGAACCCGCGGCACAGATCGGCGGGACTCAGCCCGAGCTTCACCGCGGCATTGCAGACCCGCGCGCCGTCGAGATGGGTGGCGAGCCCGCGCCGCCTGGCGAGCGCGAGGGCCTCGTCGAAGTACCCGCGCCCGATTGCGCGCCCGCCGATCGTGTTCTCGAGCGCGAGAAGGCGGGTGCGCGCGAAGTGCGGATCGTCGGGCTTGATCGCGGCTTCGACCTCCGTAAGATCGAGCGTGCCGTCGGGTCGGTTGGCGAGCGGCTGCGGCTGGATGCTCCCGAGCACCGCACCGCCGCCCGCCTCGGAGCGGTACGTGTGCGCTTCCTGGCCGACGATACACTCGTCGCCGCGCTGGCAATGGCTCATCAGCGCGGCGAGATTCGACTGCGTCCCGGACGGAAAGAGGAGCGCGGCCTCGAACCCGAAGAGCGCCGCGGCGCGCTCATGCAGTCGATTCACGGTCGGGTCGTCGCCGAACACGTCGTCGCCGACCTCGGCGACCGCCATCGCCGCGCGCATCGCGGGCGAGGGCTTCGTTACGGTGTCGCTGCGCAGATCGACGATCTCGGGCATCGCGGTTCCTCGGCTCCGGTCGCGCCGGCCGCAAGGGTACCGCGTTCCACACGCGTGGCGCGGCGGCCCGCGCCGCTACGCTTCCCTGCCGGCGACCTGGAAGAGGATGACGGCGGCGACCACGACCACCGCGCCGACGATCTGGGTCGCCGTGAGCGCCTCGCCGAGCGCGACCCAGGCAATTGCGGCGACAACGACCGGCTCGAGATTGAGCACGACCGCCGTCTGCACCGGACCGAGCAGCGGGAGCAGGAGGAAGAGTCCGATGATCCCGGCCGCATAGAACAGCGCGAGCCCGGCGAGGCCGTACGCGCCCGCTTCCGTCGCCGGCAGCGCCAGGCCCTTGGTCCCGGCCGCAACCGCGCTGAAGATCGTCGCGACGGTCGCGAGCATGAAGAAGGTGCGCAGCGGCGCGCTCAGGCCGGGCGCGAGGCGCGGCGTGAGCACGAGCGCCGCCGTGAACGCCAGCGATGCCGCCAGCGCGGCGGCGACACCCAGCGGATGCACCGGCTCCAGGCTGACACCCAGGACGAGGGCGAGCCCCGCGAACGCGGCCGTGAGCGCCGCGGCGAGACGCCACGAGAATCGCGCGTCGCCAAGCAGGGCCGCGCCGAGTCCGGTGAAGAACGGGTAAGTGTAGAAGACGAGCAACGCGATCGTCACCGGCAGCAGCGAGACCGCAACCTGGATCGTCAGCGTCTGGACGGCGATCAGCAAGCCGAGCACGAGCGTGGCCTTGAACTCGCGCGGCAGCGGCAGCACGGCCGTGCCGCGCAGGCGCAGAAGCACCAGCAACAGCGCGGTCGCAAGCAGCGAGCGGACGGTCGCGGCCGTCAGGATGTTCACGCCGTTCGTGAACGCGAGCCGGGCGCAGACGTGGCCGGCGCCGAGGCTGACGGCGACGCAGAACAGGCCGAGCACCGGGAGCGCAGCGCGGGAGGGAGGAGTCACTGGGCGCGGGGCGGCGGCGAAAGCGCGCGATTATGCGGCAAGGTGCCCCGCCCGGCGCGTCGCAGCCCCCCCCCCCCGCGTGCGGCGGAACGCCAACGCCGTCGCGTCCTTCGGGAGAAAGCGCAGCGCGACGCCGTTATTGCACCAACGCTTGCCGGTCGGCCGCGGGCCGTCGTCGAAGACGTGCCCGTGGTGGCCACCGCAGCGGGTGCAGTGGTACTCGGTGCGCGGCAGGATCAGCTTGTAGTCGGTCTTCGTAACGAACGCGCCCGGGATGGTCGTGAAGAAGCTCGGCCAGCCGGTGTGGCTCTCGTACTTCATCGCGGACGTGAAGAGCGGCAGCCCGCAGCCGGCGCACGCGAAGATCCCCGGCCGGGTTTCGCCGTTGAGGGGGCTCGTGCCGGCGGCCTCGGTCCCCTCGTCGCGTAGCACATAGAACTGCATCTTGTCGAGGCGCTTGCGCCACTCATCGTTCGAAAGTTTGAGCGCCTCGGTCGGAGCAGGCACCGCCGTACCCGGCGCGAGCGACTCGCGCCAGCCCTGCTGCAGCGCCTCGACCGCCTTCATGTCCCCCGGGAGCGCCTTCTGCGCCCGCGCGGGCAGCGCCGCCGCGAGGCCCGCAGCCAGGATGCCCTGCAATACGCCGCGTCGCTTCATGGTCGTGCCTCCGAGTGGGGTGATCCTGTGACCGCGCAGCCGGCCGCGAATTCCCCGGCAGCGACCGCCCGGGAGTGAGTCGTGCCGCGCGCCCGAACCCTTACGCCGGCGCTAGAATCCGATCCATGAGCACGAATCAACCCGGCAAGACAGGCGTCGATCTCGAGGAAGTCGCGCGGCTGGTCGCGGCCCTGGAGCGCGATATTGAGAAAGTGCGCGCCGGCTCCGGCGACGTCGACACGCTGCGCGGCGAGGTGGCGCAGCTCCGCGCGGCGCTCGAGTCTCCGACGCCCGCGCATGGCGAGGTCCACGAGGGGCTGCACGGCATCCGCGCGCTGCTTCAGAAGGCCGAGGACGAGCTGTTCTCCGACGCCGACTACGTCGCCCGGATCGGACGCATGCTCGGCATGTAGCACGGCGCTCTAGCCAAGCGCCCGCAGCGCCGCTGCGACGACCGCATTCCGATCGACCGCGAAGAACGTGCGCAGGCTCGCGCGTGTGTCGCTGCGCCCGAAGCCGTCGGTGCCGAGCGCGACGTACCGCCGTCCCTCGGGCACGAACGGGCGCACCAGATCGGCAACGGCGCTCACGTAATCGCTCGCGGCGACGATCGGCCCCGCCGTCGCGCCGAGAGACCGTGCGACCCAGGAAAGTCTCCCCTCCTCCCCAAGGAGGGGTGCCCGCGACGCAGTCGCGGGCGGGGTGGTGTCGCCGCCGCGCACCTCGCGCACCGCCGGGGAGGCGCCGCTCGCGGCGAGGCCTTCCCAGCGCAGCTCGGTCCAGCTCGTCACGCTCCACACGTCGGCCGCGACGCCATGCTCGCGTTCGAGGATCTCCGCGGCGGAAAGCACCTCGCGCAGAATCGCGCCCGACCCGAGCAGCTGCACGCGCGAAATGCCCCGCTTCGCCGTCGCTCCGCTGCCCCCTTTGACAAGGGAGCTTGGCCGCAGGAGGTACATCCCGCGCCGGATCCCATCCTCCGCACCGGCAGGCATCTCGGGATGAACGTAGTTCTCGTTCATCACTGTCAAGTAATAGAACACGTCTTCCTGGGCTTCGAGCATCCGGCGCATGCCGTCCTGCACGATGACGACGAGCTCATGCTTGAAGCACGGGTCATACGCGCGGCAGGTCGGGATGGTCGAGGCGAACAGGTGGCTCGTGCCGTCCTGATGCTGTAGCCCCTCGCCCGAGAGCGTGGTGCGGCCGGCCGTCGCGCCGAGCAGGAAACCGCGCGCGCGGGAGTCCGCCGCTGCCCACGCGAGATCGCCGATGCGCTGGAAGCCGAACATCGAGTAGAAGATGTAGAAGGGCAGCATCGCCGTGCCGTGCGCGCTGTAGCTCGTCGCCGCCGCGAGCCAAGAGGAGATCGCGCCCGCCTCGGTGATCCCCTCCTCCAGAATCTGACCGTCCTTCGCTTCCTTGTAGTAGAGCAGCTCGTCGCGGTCCTCCGGCTCGTAGAGTTGTCCGACCGACGAATAGATCCCGACCTGCCGGAACAGGTTCTGCATGCCGAACGTGCGTGCCTCGTCGGCGACGATCGGGACGATGCGCTTGCCGATGCCGGTGTCGCGCAGGAGTTGACCCAGCATCTGCACGAACACCATGGTCGTGGACTTCTCGCGGCCGTCCGCACCCGCGAGGAGATGCGCGAACGCCTCGACCTTCGGCACCTCGAGCCGCGGCGCCTGGGATGACCGGGCTGGAAGGTAGCCGCCGAGCGCCTGCCGGCGTGCATGCAGGTACCGCATCTCCGGCGCGCCGTCGGGCGGCTTGTGGAAGCGCAAATGCTCCACGTCTTCGTCGGACAGCGGCA
>Ga0315278_10004723_pt1 | contig 12314 bp, 9 predicted proteins | sample YL17G06_0_MG_FD_203880 | JGI IMG/M metagenome (GOLD analysis project Ga0315278, IMG submission 203880) | Sediment microbial communities from Yellowstone Lake, YNP, Wyoming, USA - YL17G06_0 | ecosystem: Environmental > Aquatic > Freshwater > Lake > Sediment | place: USA: Wyoming | collected...
GGTGGCCTGCCGGGCTGCTCTCGCCGGTGGGGCGCATGTCGATGCAATCCACGGGGCAGGGTGGCAGGCACAATTCGCAACCCGTGCACTGCACGGCAATGACTGTGTGCATGAATCGCTGCGCGCCCACGATCGCATCGACCGGACACGCGGGCAGGCAACGGGCGCAACCGATGCAGCGGCTCTCGTCGATCCAGGCGACCTGCCGCGGCTTGCTCGCGCCGACCTCCGGGTCGAGCGGGCGAGGTTCACGCCCCAGCAGGGTCGCCAGTGCCTGTATCGTCGCCTCGCCGCCCGGCGGGCAGCGGTTGATGTCCGCTGCGCCATTCGCGATCGCCTGCGCATAGGGGCGACAGCCGGGGAACGTGCAGCGCCTGCACTGGGTCTGTGGCAGCAGGGCGTCAATGCGCTCCACCATAGTGTCGGCGGGAGAGCGGATGCGCGTCGCAGCCCAGCCGAGCAGGGCACCGACCGTCGCCGCAAGGCCCGCGGCGACCAGCAGGGGAGGCAGGACGGTGTCCAGGCTCATCGCGCGCCGAGTGCCGGGAGCAGGAGCTCGACCATGGTGCCCACCCGCAGGCCTATTTTACCTTCATGCCTGGCTCGGCGCCGCCATCGGGCGCGAGCAGGAAGATGTCCTTGCCGCCGGGGCCGGCCGCCAGCACCATGCCCTCGGACAGGCCAAACCGCATCTTGCGCGGCGCGAGGTTCGCCACCACCACCGTCAGCCGGCCGACGAGTTGCTCGGGCGCGTAGGCGGCCCGAATGCCGGCGAACACCGTGCGACGTTCACCGCCGAGGTCCACGCTCAACTTGAGCAGTTTGTCCGCGCCCTCGACGAACTCGGCCGACACGATGCGTGCGACGCGCAGGTCGATCTTCGCGAAATCGTCGATCGAGATGTCGGGCAGGGCTGGCGCCGGCGCAGCCGCCGCAACGGGCGTCGCCCCCGCTGAGGTCGGCATAGCGGTGGGTTTCAGGCTCTCGACAGCCTCGGCGAGCAGCGCCTTGATCGCAGCCGGATCGACCCGCGTGGCGAGCGGCTCATAGGTGCCGATCGTCGTCCCGAGCAGCGGTTGCCGTGCCGCGTCCCAGCGCTGATCCGGCAGGCCGAGGAAGCGCTCAGCACCGGCCGCGAGGCGCGGCAGGATCGGTTTCAGGTACAGCGCGAGCACGCGGAACAGGTTGATGCCCTGTGTGCACACCCCCTGCACGTCGCCGGCCAGCGCCGGGTCCTTCGCCATCAGCCAGGGTTTGCGCTGGTCGATGTAGAAATTGGCGCGATCCGTCAGCTGCATGATCTCGCGTACTGCCGCAGCAAAGTCGCGGCCTTCGTAGGCTTTCTCGACGCGTGCGGCGGCGGCGACGAACTCCTGGTAGAGCGCCGGATCGGGCAGTCTGTCAGCCAGCTGCCCCCCCGCTCCGCGCGCGATGAAGCCGGCGCAGCGGCTCGCGATGTTGACCAGTTTGCCGACGAGGTCCGAGTTCACCTTGGCGACGAAGTCGTCGAGGGTGAGGTCGAAGTCCTCGACGCCCGGGCCGAGCCGCGACGCGTAGAAGTAACGCAGGTATTCCGCCGGCAGATGGTTGAGCCAGGCGCGCGCAGTGATGAACGTGCCGCGCGACTTGGACATCTTCTGCCCGTTGACGGTCAGGAAGCCGTGCGCATAGACGGCCGTCGGCGGGCGATACTCCGCGCCGTGGAGCACCGCGGGCCAGAACAGCGTGTGGAAGTAGACGATGTCCTTGCCGATGAAGTGGTAGATCTCGGCGTCGCTGCCGGGCTTCCAGTAGCGATCGAAGTCGAGCCCCGTGCGGCGACAAAGCTGCAGGAAGCTGCCCAGGTAGCCGATCGGCGCGTCCAGCCAGACGTAAAAGTACTTGCCCGTCTCGCCCGGGATCTCGAAACCGAAGTAGGGTTCGTCGCGCGAAATGTCCCAGTCGCGCAGTCCCGCCGCAAACCATTCGTCGAGCTTGGCGGTCACGGCTGTCTGCAGACGGCCCGAGCCGGTCCACTCGCGCAGCATCGCTTCGAAGTCGCCGAGGCGGAAGAAGAGGTGCTCCGAGTCGCGCTGCACCGGCGGGGTGCCGCTCACGACCGAGATGGCGTCCTTGAGGTCGGCCGGCGTGTACGTGGCGCCGCAGACCTCGCAGCTGTCGCCGTACTGGTCGAGCGCGCCGCAACGCGGGCAGGTACCACGCACGTAGCGGTCCGGCAGGAACATCTGCGCGTGCTCGTCGTAGGCCTGGCGGATGGTCTCGCGGCGGATGTGGCCGCCCGCGGCCAGGCGCCGGTAGATCTCGTGCGTAACCTCGCGATTCTCGTCCGAATGCGTGGTGTGGAAATTGTCAAAGGAGATGTCGAAATCGGCGAAGTCCCGGCGCTGCTCGGCCGAGAAGCGTGCGATCAGCTCCTCCGGCGTGACGCCTTCCTGGCGGGCCTTGAGCATGATCGGCGTGCCGTGCGCGTCGCTGGCGCAGACGTAGAGGCAGTCGTGCCCGCGCAGCCGCTGGAAGCGCACCCAGATGTCGGTCTGCACGTACTCGACGATGTGCCCGAGGTGCGGGGCGCCGTTGGCGTAGGGCAGGGCGCTGGTGACGAGGATCGTGCGGGGCTGGTCGGCGATCATGGTGCGCAAACGTGCAGCAAAGGCGGCCGATTATGCCACGCGCGGCCTGCCGCCGGCCGGTTCCGTCGGACCGGCCTCAGCCCATGTCTTTGAGGTGCTCGAACCGCTGTTTGTTGATGGCCTTCTCGTACGCCGCGCGGCCGGTGATCACGCCCTTGTCGAGCAGTTCCTGTACCGCCGTATCCATGACGCGCATGCCGTGCGCTCCGCCGCTCTGCATGGCGTTCTCGAGCTGGTCGAGTTTGCCCTGGCGGATGAGGTTCGAAACCGCCGGGGTGTTGATCAGGATCTCGAGTGCCGCGACGCGGCCGCGCTTGTCCGCGCGCTGGATGAGTTGCTGGGATACGACGCCGCGCAGCGATGTCGAGAGCATCGTGCGCACGTGCGCCTGCTTGTCGGAGGGGAACGCGTTCACGATGCGGTCCACGGTCGCCGCGGCGCCGTTCGTGTGCAGCGTACCCATCACGAGAATGCCCATCTCCGCCGCGGTGACGGCGATGCTCATGGTCTCGTGGTCGCGCAATTCGCCGACCAGCACGACGTCCGGGTCCTCGCGCAGGGCGGAGTGCAGCGCCTCCGCGAAGCTCGGGCTGTGCACTCCGACCTCGCGCTGGCTGACCAGGCAGTTCTTGCGCGGGTGGACGAACTCGATGGGGTCCTCGATCGTGAGGATGTGGCCCTTCAGGCGTGCGTTCAGGTCGTCGAGCATGGCGGCGAGAGACGTCGACTTGCCCGAACCGGTCTTGCCGGTCACCAGGATCAGCCCGTTGTTGACCCGGCACAGGCTGCGCACGGCCTCGGGCATGTTGAGTTGCTCGAGCGTGAGCGCCCTGGCCGGGATCGCGCGGAACACGGCGCCGAGGCCGCCGATGTGCCGGAACACGTTGACGCGGAAGCGCGACACGCCCGGGATGGTATAGGCGAAGTCCGCGCCGTCCTTTTCCTTGAGCTCGTGCTGGGTCCGGCGCGTCATGATCTCTTCGAGCATCGTCCGCACCTGGTCCTGGCCGAGCTTTTCCTCGCGCAAGGTCTGCAGCTCGCCGTAGTGACGGATGCGCGGCGGGTCGCCTGCGACGAAGTGCAGGTCCGAGCCGTTCCTGGTGAGAACTTCGCGCAGGTACTCGTCGATGCGCCGCGGCGCCTGGGCGACGGTCTCGGCCCCGGCAACCTGGGTAGTGGATTCCGTGCTCATGTCACAGCCCCTGGGTCACATCCGCCTTGAGCACGGCAGTGCCGTCGGCGATGTAGCGGGTGAAGGGGCGCTTGTCCACGGCGAAGTTGAAGGCGTCCTCGGGATCGATCTCGCGGGCCTGGATGGCAGCGAGCAACGCCTGGTCCATCGTCTGCATGCCGAGTTCCTTGCCGGTCTGCAGCTGCGAGGGAACCATGTGTGTCTGGTCGGTGGATATCAGCTTGCCAATGGCACGGTTCATCACCATGACCTCGCAGATGGCCTTGCGGCCGCGCAGGTCCGGCGTGCGCACGAGCACCTGCGTCACCACGCCGAGCAGGCTCTGCGACAGAAAGCTCTTCGCCTGCTCGCGCTCCTCGGCCGGCAGCGCGTCCACGATGCGGTCGATGGTCTTCACCGCGCTCGTCGTGTGCAGGGTGCCGAGCACGAGGTGCCCGGTCTCGGCCGCGGTCATTGCCCAGCGCACGGTGTCGGCATCGCGCAGTTCGCCGACCAGGATGACGTCCGGGTCCTCGCGCATGGCGGCGCGCACGCCCTCGGAGAACGAAGGCAGGTGCGTGTGCAGTTCGCGCTGGATGACCTGCGAGAGCTTGCTGCGGTGAACGAACTCGATCGGGTCCTCGAGACTGACGATGTTGAGCCGCCGGGTGCGGTTCAGCAGATCAATCATGGCCGCGAGCGTTGTCGACTTGCCGGTGCCCGTCGAACCGGTCACCAGCACCATGCCCTGGTGGTAGTCGCAGAACTTGTGCACGATCGGCGGCAGGTTGAGCGAATCGAGCGTCGGTACTTCGGAGGGGATGGCGCGGAACACGGCGCCGACGCCGGTGTCCTTGTGGAACACGTTGACGCGGAAGCGGGCGCCGTCCTCGGAAACGTACGAGAAGTCGATGTCGTGACCCTTGTGGAACTGCTCCTGGTGCGAAGGCGTCAGGATCTCGGTGACGTAGCTCTCGAGCTCGGCGTCGGCGAGATTGCGGAACTTGATCGGCAGCAGGTCGCCATTCATGCGCAGCATGGGCGGGACGCCGACTGCGAGGTGCACGTCCGAGCAGCCTTGCGAGGCGCCGAGTTTCAGGAATGCGTCAATGCGTGCCAATGAGTTCGCCTCAACTGTACTTTTCGAGCGCGGAGCGCATCTCGTCCATGGTCTGGAAGCGGCGCGCTTTGTCCACGGCCATCGCCTTCATGACGATTTCCGACAGCCCCGGCGGGACCTGCGGGTTGACCTCGAGCGGCGGCTTCGCCTTGCCCTGCACGTGCTGGTACATGACGGCCATGTGGTCACCGCGATGGTACGGCGGCTCCCCGGTCAGCATCTCGTAGAGGATCACGCCCAGGCTGTAGACGTCCGCGCGCTCGTCGACCTTCTTGCCGAGGATCTGCTCGGGTGCCATGTACTTGGGTGAGCCGATCACGTAACCGGTCTTGGTGAGCTGGGTGTCGCCCTGGTGCTGCGCGGCTGCGACGCCGAAGTCCACGATCTTGACCAGTCCTTCGTCGTTGATGAGCACGTTGGCCGGCTTCAGGTCGCGGTGGATGATGCCCTGCTGGTGCGCCACCGCCATGCCGGTGGCGATGTCGGCGGCGTAGCGCACCGCCTTGGCAAGCGGCAGCGGCTTCTCGTTGACCTCGTTGCCGAGCGTGTGGGACGGGAAGTACTCCATCGAGATCGCGTAGTTGCCGCGGATGAACAGGAAGTCGTAGATGCGGATGACGTTGCGGTGCGTGATCTTGCGCGAGTAGCGCAACTCGTGCACGAAGCGCTTCATCATCTCCTCGTCCTGCGAGACGTTCGGGTTCAGGAACTTGAGGATCAGCTGCTCGTCGACGACCTTGTCTTCCATCAGCAGCACGGTGCCGAACGCGCCCTTGCCGATCTTCTGGACGTAGGTGTAGCGACCCTCGAGCACCTCGCCCGGCTTGAGGGTGGAGATGTCGAGCCGCGGCGCCTCGCGGCCTTGCTGCATGATGCCCTCGATGTCCGGGCGCTCGACGAGCAGCGTCCGTGACGGCACCGCCATCTTCGCCGCGCTATCGCGCGCCGCGGCCGCCCCGCTCGAGAAGCGCGCATCGAGATCCTCGACGGCTCGCAACGCGGCATGGCTGACGGTCTGGTCGGCCACCGTCGCGCCGACCACCCCGAGGCGCTCACGCACGTCGTCCGAGGTCGCTTCGTCCACGATCCGGGTGAGCGCCGTGATGGCTTCCAGGCGCACCTCCTTCGCCTGGTGTTCGAGCAGGGGGAGCAGGACCGGGATCTCGGCAGTGCCGCCGAGCTTGCCGAGGGCGCGCACGACGGTCGGCAATGAGCGTTCGTCGCTGGTGCGGACCAGGTCCAGCAGCGCGGGCAGGGCGCGCCTGCTGCCGATTTCGGCCAGCGCGTCCACCGCGCGCTCGCGCACCCACCAGTCCTTGTCGCGAGTGGCGACGATCAGGTAATCGACGGCCCGCTCGTCCTTGGTCTGGTTCAGAATTTCGATCGCGGCGCGGCGGATGTCCTCGTCCTTGTCGCGGATCAGTTCGAGTGCCGCCTCGATCACCCGCGGTCCGCCGATCTTGCCGAGCGCGTCGGCGGCGCGGCTGCGCACCCACCAGTCGTCGTCCTTGATCGACTGCAGCAGATACTTCACGTGCTGGGCGGTGCCGATTTCGTTCAGCACTTCCACCGCGGCACGCCGCGCGCCCTCGTCTTCGTCGCGCAGCACCTTGGCGAGGTGCTGGATGGTATCCGGGTGATTGGCCCGCACGATCGCCTCGATGGCTTTCTGCTGGGTTTCGACGTCCGGGTCGCGCAACACCTCGCAGAGCAGGCTCACGTCCACGTTCCCTTCGAGGCGGGCGAGCGCGTTCAACACCGCCTGGCGGATGAACTTGTTCGTGTCCCTGAGCTGTGCCTGCAGGGCCTCCGCGACCTCTGGCCGGTTGAACCGCGAGAGGATGTTGATGATGTGGGTGCGGGCGATCGGGTCCTTGCCCCCGAGCCGGCTGATGAGTTCCGGCACCAGGCTGGCGTCGGCGATCTCGCCGATGATGCGGAACATGGCCGCCTTCTCGGCCGGCTCCTCCTTGTAGGCGCGTTGCAGCAGGTCGCGCGCGTTCAACCGCGTCTTCTGCGCGGCGAGGATGCTGACGACCTGGCTCTTCGGCATCTTTGGATCTTCGAGCAGGCCGTAGAGCAGGTTCGCCGGGTACACACGGCCGCTCGAGAGCGCCCACGTGACGGCAGCGACCGTGCGCTGGTTGCCGTCCGCCAGGCCGGCGGCAATCGCCGGGAACGTCCGCTGGTCGAGCAGCGACGACAGCACGCTCACGAACCCCGCCGTTTCCTGCTTGTCCGCGTTCGCGAGCGCATCGATGATGCGCGGGATCGCCGACGGGCCGAGCCTGGCGAGTTTCTCCAGGGCTTTGCCGTTGACCGCCGCGCTGCTCTCCTCGGTCGCCTTGATTTCGGCGATGAGGCGGTCGGCGCGCAGGTTGGTTAGAAAACTCATGGACGATGCGTCATGCAACTCGTGGGCGTCAGGGCCGTCCGGCCACGCCTGGATTCAAGTCAATGCCGGGCCGGCTGGACGAAGCCGACGGTGGAAGGCTGATTATGCCATGCGGCCACGGGCATTCCGGGAGGCATCCGCCCCGCAGAAAGAGGTTCGTTTCCGCTACAATCCATTCACGGCACATGCCGCCTCCCACTGTTCATGGTTCCAAGATGACCGACGATCGCATCGCCGCCGCCCGCCTCGTGGTTGGGAATTATGTCGAACCCTGCCTCGGGATACCTCTAGGCGAAGCAAAAGCTGTGAAGTCGGTCAGAATTGAGGCGGGTCGGCTCCAGGTCGAGGTGGAACTGGGGTTCCCCGCCGGCCGGATCGCCGCGACCCTGGCTCACCAGCTCGAGGCCCTCCTGGCGGCCGACGCCGAGGCCGGTCCGGGCAGCGTGCGAGTCACCTGGCGGGTGCAGGCGCACGCGGTCCAGGGCCAATTGCAGCCGCTGCCGGGAATCAGCAACGTCATCGCCGTGGCCTCGGGCAAGGGCGGGGTGGGGAAGTCCACCACCGCCGCCAACCTGGCGCTCGCCCTGGCGCTGGACGGCGCCCGGGTCGGGCTGCTGGACGCCGACATCTACGGGCCCAGCCAGCCGCGCATGATGGGACTGCAGGGCGAGCGCCCGTCCAGCCACGACGGCAAGCGCATCGAGCCGCTCGAGGCTCACGGGGTCAAGGTCATGTCGATCGGCTTCCTGATCGAGGAGGAGCAGCCGATGATCTGGCGCGGGCCAATGGTCACCCAGGCGCTCTCGCAGCTGCTCGGCGACACCAACTGGGGCGAACTCGATTACCTGGTCGTGGACATGCCGCCCGGCACCGGCGACATCCAGCTGACTCTTTCGCAGCGTGTCCCGGTGAGCGGCGCCGTGGTGGTCACCACACCCCAGGACATCGCGCTGCTGGACGCCCGCAAGGGCTTGAGGATGTTCCAGAAGGTGGCGGTGCCGGTGCTCGGCATCGTCGAGAACATGAGCACGCACGTCTGTTCGAAGTGCGGCCACGAAGAGCCGATTTTCGGCAGTGGCGGGGGCGCGCGCATGGCTGAGCAGTACGGCGTCGCCCTGCTTGGGTCTGTGCCGCTCGACATCCGGATTCGCGAGGAGACGGACGGGGGCCGGCCCACGGTCGTCGCCGATCCGGACGGGCCCATCGGGCGCGCCTACCTGGACATGGCAAGACGCACGGCGGCCAGGCTGTCCCTGGCCGCTGCCGCCGGCGCGGCATTTCCCAGCATCATCGTCGAGGAATCGTAAGCGTGAGCATCAAGTCCGATCGTTGGATCCGACGCATGGCCGCGGGCCACGGCATGATCGAGCCTTTCGAGCCCGGCCAGGTGCGCGTCGCCAACGGCAACCGCATCGTCTCCTACGGCACGTCGAGCTATGGCTACGACGTGCGTTGCGCCGCCGAATTCAAGATCTTCACCAACATCAACTCGACGATCGTGGATCCGAAGGACTTCGACCGTGGCTCGTTCGTCGATTTCGGCGGCGAGGTCTGCATCATCCCGCCAAATTCCTTCGCGCTGGCGCGCACGGTCGAGTACTTCCGCATTCCCCGCAACGTGCTCACCATCTGCCTGGGCAAGTCGACCTACGCGCGCTGCGGCATCATCGTCAACGTGACGCCGCTCGAGCCCGAGTGGGAAGGCCACGTCACGCTCGAGTTCTCCAACACCACGACGCTGCCCGCGAAGATTTACGCCAACGAGGGTGTGGCGCAGATGCTGTTCTTCGAGTCGGACGAAGTCTGCGAGACCTCTTACAAGGATCGCGGCGGGAAATACATGGGGCAGAAGGGCGTGACGCTGCCGAAGGCGTGAGCGCTCAACGCTCCAGGCTCACGAGTTTCATCTGCGTTTCGGGGGTGCCGTTGCGGTACTGGATTGCCTGTACCGGCACATAGCCGAGTGACGGGGCATGCCAGATTTTCGAGACGCGGTTCGAGCCGATGCGCTGGCTGGCCCAGACCTCGGCGGCAACCTGCCCGAATGGTGTGACGACCTGCTGCACGCCTTCCATCCAGTACCGGTAGTCGCGCAGCTTGGCGCCCGTGATGATGGGAAACCCGGCCGGCGAGCGCCCGGCGAGCCGCTCGACCATCATTGCCGCCTGCACTGACGCGGTGTCCTGGGTGCCCGGCTTGACGTCGAGAGCAAACGACTTGCCTGACGCCAGTCCGGTGACGCGGTTGTTGTTCCAGTCGAACGTGTGCCTGACGTCCTTGGCGGTATCGGACGAGCCGTCGTTGAAATCGAATGTCATCGGCAGCACACCCATGGCCGTGACGATCATCGTGCTGCGCTCGCGAGCCTGCGGGCTCACGGCGATGCGGCCGAACAGATTCGGGAACGCGCGCGTCTCGTACAGCCACTGCCCGGCGCCGGCGCCCGGCTTGAAACTCGCTTCGATCTGGCCGCCGCTCAGGCCCCGGTAGCTCACCTGATAGCGGGCGGTATAGGCCTGCATGGCTGTTGCAGCCGACGGTGTCGCCGCGTGAACCAGCGCTCCCGCGAGCGCCAGCGCAGCGAGCGCTCCGGCGCCCCAGCTATGCCGCCACCACTTCATCGTCGTCATTGTGCTTGGCAATTCTCAGCGGAGCATCCAGCCGGTGCCCGTCGAACCAGACGGCCCCATCCCGCCAGGCAACCCGGCCGTCGGCAAACCAGCCGATGCACTGCGGATAGATCCTGTGTTCCTGGGCCAGCACGCGTGCGGCCAGGGATGCCTCATCGTCCCCCGGCCGCACCGGAACCGATGCCTGTATGACCACGGGGCCGCCGTCGAGTTCACGCGTGACAAAATGCACGCTCGCACCGTGCTCCAGCTCGCCAGCCTGCAGCACACGCCGGTGCGTGTGCAGTCCGCGGTACCGCGGCAGCAGCGACGGATGGATGTTCAGCAGTCGGCCGGCGAAGCGGTCCACGAATGTCGCATCCAGGATGCGCATGAAGCCAGCGAGGACGACGAGCCCAGGCTCGAAGCCGTCGACCAGTTCTGCGAGCGCGACGTCGTACGCGGCGCGATTCGCGAAGTCGCCCGGCCGGAGCACCGCGGTGTGCAGGCCGTGCGACGCCGCCCACGCGATGCCGCCGGCGTCCGGCCGGTCGCTGACGACGGCGCGGATTTCGACCGGCAGCAGGCCGGCTGCAGCCTGCTCGGCGATCGCCTGCAGGTTGCTGCCCTTGCCCGAGATGAGGACGACGATCGGCAGCCGGTCCGCGGCAGCGCTCATGCGGTGATCACGACCGCGCGGTCGCCGCGGCGAACCTCGCCGATGACGGCCGCTGTCTCGCCGCATGCGCGCAGGATCTGCACGGCACGATCGGCATCGCCCGCGGGCACGCACACGGTCATGCCGAGCCCGCAATTGAACGTGCGATGCATCTCGTCGCGATCGACATTGCCGGCACGCTGCAGCCAGTCGAACACCGCCTGGCGGGGCCACTGGCGGGAATCGATCACCACTTCGAGCCCCGGTGGCACGACGCGCGGGATATTGCCGGTCGGGCCGCCGCCCGTGATGTGCGCGATGCCATGCACCGGCACTTCCGCCAGCAGTTTCAGGATCGACTTGACATAGATGCGGGTGGGCGCCAGCAGCAGGTCGTACAGCGGTTGCCCGTCGAGCGTCGTCTCCGGACCCGCCTTGCTGATGGTCAGCAGCCGGCGGATCAGGGAGTAGCCGTTCGAGTGCGGACCGGAGGAGGCAAGGCCGATCATGGCATCCCCCGCACGCGTTTGCGTGCCATCGATGATGCGGTCCTTCTCGACGAGCCCGACGCAGAATCCGGCCAGGTCGTAGTCGTCGCCAGCGTACATGCCGGGCATTTCAGCGGTTTCGCCGCCGACCAGCGCGCATCCCGCCTGCAGGCAGCCTGCGACGATGCCCTTGATGACCCGCTCGGCCGTGTCCACCTGCAGCTTGCCGGTGGCGTAATAGTCGAGAAAGAACAGGGGCTCGGCGCCCTGCACCACGACGTCGTTGGCGCACATCGCCACCAGGTCGATACCGATCGTGTCGTGGCGGCCGGTTTCGATGGCGAGGCGCAGCTTGGTGCCGACACCGTCGGTGCCCGACACCATGACGGGACGCTTGTAGCGATCGAGCGGCACCTCGACGAGGGCACCGAAGCCGCCGATGCCACCCAGCACCTCCGGGCGCAGGGACCGCTTGACGGCGGGCTTGATGCGCTCGACGAGCGCGTCGCCCGCGTCGATGTCCACGCCGGCATCGCGATACGTAGTGGTCGGCTTGGTTTCGGCCATCGGCAACTCCCGCGGGGTTCGACGCCCCGGGGTCCGGCTCGAGGCTGTGCTATTTTACACGCACGCCGCCGGCACCGAAGTTCCTGAATCATGCCGAGATTTTCCAGCACTGTACGGGTCCCACGACGGGTACCAGTGCGCGCTCGCAACGCGCTGGCCCTGCTGCTCCTGCTACCCGCGGTCGCCCAGGCTGATATCGCTCTCTACCAGGCTGCCGTGCCGTTGCAGGACGCCACCGAGGCGGCTCGCGCAGCGGGCTTCGGCGAGGCCCTGCGGATCGCCACCGTGCGAGCGTCGGGCCGCCGGGCGGCGGCGACCAATCCAGTCATCGCGGCGGCGGCGGCGGACCCCTCCCGGTACGTGCAGCAGTATTCGACGACGCCTGACCGCATGCTGAAGGTCGGTTTCGACGGCCGCGGAGTCGAGCAGTTGCTGCAGCAGGCGGGCCTGCCGCTGTGGCCTGCCGAGCGGCCCACCACATTGGTGGAGTTGTTCGTCCCGTCCGTCGCCGGCGGCACGCGGGCCGTGCTGGCAGCGGAGCGACCGCCCGAACGCGCCGAGATCGAGCGCGCGGCCCAGGTGCGCGGCGTGCCGCTCGCATGGCCACCGCAGGCGATCGACCTGGCCCAGGCCCGCAATCCGTCCGTGTCCGGCGCAACGCAGGCTGTGCTGGTCG
>Ga0315278_10004724_pt1 | contig 12310 bp, 5 predicted proteins | sample YL17G06_0_MG_FD_203880 | JGI IMG/M metagenome (GOLD analysis project Ga0315278, IMG submission 203880) | Sediment microbial communities from Yellowstone Lake, YNP, Wyoming, USA - YL17G06_0 | ecosystem: Environmental > Aquatic > Freshwater > Lake > Sediment | place: USA: Wyoming | collected...
GCGTCGTAGACGATCTTGGAATCGCGGCCATACGCCTTCTCGAGGCGAGGCAGCGCCTCCTCCAGGAGCGGGATCGCGGTCGTGTACAGCCCGAGACCGGTGTACGCCTCGCCCATCGCGCGCATCAAACGCCCTTGGACTCCCGGGTCGTCCTTGAGCGACTCATGGACTTCCTTCACCTGGCGATCCAGGATCTCGCGAGCCGTGATGGTGGCGCCCTGGCTCAACTCGGGCTCCGCCAGCCGGAAGACCTTGACGAATTTACTGGTGACTTCCTCGGCCCGCTTCGCTTCCTGGCGGGCGTGATCCGCCTCGGCGGCCGCCAGGCGCTCGGCCCGTTTCGCCCGCACCAGGCCGACCGTCGAGCCGACCGTTCCTGCCAGCAGTCCCAAGACCATCACCGTGGCCGCGGCCACGCCCACGCGGTGCCGTCGCAGGAACTTCCTCGTTCGGTAGGCGGCCGACGGCGCACGCGCCAGTACCGGTTCGTGCTGGAGGTAGCGCCGGATGTCGTCCGCGATCGCCGAGGGGGAGCCATAGCGGCGCGCACGGTCCTTCTCGAGCGCGCGCATCACGATCCAGTCCAGATCCCCCCGCAGTTCGCGGCGGAGCGCTTTCGGCTCGGTTTGCCGCCGGTGCGCCGTTTCGGTCGAACGGTCGCCCATCGTGGCGAGTCGCGCGCTCGGCCGCGGCGGCTCGTCTTCACGGATCCTCCGGCGGATTTCGTCGAATCCGGCTTCGCGAAGATCCTTGGACTCGAACGGCAAGGCTCCGACGAGCAATTGGTAGAGCATGACGCCCAGCGAGTAGACGTCCGACCGCGTGTCCACGTCCTGGCCGGTCATCTCGGCTTGCTCGGGGCTCATGTACTCCGGCGTGCCGATCATGACCCCGAGCTCGGTGTACAGCGACCGCTCGGTCAGTCGCTGCGCCATCGCCTTGGCCACTCCGAAATCGATGATCTTCACTTCGGAGCGGCCATCCTGGATGCCGACCAGCACGTTGGAAGGCTTCAGATCCCTGTGGATCACCGCCTTTTGGTGGGCGTGCTGCACGCCTTCACAGACCTGGAGAAACAGATCGAGACGTTTGGGGTTCGAGAGCTTCTGCCGGTCGCAGTGCTCGGTGATGGGGACGCCCCTCACGTACTCCATCGCGAAATACGGTCGGCCGTCTTGGGTCGTGCCGGCTTCGTACATCTTGGCGATGGCGGGATGGTCCATCAGAGCAAGGGCTTGGCGCTCCGCCTCGAAGCGCGCGACGACCTGCCCCGTGTCCATGCCGTGCTTGATGACTTTGAGCGCCACGCGACGCTTGACCGGTTCGGTCTGCTCGGCGAGATAGACGGTGCCCATCCCGCCTTCGCCCAGCTTTTCCAGGATCACGTACGACCCGACTCTCGTCCGCTCGCTGATCGGCAGCGCCAACGAGGCGGTCTGCTCGTCGCTGGGTCGAAGCTCAGGAAAACTCGGGCCGTCGGGCATCCGTCAGTCCTCCTCTTCCACCGAACCCCACACGACCCGAAACCCGTAGCGGCCACGACGATGCATCGGAGCGTTGACGTGCCGGTTCGACCCGCGCAAGTTGGCGGCGCCATAACGGTAGGAACCGCCCCGCAGAGTCCGATTCTCGCCCTTCGGGGGGCCGATCGGGTCGTCTTGCGGCTCCGCGGAGTACCGCGCTCCCCAGTCCCGGCACCACTCCCAGACGTTCCCCGCCAGATCGAGCAATCCCTCCGGGCTCGCGCCGTCCGGGTACGAGCCCACCGGCGACGTGTTGCCTTGCTTCATGCTGAAGTTCGCGTGGCGGTCGGTCGGGTCGGCGTTCCCCCAGGGGTACTTCCGCTCCTTCTCCCCTCGCGCCACGAACTCCCACTGCGCCTCGGTCGGAAGGGAACCGCCGAGCCACGCGGCGTAGGCCATGGCCTCGTACCAATTGATCCCCACCGCGGGGTGGTCATCGGGCGCCTTCTGGGCATGCGACGGATCGAAGCGGCGGTACTCGCGGTTCGTCACGGGACAGCGCTGAATCGTGAATGCGCTCAGGGTCACCCGATGCTGCGGTCGTTCGGCGTCCAGACCCTCGCCTTCCGGACTTCCCATCATGAAGCTCCCACCCGGAATAGGAACCCTCGGGTTCAGGCGCTCATCCTCCGCCCGATCGGCAGGCGCCACGCCGTAGCGTGCGAGGAAACGGGCGACGCTGTCGCTGCGGGACGCCAACGCCCGCGCGCGCAGCTGTGGATGGCGAGCCGCCAACTCCTCGAGCGCGGCGCACACCGCCCCGAGAACCGACCGCCAGCGCAGCAGCTTGACCGAGACCCTGGACAGCACGTCGAGAACGTCCGCCGGCGCCACGGGATCGAGACCCTCCCGCGGCCACGCCCCCTCCGCGAAGAGCTTGCACAGTTCGTCGTCTCCGAACGCCAGGAGGTGCTCCGAGACGTCGTGCTCGCCCGCGAAGCGAACCAGGGCCCTGAAAACCTGCTGGGAGTCACCTCTCAGGACCTCGACGACCTTGAAGAGCGAAACGCACTCCTCCCACCACGCTCGCTGGTCGCTGTCCCAGATCAGCACGCCGGCCGATCGCTCGATCCGGTCGAAGGTCTCCTTGTCGAGACCCACGGCCGCGCGGTCTCCGGCGTGGAACAGCTTCGCCCGCTGGCCGACGATCTGGCTGAGCGCGACGAGGTCCTCGTCGAGGTCGAGCTCCAATTCCCGCCTCAGCACCGGGTCCAGGACCAGCCGCGTGACGACCTCGGCAAGGCGGTCGTGCGAGAGGACGTAGCGCGCCTCACGCTCCTCGCGCAACACGAGGCGCACGCTCGGCGACGCGAGGCGCTCGAGGATCGCGTGGCCTCCGTCCCCGAGGGCGCGGACGAGATCACCCTCGCCAACGCCCTCGCCGCGCCGCCCCTCCGCATCGGCGAGCCGCCAGAGGACGAGGAGCGCGCGTGTCCGGCCCTCCCGGGTCTGCTGCGCGTCCCGCCGCGTGAAGGCGTCGCCCTTCAAGACACGCCTCACGTGGTCGTCGAGCGCCGCGTCGATCAGGACGTCGAGCTCGGCCGCATCGTCCGGCACCCCGATGACGTTCTCGCCGTGAACCCGCTGCCCGCGCTCGAGGAGATACGCAAGCACGACCTGAAGCTCGGGCACGAGCGGCGCCTCGGGGCGAAGTTCGCGGGCGCGAGCGAAGGCCGCGGCCAAACGCCCCGCGCCGTCGCCCGCAAAGCGGATCGGATACAGCGGCACGCCCGGCTCCCGCAGGAGTGCGAGCGGCTTCACGATCGCGTCGAGGAACGGGGCGAGCGCCGCCGAACCGGTGGCCCCGCCGGGGGCGGGCTTCCCGAGCACCGGCACGGGCCACGCATGCGAGCGCTCGGCCTCGGCGGATAGATCGTACGGCAGATCCGCCACGTCGATCTTCTCATCCGCTCGCCTCGACTCGGCGAGCACGTCCTGCAGCCATTCCACGATCTCGCCGTGGTACTCGTGGCGATAGGCCAGAACCCACTTGCAGGCCGCGTCCTGCTGGCCCGGAAGGCGGCGCGCCGTCGCGGCGATCAGGGGCCCGAGGCGCGCGAGCGTCGCCTCGCGTCTCCCGCCGTCGCGCTTCAGGACGTCCTCGAACTGGTCGAGGATCAGGACCGGTGGCCGGCCCGCGAACTCGCGCGCGCGGCGCACGTGATCGGCGAACCCTCGGAAGTCCGCATCGCGGACGATCGCCCCCGCGGGAAGTTGCAGCAGGTCGTCGACGAGACGCTGGGCGAGTCCGGGGTCGCAGGGCCGACGCTCGAGGCTCACCGGAACCCCCTGCTCGCGGAGCCGTGGGGCGAGACCCGCCAGCAGCAGAGAGCTCTTCCCCGCTCCGGAGGGGGAGTGAAGCAGCAGCACCATGCGGTCGGACGCTAGCAGCGTCGAAAGAGTCTCGACCTCGCCGTCGCGCCCGCCGAACGTGCGCGGGTGCTTGTACGGCGCGAGTAGCGGGTACGGTTCTTCCGGGAGCAGCGGTGGCGGCGCTGGGACACGAAGGTCCGCTGCCGGCGTCTTGGCCACCGCGCGCGGACCGGGCGCGCCCAACTCCCCCTTCCGCATCAGTTCGAGCACGAAGCGAAGCAACTCTTGGCGCACCAGGCTCTTGAAGCGCTCGAGCTTGTAGGGTCCGTACTCGTCTCCCTCCCAGCCGAAGAAAACCGCGGGCCGGTTCACGCCCTTGCGGAAGCTCTCGACCCACGCTCGCCCCTCGTCATGCGCCTCCCAGAGCTTGCCGGGCCACGTGTCTTCGGCGTAGAAAGCGAGGATCGGCTTCCCCAACCGCTTGGCGTCGGCGATCTCGTGGGCCGTAAACGAGAGCACGCCGTCTCCGCCGGCTTCGGGGGACGGAACCTCACCGCGGCGGAACGCCAGGATCAGGATGACGACATGCGAGCGGGCGACGAACTCCCGGCACGCGGCCACCGTCGGGAGATGGTGCGCGCCGAAGTACTCCTGCGCGACGGGGTGCCAATCCAGACCGAGCACGATGTCGCGCGCCGCGAGGCGATACGCCGCCAGGTCCGTCGATGTCGATGAGATGAAGACGTCGAGGCGGTCAAGTATCGAGCTGTCCACGGTATCCGCCTTGGAAGTGATCGGTTTACACTCGTCAGATCTTACCGCCAATCCCGGCCCGTGGCGTCGTCGACCACGCGCCCAACCCCGAGTGAGCTTATGATCCAGCCCGAAACGGAGGCGGAGAATGTCGTCCGATGCGCCGCGCACCCACCCGCCGAAGCCGCACCTCGCGTTTCGCGTCGGCGTCATCGGTCACCGGCCGGATCGTCTGCACGCGGCAGATCTGGAGCAGCTCCGGGCCAGGGTTGGGGAAATCCTCGACACGGTCCGGCAGGCCGTTTACGGATTCCACGGCCGAAATCGAGCGCTGTATTCGGGCGACGGCGTCGCGCTTCGCATCGTGTCGCCACTGGCCGAGGGCACGGATCGACTCGTCGCTCGGGCAGCCATGGAGCAAGGGTTCCAGCTGAGTTGCCCGATGCCTTTCCCGCAGGGCGAATACGAAAAAGACTTCCTCGCTCCTGTGACTCTCGCGCCGGATTCGCTCGACGAGTTCCGCGAACTCTTGGCCCGTGGCGAAGCTCTTGGCGACCTCGTCCGATTCGAGCTCGACGGGCGGCGTGAGGACGTCGGACAGGCCTACGGCGCATCGGGACAGATCGTGCTGAACCACTCGGACGTCCTCATCGTCGTGTGGGACGGCAAGCCGGCTCAAGGTCCCGGTGGATCGGTGGACAAGATACGAGAGGCCATCCGCTTCCGGGTTCCCGTGGTTTGCGTCGAGGCCGTCGCTCCACACGACTGGCACATTGTCGCGACAGAGGCGGAGTTACCGGAACCCTCGCGCTCGGATCCACCCTTGCCGGCAGGCATGAGAGCCAACGACGTCGAACGCCTTCGAGAAATAGTGATCGAGTTGCTGGCGCCTCCGCGGCTCGAAGAGAGTCGATCGAGCTCCGATCACAAGCCAGACCTTCGGGCCGCTTATTTTCTCGAGCGGAAGCCACGCTTCAATCTCGCGTTTCCATGGAAGCTCTTTCGCGACATCGTCAGCCAAGGCAGGCCAAGAATCCAGCCCGTCGCGGTCGTCGATTTCGAGCAGTCACTCGCAGAGGACTGGCCGCTCGACGCGCCGAACACGGCCGGCTGGGCGAACCGAACGCTACGGCCGCACTACGCCTGGGCGGACAAGCTCGCCGATTTCTATGGCGATTGTTACCGCAGCGCGTTCATCTACGCATTCCTGTTCGGCGTGATTGCGGTGCTGTTGGCTCTCGTCCCCCTGCTTGCCGGAGAGCCGGACTCGCGTCTTTTCAGCAATGCGGCCGCGCGGTCCTTGCCTGCGCTGTGCACGTTGGGCGAGATCCTGGTGATCCTGTCGATCCTGGTCGCGATCGGTGTCGCACGGCATCGCAACTGGCACGGCCGCTGGATGGAGTATCGCATCGTCGCGGAACTCATTCGGAACCTGCGGATCTTGTTGCCGGTTGGCGGCGGCCGTCCATTTCCGAGGATCCCTCCGCACCTCAGGCGGATGGGAAGCCCCGAGCGCACGTGGATGTACTGGTACGTGCGTGCCGTCGAGCGGGAGGTGGGGCTTCCTACCGCGCGGGTGGATGCTCCGTCTCTCGCGGCCAGTCTCCTCCATCTTCGCGCCAAGGTCCTGCACGAGCAGCAGGAATTTCACCGAATGAACCATGCGCGCTCGGAACGAATCGAACACTCGCTTCACAGGACTTGCTTCGTGCTCTTCGTAGCGACTCTCGTGCTCTGCGTCGTTCATTTCTTGCCCTACGGCCACACGCTCTGGCTGCCAGCGATCGAGTTGCCGCGTTGGCTGCCGGAGGCCTTGCTGCCAATCCTCTGCGCGTTACTTCCCGCTATGGGCGCAGCCATCGCTGGGATCAACAATCAGGGAGAGTTTGCGCGCATCGCGAAACGTTCTCACTCGATGGTCGAGCGCTTGACGGAAATCGATCGCCGGATCGATGACTTGCTCGGTCGTGGGTCTCGGCTGCAGTCCCGCGAAGTGATCGTCCTGGCCACCGAGCTGGCGCAACTGATGGTTGACGAGGTCAGCGACTGGCGGGTCGTGTTCCAGGATCGACCGCCGGTGCTACCGGGTTGACGTGTTGCGGGAGACTACGTTCCCGGTGCTTCCTCGTCCTTGACCACCCGTAGACCGACAGCCTTGACGATGTCCACGTAGCCGAACTGCTCCTCGTTGGGTTTACCTGCGGGTGCCGGTTGGCCGACGATGGTCCAGCGGTCGTAGTTCTTGATGTCCTCGGAAAGCTGGCTGTAGGGGATCAGGCAGTCGTGGAGCTGCTTGTTGTCATCTCTCTCTCGGCCAAGCTTCCAGCCGTTGAGCATGCGCTCCACCATCCAACCGTCATGTTCGGCCTCCGCGAGTAACTCCAAGTTGTTCTTCGCAGCCAAGGTCCGACGTATGGGCTCTTCGGCTGCGTGTCGGGCGATGGGCAAGTCCTTTAGCGGCACAACCGTCCCGGCCTCGAGGTGCATTTTCACCAAGCGCAGAATGCCGGGGATGCGAAGGGCTTGAGCGATGCTGGCCACCTGCATACCGTTGGGAAGCTCGGCAAGCGGAACATCGAGCGCCTTTTTCTCCGGCCGGCCTTCGATGCGCAACCGATACGCTTCGTGTAGCAACCCGGCCAACTCCCCGGCTTTAGGGGCAAATCCGATGTCTTGCTCACAGAGCTCCCAGAACTTGTCGCCATCCACATGCATGTCGAGGAGTTCGTGTCCCGGCAAGCTGGAACGACTGGGCGCTCCTGAGCTGTTCTTCCGAAGGTGCGTGCAGAGAAACTGCAAGGAGCGGCCGCCGCACTTGTATGTTGGCGTCTCGAGCAAGGCCCGAAGAACGCGCGTGTCCAAGCGCAACCGCTCACCCTCCTTGAGCTTGAACAGGGAGCGCATGAACAAGGCACGCCGAATTGGATAACAGAGGTCGCTCGGATCATCTTCCCAGCGTCGTCGTCCTTCCTTCTCAATACAATTCTGCCGACGGTTCACGCCGAGGATGTTCAGGTAACCGACAAGCCGGGACTTGAAGTCAGGCCCCTTCGCGAGCACGAACTCCCGCCAGGTCCGCTCCACGTCCCGCAGTTGGTCTGGTTTGTCGAGGAGCTGCTTCAGTTGGTCCTCGTCGAGTTGATCGGGGTTACAAGGACCAAACTTGTCGTATGTGGCAGAAGTGGCACCGGCAAATACGAAGATGGACTTCCCGATGAGGTGCGTGATCTGGCCGTCTTGGAATACGCCGTCCTCCATGGGGGCAAGCAGGTACTGCAACCACATGTACGCTCGCGAATCGAACTCGTCCCAGAAGACGAGCGGCGTGACTCCCGAGAGGACTCTGTCCCGGACCTGATGGAATGCGCCGAAGAGATCGGCAGTGTCACTGAATTGGGAGAGGTTGAAGAGGAGGACGTCCTCGTCCTTGATGCCGAGCACCGCCTTGGCGATCTGGATCACGATATACGACTTGCCGGATCCTGGTGGACCGAAGACGCCCAGGTTGAGTGGGGTCTTCGGTCGTTCGTCTTTCTTGTAGTTGTTGATGAGTTGACGGATAGTCCGCAGGCTTTCGATTTCCTTCCGATCTACAGTCTGATATCCCCCGAACGTGGCCACGGGGAACCTCTCCAGCGCCTCTGGACCGAGCACCGCAACGGCCAACGCGGCCTCGATATGCGCTCGCGGCTCGGCATGGCTTCGCGCTCGCACTTGCCATTCGTCCAGCATCATCCAGCTCTTGCGGTCGCGTTCGCCCTGTGGGATCAACGCACTCACGAATTTCTCGGTGGGCATCGGGGCGTCATATTGTTTGATCTTGGCGACGATCTCACTGAATGGGAATCCCGGCTCCGGTTCGGTGCCGTTGACGACAACTCGACCGTGACCAAGGCGCCTCAACGTACGGCTGGCGCCCAATCCAGCGGCAACAGCAGTCTCTAGATCGGGTTGCTTTCCGGCTTCTGTACGAGACAGCTCCCGAACGACGGCAGCCGTGAAGCAGGACAGATATCCGAAAGCGCCGCCTTTTCCTTGGCTTTCCGACCACTCCCCTTCGGCTCGCGAGGCATCAAACACCAATAAGGAAGCTTCGGCGCCGGGGTTGTTGTTGAGCCAGAATGCTGCATCCGACTGAAACGTAACAATGAGATGTCGCGCCTTCAAGAGAGGTGTCAGAAGCGGATTGCCACGAAGTTCTGCGGCGAGATCCCCCGCAGTGGCTTCCCACGAAAGCCCCCGGCTGAGCCTCACCTCGCGGCGACGGAGTTCTTCGCCGGGGACAATCACCACGAGGTTGTCCTTGCACTGCTCGACGATTTCGTCCCAAAGAGCGCTTTTCCCGATCGAGCCTGTCAACTTGAGGACGACCCAGCTCGGACGCTGTTCTTTGTTGCCCCCCCGGACAACCGACCACAATTCGCGGCGCGAGGCATCGCGAAAGCCGATGCCAGCGTCATCAATCACCACAATATCGGGGACCTCAGTGAGCGGCGTTGGTCGTGGCACGTAGGCCTCGGTTCGAGGTCTGGGTACATTTCCGGTTTGCGGCTGAGCCGTCGTGTGGCCGTACCCGAGCGGCGGTTCGAGCGCGCGCCAGTACTGGGCTTTGCTCTTTGGGTCTCCACCCAGCTGCGGCTCCCAGAGGCTGAAAGCATGAAACGACCATGGAAGCGATTCAAAATCCGGATCCAAGCCGAACTCCGTTGTCCATCCGGAGCCTTCCATAGTTCTGGCAATGAGATCCCTGAGAAGGAGCGCGCCACCGCCCTTGCGGAGATAGCGGAACCCTCGAACATCCTCCGCGTCCGCCGTTCGCCGTTCTCCCTTGTAGTAGTTGTGGTCGCAGATTGGATCGCCGGTTACCAGGATCGTCCTCATGCTGTTTCCCCCTATTCTTGCCTGGGCTGTGGTTTCGCGATCCCGTAGCCGCGAGCTTGGATCGTCCTGAGGTCTCCATCGTGGCCTTTCGATCGCATACCTATCGGATGTCGACGGCGCCGATCATTCGCGCGGTTTCGTCGGTTCGAGCGGCTTCACTTGATCCAGCAGACGTTGCACCCGAGGATCGCCGAGCATCGGGGCCAGTTCGGGTATGCGCCGGCCGTACGCGAAGATGCTTTCCCGCGTGTCGAGGGAGCGCTGCAGAAGGGCGATGGCCGCGTCCATGTCTCCCAGGTTCGCATGGACCGCCGCGAGCATGATCAGCGGCACGTACGACGTGCGGGCCCTGTCGTCCAGCCGCCGAAGGATGTCGCGTGCTTCCTTCGTTCGGCCCATGCGAGCGTAAGTGATCGCCAGGCCGTACTGCGGTTCTCCTCGGAGAATCCGGCCGCTCTCCGCGTAAGCGCCTAGCGCGGCCTCGTAGTTGCCAAGCTCCCGGTACGACGCCCCCAGAAACGAGTCGAGGTACCAGAATCCCGGTGCGAGCTTCTCGGTCTTCCGGTGCGCCGCGATCACGTCGTCGTAGCGATGGGCCATGTACAGGCAGAACTCCTGCGCGAACCTGGGGAGGGGCGAGAGGTGATCGAGATGGACCAGCGCTTCCTCGGTCCGGTCTACGAGATACAGGTAGGTGCCGAAGACGAACTCCGCGTTCTCCGAATTGGGATCGAGCTCGAGCGCCCGCTTCAGCTCGCGTTTGGCCGCGACGAAGTCCCGGTGGACGATGCCCTTGTCGTGGGCTTCCCTTTTGAACCGGCCGAGGCGCTCCGCGTCGTCCGCGACATCCGCGGACAACACCTTGATGGCGACGTCGCGGCCCAACCGGGTGTCGCGTGCGCGGTAGACCTCCCCCATCCCGCCGGAGCCCAACTTTGAGGCGAGCTCGTAGGGGCCGAGACGGGTGCCGGGCGCCAACAGCATCGGCGCAATGTAGCTGAGTCCGCGACGGGCGGCCCGCTCTCCTGGATGTTCGCAGGTTGACCTTGCCTCGTTGGCCGCTGGCGTGTACCTAAGACACGCACTCTGGAAGTGAGGTTCACGATGCTCCCCAATGCACGGCTGGCATTCGCACTTGCCTTGGCCTTTACGGCGTTCGCGACGCACTCGCCCGCCACGGCCAAGCCTCCGTCCGGCCGCGACGAACAGCTACGCGTGGCGCTGCGCGAAGCAGGCTTCACGGGAACCGTGGGCTCTTCGATCGAACAGCGGCTCGGCCGGCCGATCGACAGGCAACTCGCGGATCTCGGAAGGCTCCTGTGGTTCGACACCTCCGGCGGGCTTTACGGCGACAACACGTGCGGGGGCTGCCACTCGCCGGCGAACGGCTTCGGAGACAGCCAGTCGATCGCGATCGGCGTGCAAAACAACCACCGCGTCGGGAAGAACCGCGGCGGCCCGCGCAACCAGCGCCGCACCCCGATCGCCGTCAACGCGGCGTTCTATCCGAAGCTCATGTGGAACGGGAGGTTCTCCGCGCTGTCCGGCGACCCGTTCGACAACTCGCAGGGATACCTCTTCCCCGCCCCTGATGGGACGACGAAGTTCCCTCCGGGCGATTCCCTCGTCACACACCTGTTGATCGCGCAGGCCCACATCCCGCCGACGGAGCTCGTCGAAGCGGCCGGGTTCACGGGCACCGCCGGCACAATCGCTCCCGAGTTCGACCAATTCGACGACGGTGAGGGAGACGCCGTTCCTCCGCCCGACGCGAGCGGGTTCCGCAACGAGCCGATCCGGCAAGCGGTTCTCGAGAGGCTCAACGCCACCCCGGCCTACCGCGCGCTTTTCGGAGCGATCTTTCCGGAGGTCGCCTCCGGGGCGCCGATCGACTTCACCATGTTCGGCCGGGCGATCGCCGAGTTCGAGTTCACCCTGACGTTCGCGAACGCGCCGATCGACCGGTTCGCGCGCGGCGATCGGGACGCCTTGACCGTGCCGCAGAAGGAAGGGGCTTTGGTCTTCTTCGGCAGCGGCCGCTGCTCGTCCTGTCACGCCGTCTCGGGAGCGTCCAACGAAATGTTCAGCGACTTCGAGATGCACGTCATCGGCGTCCCGCAGATCGCTCCGCTGTTCGGTGCCGGAACGGGGAACGTGATCTTCGACGGGCCGGGGCGCGACGAGGACTTCGGCCTCGAGCAGATCACCGGCGATCCGGCCGACCGCTACAAGTTCCGGAGTTCGCCCCTCCGCAACGTTGCCCTACAGCCGGCGTTCTTCCACAACGGGGCGTTCACCCGCCTCGAAGACGCGATCCGGCACCACTTGAACGTCTTCGATTCGGCGCGGGGCTACAACCCGGTCCGCGCGGGCGTGGACCGCGACCTCACGTACCGCCTCGGACCGATCGAGCCCGTCCTCGAACGCGTCGACCCGCTGCTGGCCACGCCGATCGAGTTGAGCTCGAGGGAGTTCGAGGCGCTCGTGGCGTTCGTGCGGGACGGATTGCTCGACGAGCGGGCGAGACGGCAGAACCTGTGCTCTCTCATTCCGAGGAGCGTGCCGAGCGGTTACCCGACGATGCGCTTCGAGGAATGTCCCCAGCCGAAGGGACCGGGGCAGGCGACCGAGGGGGTCGGATCGACGATTCTGCGAGGGTTATGAAACCCGGATGGACATCCCTCGCGACGGGCCCGCTCAGTCCCCGAGACCAAGGTCGAGGCAGAAGGTCTTCTGCATCAGCTCCGTCTCTTCGTGTTCGTGCTGCTCGAGGTGCGAGAGGATCGAAAGGGTCCAGCGTCTAAGACGGGAATCCTCGGGGCTCTTCGCCTCGCTGTAGA
>Ga0315278_10004726_pt1 | contig 12306 bp, 11 predicted proteins | sample YL17G06_0_MG_FD_203880 | JGI IMG/M metagenome (GOLD analysis project Ga0315278, IMG submission 203880) | Sediment microbial communities from Yellowstone Lake, YNP, Wyoming, USA - YL17G06_0 | ecosystem: Environmental > Aquatic > Freshwater > Lake > Sediment | place: USA: Wyoming | collected...
AAAGGAAATAATTTAATTCTCGGTGTTGATAAGAAAAAGAACATTTACAACATTAGTGATTATTCAAACTCTACTAGTATTTGTAAAGAGGGTGATGTGATAGAATGTATGCCATCAAAAGTACATGGAAATAATGTTACATTAGATAATAATTCATTTATAAGAAAATTAGAAAATGATGAGTCAATTCTATCATTATCTAAACTTAGAACAAAGATTAATGAGATTAAAGTGGATGGGAATTATTGTATAGAATCCATAATACTTAAAATTTCAGAAAAACGAGAAATTCAAACAAAATCAGGAGAATTAATTCTCTTATCAGAGATGTTTGTAGAGGATGACACTGGTCAAATTTGGGTTAAAGGATGGAGAAATCAAGCAAGATTGATAGATAAATGTGAACTAGGAGAAATAATTTCAATAACAGGACTTAATGCAAAAGCAGGTTTAGAAGGAAGAATTGAGTTAGTCTTTACACCGTTTTCTAAAATTACAAAGAAAAACTAAGAATCCCAAAATCCCCTGGTTACAACATATTGTCTTTCTGCTTCATAGATTTGTTTAAAGAGATGTTCATCGTCTATCATATTTCGTAGTATGCGTGCAGCAGTATCAGCACCAACTCCATATCCAGACATGACAGTTACTGCAATTTTTCCGAAATTTTCTATTAAGGAAGCAACTTTCCAGGCTCGATCAAATTTGTGTTTTTCATCTGAAGAGAGTCTTTTTCCTCCATATTTTTTACGAATTATTTTTGGAAGATCATAATCTGAATAAAAAGTTGCAGTGATTTGTCTAGCTTTGCAATAAGGACAAATCAATCTATTTTGGACTTCGTTTGTCTCTACTACTCGTTCCCATTTCCCACAACGTGCACAAATAAGGCGATGTTTTGTTTTTGCTAGTCTTGCTTTTACAAGATCAATTATCCCTTTGTCAAGATTGGCAGGGGATGAATAATATTTTGTAGTGTGATCTAAAATTGGTTCAGCCAGTTTTGAGAATTTATCAATTTCTAACCATTTAATTAAAATTTCATTGTCTCTAATTTTTTTTAAAATTTTATCTGTGTTTTGTAGATCATATTTGTCATGAAATAGTTCACGTAGTGCTTCTTTTACAAGGGGTGTTTTAAAATATCTCTCATATAAAAATCTGGCTGATTTTTTTTCATAGATTGACCCCCTCCCAACAATTCCAAATTTTTTTGCAACACACCATGTTTTCCAATTTACATTATGAGTTCCAACTAAAGAGGTAGTTACGATTGAGTAAAGATCATAATTATCTTTTATGATTTCAAGAAAAAGTTTTTCAGAAATCCTTGAATTAGAAGATAAAACTATTCTATAACCATCAGAACGTGAATCAACCATAGAGCCCAACATGGAAGATAACATTGAAGAAAGTAATGTTGATAATGTCGAATTAATCTTGGTTCCAAAACAAGAATGTAATACTATTGAACCTTGTGAACGGCTAGATTCTATAACAATATTTTTTTCATCAGGAATTTCATCAAAACTTAATTTTTCAATGGTTTGATTGATTAATTTCAAAGAACCATTTTTTACTTTATTACGAAATACTCCCACTTTAATTGCTGTATTATAATCAATAGGTATAGTTTCTCCCTCCCAATAAGGAACAGTTATGCTACCTCCTCTGAATGGTTCAACGTTTACTGAGAGTGATTTTTCATCAACATTAAGTATTCTCCATTGTGAACCTTTTAGGACAAAAATATTTCCAGAATCTCCAAAATCACCAACAAATTTTTGATCTAAACTTCCAATAATTTTTTTTCCAACACTGTCAAATACTTTGAATTTAAGAATGTCAGGTATCGTTGAAAGATTTTCAAAGTAATACTTGAATGAACGACCTTTTTTCAAGAAAGTCATTTTGGTTTTATCAAAAAAGATCAAATAATTAGAATCAAGTAAATCTAGAACATTCAACAAATCTTCTAGATGTAAATTTCGAAATGGATAAGCCTTGTTTATTGTTTCTAATGCCATATTAACTGAAATTTCTCCTAGTTGCATGGTCATGCCAACAAGATGGTGTGCAAGTACATCTAGAGAGCCATTATGAATTTTTTGTTCTTCTATAGAACCTTGTTTTATAAGATCAAGTATTGCTCTTGCTTCATACTCGTCGTCAAAATTATTTGTAATTATCAGTCCCTTCGCAGAAGCATCTCTGTTGTGTCTACTACGTCCTATTCTTTGAATTAATTTTGATACTTGTCGAGGAGAACCATAATGAATTACCAATTCTATTGAACCAATATCTAATCCTAATTCAAGAGAAGAAGTACAAACTATAATTCCACGTTTTCCTTCTCTTAATGTCATCTCAGTATCTTCTCGTACTTCCTTTGACAATGAGCCATGGTGTAATTCAATATTGATATCTGATTTTTCTTTCATTATGGAAGCTAAGAATTCAGCTTCTCCTCGTGTATTAGTAAAAAGGAGAATTGGTGAATCTAAATTTAATTCTAAAACATATTCAATTATTTTATCAGCAACGTCTGAAATGGTCCCATCTACAAATTTTACTTCAACATCGTATTTACGAACAGAAGTATCCCTAATTATTTGACATTTTCTTTTGGTTCCAACCACAAATTTCCCAACTTCTTCAAAATTACCAACAGTTGCAGATAAACCAATTTTTGTAAGAGGATATTTTGAGTTAAGCTGTAATCGTTCTATACTTAATGAAAGCTGAGAACCTCTCTCGCTACCAAGTAATTCATGAACCTCATCAATAACAATCCACGCAAGTTCAGATAACGCATTTAGCATCTTTATTTGGGTGAGGAGAATGACTAGAGTTTCAGGGGTTGTTATTAGAACATCTGGAGGGTTTTCGGTAATTTTTCTTCTTGCTACTTGAGTTGTATCACCATGTCTGATTTCAATTGAAAGATCATTACTATGTGCATATTTGGAAATTCTTCGAAACACATCTCTGTTTAATGCTCGTAAAGGAGTAATGTAAAGAACTTTAATTTTTCCAGGTTTTTTTGATTTCTTTACTAAAGAAAAAACTGGAATTACTGAACATTCTGTTTTACCTGAACCAGTTGGTGCAATTATTAGACAGTCTTTCTTTTGTAAAATTATAGGTACAGCTTTTTTTTGAATTTCAGTTAGTTTAGTGAATCCAAAATTTGTAAATAACAAATTAAGTTTTGAATCATGAAACTGATTCTTTTGTTGTATTTGATCGTGATCTTTCATAAACCATTACACCACCTAAATCAAGAGCAAATAAGGTTATAGTGATTATTGGAATTAAATCAATGCTTCTTGTCATCGTTAAACTCTAGAAGTGATAGTTAAATATCTTCATTACAGTCAATTAATCCTGCTGCATGTATTTTATAAAAAAAATTGTATCGATGAAGAAGCCATCTTATTTCACCATGAAATTTTGTATCCATTTTTGTTAGATTAATTTTGATATGAGTAAAAGGATCAATTACAGTTCTCATATTTTCTATCTCTGTATTTTCAATGTTTCTAATCATATTAGTAATAACAATGGGGATTTTTTTGTTGATTGCAATTAGTGATAAATTATAGATGTATTTCATGAATAAAGAATTTTTTTCAAATATAGTTTCTTCTTTTGGATATTCATATGAGAATAAGTCAGTAATATTATCAATTATTATTATAGAAAAATTAGAGCTATTCATGATCTCAATTGATTTGATTTGTTCAGAAGTATTTGTTATTCGTGAAACTGTTATTTTTTCAAGAATCTCAAATGTTAGATTTTGTTGCTTTTGAATTTCAAGAATTCGTTCAGGTCTAAAATTTCCCGTTGTGTCTTGATATAGAACATTACCTCCATTTTTTATGGCATTTATGCAAATTTGTAATAACAGTTGTGTTTTACCAGTTCCACTACCACCATAAATGTCTGTAATTACACCACAAGGTATTCCACCAAATAAAAATTGGTCTAATTTTTGTAATCCAGTTGAGATCATTTGATAATTATCTAAAATCAATGAAAAAATTTAAGGAATTTCTTAATTCACAAAAGAGGCAAGGCTTTTATTCTAGAAAACAACGTAAGCAAAACAAGTGAATAATTAGTGTCACAACCTAGTAGTGCAAAAAGACCGTTAACTACTCTTCAAAAAAGTACAAAGAAGAAAGTTACTGTAAGACTCAAAAATGAAGTAGAGTATAAGGGGAAAATGGACAATGTTGATTCATACATGAATTTGATTATGACTGATGCAGAGGAACTTCATGATGGTAAGGTAATTGCAAATTATGGTAGAGTAATTGTAAGAGGTAATAATGTCTTATTTATCAAACTAGAAAATGAACTCTAGTGGTTTTTATGACTAGTGATTTTCTGTTTACTTCAGAATCTGTTACCGAAGGGCATCCTGATAAAATATGTGATCAAATTTCAGATGCATTTTTAGATGAATTTCTCAGACAAGATCCAGATTCCAGAGTTGCAATTGAAACAATGGTCACTACAGATTTTGTGGTAGTTTCAGGTGAAGTAACATCAAAAGCTAATTTTGATAAAAAAGCTCAAGAAAAACTAGTTAGAAAAACAATTCGAGAGATAGGATATGATAACAAAGATTTGATGTTTGATACTGAATCTTGTGAGGTTACATTACGATTACACTCTCAAAGTCCAGATATTAGTCAGGGAGTTACGGCAACTAGTGAAAAGGAACAAGGTGCAGGAGATCAAGGATTGATGTTCGGGTATGCTTCAAATGAAACAAAAGAACTTATGCCAATGCCAGTATTACTTGCACATAAACTAACACAAAAATTAGCAGAAGTTAGGAAAAACAAAGTTTTACCTTGGATAAGACCTGATGGTAAATCACAAGTTTCTGTTAGATATGAAAATAATAAACCAACAGAAATTGAAACTGTAGTTATTTCAACTCAACATGCACCCGAGATTTCACAAGAAGAAATTTCAAAACAAATTATTGATAAGGTAATCAAACCAGTTTTGGGAAATCTATGGAATGATAAAATAAAAATTCACATTAATCCTACAGGGAAATTTGTAATAGGAGGACCGCATGGAGATACGGGACTAACAGGAAGAAAGATAATTGTGGATACCTATGGTGGATACGGAAGACATGGTGGGGGGGCTTTCTCTGGAAAAGATCCTTCAAAGGTAGATAGATCTGCATGTTACATGTGTAGATATATTGCCAAAAATCTTGTAGCTGCGGGTTTGGCTGAAAGATGTGAAGTACAATTAGCATATGCAATAGGAGTGGCTGAACCAGTTTCACTTTATGTCAACACATTTGGTTCAAATAAGATACCAGAAAAAGACATTGAAGAGTTAGTTAGAAAGAATTTCAATATGAAACCATCTGGAATTATTTCTCAACTAGATTTGAAAAGACCAATTTACAGAAAAACTGCTTCATATGGACATTTTGGAAGAAATGAGCCTGAATTCAGTTGGGAAAAAACTGATAAAGTAGATGTGTTAAAGAAGGCTGCCGGACTTTAGAATTTTTCGTATAGAATAAAATTTAATTTTAGATATTTTTTTTAATTTTTTAAAATTTCCCTTGAAATCACCAATCAACAAATTTAGATCATCAACTCCAAATTCATTGGAAGGATTAGAAATTGCTTTATGGTAGGCAGTTTCAAGACATATTTTTTTAATTTTAGTTTTTGTTCCTCTAGAAAATTCTTTAACATATTTTTCATAAGTAATTGATTCTGAACCTACAAGATCTAAAATTACTTTGCTGAATTTTTTATTAATTAACGCATTAAAAATGATTTTAGAAACATCATCTATGTAAATTGGTTGAATTGAATAGTTACCAGAACCAGGAATTTGAATTTGTCCTTTTTTGATTTGTTTCTTAAGGTATTTTGTAAAAAGGTCACCTTTACCCACAATATAAGATGGTCGAAAGATTGTATAATCTAAATTTGAATTAATAATATATTTTTCTGCTTTGTATTTGGAAATAAAATATCCAAGCGTAGTATTTTTTGAAACTCCCAATCCACTTGTATAAATAATTTTTTTTATTTTTGATTTTTTACATAGATTAATTATTTTTTTTGTAAATTCAGTATTGACTAGATTATAATCACTAACAATTGTTTGTTTTCCAATCCCAACTAGATGAATTAACGCATCAGATTTATTGAGTATTGATAAAAGATTTTTTTCATCGTAGTTTTTTGTGATAATTTTTGTTTCATTTTTAAATTTTTTAAAATCTTTTCTTGAAACTGATATTAATTTTACTTTATTATCTGAAAGGTATTTTCTGACATTTGTTGCTACAAACCCACTAGCACCAGTTACAACAACTTGCATATTTTTTATCATATCATTGTTATTGTTTTTAATTTAAATATATTCTAAAGAAATAATCATATCATAAACCGAAATTTGGGTTATATTTCTGATCTTAAAATCTTAATTTAAGAGAAATCAAACAAGAATTAATACGTCAAAATAGGCATAATTGGTGTGGAAGAGATAAAAAAAGAAAAACTAAGAACAGGTTTTACTACTGGTACTTCTGCAACAGCTGCTGCCAAGGCTGCATTATTAGCTATAATTAATCAAATTAAAGTTGAAAATGTAGATGTTAAATTGCCCAAGGGCAGTCTTATTAAAATTCCAATTCATTTCTGTGAATTTGATAAAAATAAAGCTCGATGTATAGTGATAAAAGATGGTGGAGATGATCCAGATGTTACGCATGGTGCCGAGATAGTAGTAGATCTGTCATTTACAAAAAATATTAATGAAATTGAGATTGATGGTGGAGAAGGAGTAGGAATAGTCACTAAACCTGGATTGGGTCTAGAGTTGAACCAATCTGCAATAAATCCAACCCCCAAAAAAATGATTAATGAGAATTTAAGAGAAATTGCAGGTAAATGTCTTGTCGAAAATGGAATTAAAGTAATAATTTCCGTACCCAGAGGAAAAGAATTGGGCCCTAAAACAGATAATCCAAGAATTGGTATTTTAAATGGAATTTCAATTTTAGGAACAAGTGGTATTGTAATACCATTTTCTACTGCATCATATGCAGCTTCAATTAGACAAAATCTTGATGTAGCAATTGCAATGGGTGACAATACTGTTGTTCTCACAACTGGTGGAAGAAGTGAAGATTTTGCAAAAAAAATTGTGGTTTTACCAGAACATTGTTTTGTGCAAATGGGGGATTTTTCTGGATATACAATACAACAATGTGCAAGGAAAAAGATCAAAAAAGCGTATGTTGTAGGATTTATTGGTAAATTAGCAAAAATGGCTGCAGGGGTAAAACAGACGCATGTCAAAGGTTCCAAGGTAGATATGAATTTCTTGGCAGAATTAGCCAAGAAATGCAATGCCAGTAATGGAGTGATCGAGAGTATAAAAAAGGCAAATACTGCTAGACATGTGTCTGAAATAATCCTGGAAAATAGCGTTGTTGGGTTTTTTGAGGAAATATGTAATGAAACATACAAACATATGAGAAAACATTCAGAAGAAAAAGTTTTGTTAGATGTCATATTATTTGACTTTAATGGACAAATATTGGCTAGAAAATTCTAGTAGTAAGGTATTTTATTTAATTTAGGAAGTTTTGATTATGGAAAAGATTTCAGTTCTTGCAATTACTAAAAATGGAGTAAATATTGGATTAAAATTAAAAGAGTTGTTTCCAGATTGGGAAATTTTTGCGCCATCCAAATTTTCAAATTTTAGTAAGGAAATAATTTGGTATTCAGAATCTACATCTGAAAAAATTGTTGAACTTTTTAAAAACAATAATGCATTAGTATGTCTATTTTCTTTAGGTGCTGTAATTAGATTAATTGCGCCATATTTAAAAGATAAAAAAACAGATCCTGCAGTAATTGTAATTGATGATAAAACCAATTTTGTAATTAGTGTACTATCAGGACATTTGGGAGGAGCTAATGGACTAACACAATTAATTGCTCAAAAACTAAACGCCATACCAGTAATTACTACTGCAGCTGATGTCAATAAAACCATTGCAGTTGATCTTGTTGGAAGGGAATTAGGTTGGAAAATTGATGATGATTCTACAGTAACTAAAATTAGTGCATATATGGTAAATGAGGAAAAAATTGGAGTTTATCAAGAAATAGGTAAAAAAAATTGGTGGGTGGAATTTCCAAAAAATGTAAAAATTTATCATAGTTTAGAAGAAATGAAAAATTCGGATTGTAAAGGATACCTAGTTATTTCTGATAGAATTTTAGAAGGAAGCTTTCTCAAAAATTCTGTAGTGTATAGACCTCCTAGTTTGGTGGTAGGAATTGGATTACATTGGGATACCACAATGGAAACAATAAAGGAAGGCTTGAATTTTTGTTTACAAAAATACAAACTCAGTGAAAAATCTATTGTAAAGTTGGTTTCAATAAAAAAATTAGAGGATGTTAAGGGGCTAGTTGATATTGGAAAAGATATGGGAGTCTCTGTGGAATATGTTGAAAAAGAAGATTTGTCAGAAATTTTGACACCAAATCCATCAGACATTGTAAAAGCATTTGAGGGTACTTCCAGCGTATCAGAAGCTGCTGCAATCAAAGTATCTGGTGGAGAATTAATTGTTGAAAAACAAAAATTTCCACCAAATTTGACTATAGCCATAGCGAGGATAGTAGATTGAAACGTGGATTATTACTAATAGATAGGGGAAGTCGGGAAAGGGAAGCTTCTGAAGAATTGGAGATTATTTGCAACGCCATAAAAGCAAAAGGAGATTATGTTTTTACTGATTATTGTTTTCTTGAGGTAGAGCCGCCATACATTGAAGATGGAATTGCAAAATGCCTCAAACAAGATATTGATCACCTAACTATAGTTCCTTATTTTCTGTATCCTGGAAAAAAGGTAAAAATTGCAGTTACGGAGGTTATGAAATTTCAAAAAAATACCAATGTAAAATTTGTTGTCACAAAACCAATGAGTATGCATAAAACTTTGATTAATTTAGTTGAAAATAGAATATCCACAACTTTGCAGGAGAACACTATTTCAATTCCAAAAAAGGATGTAGATGTTCTAATTATTGGACATGGTAGTAAAGATCCTAATGCACAGATGTCATTAAATTATGTTGTAGATGGATTAAAGGAAAATTATAGAAATGTAAATAGATGTTGGTTGGAAATAGAACAGCCAGATATAGTAGAAGGTATTAAAACATGTGAAAAAAATAATCCTCAAGTGCTTGTAATTGTATTTTATTTTTTACATGAAGGTGCACATGTAAAAACTGATATCAATAATGATCTTTTACCTGCGCTAAAAAATTCTAATATAAAAAATGTATGTATTACAAAACATTTAGGGATTGATGAAAAAATGATTGAACTAATAGTAGAAAGGGCAAAAGAGGTAGAGAATGGAAACTAGAAAGGGTCAATCAATTGAAGATGCGAGCATGCAAATGATTGATAGGGAAATTGGAATACATCAATACAATAAAAAAGAATGGTCAATCGTTAGAAGAATCATTCATTCAACTGCTGATTTTGATTTTGCAAGAGAAAATGGTATAATTTTTCATAAAGAATCTATTGAAAGTGGAATGAATGCTCTGAAAAGTGGATGTAGTATTGTAGTTGATGTGAATGGAGTCATAGGTGGCCTAAATAAACAAAACCCAAAAGATTTTCAAAATAAGATTGTATGTAATATTTCAAGTCCAGAGATTATGGAGATGGCAAAAAAAGAAAATAAAACTCGCTCTCAGGTATCAATGAGAGCGGCGTTATCAGATATTGAGGGAGGCATAGTAGTAATTGGTAATGCTCCAACTGCACTTATGGAAGTAATACAAATGGTAAAAGAAGGAATTGCTAAACCTGCATTAATTATTGGAATTCCAGTAGGATTTATTTGCGCGGCAGAGTCAAAAGAAGAGCTATCTAAACTAAAAGAAGTGCCATTTATTACTAATAAAGGAAGAAAGGGCGGTAGCTCTTCGGCAGCTGCAATAATTAATGCATTATACAAACTCATCAGAGTTGAATCATCTTTTTGAATAGCTAATACAGTTTTTCACAAAAATTTTTGCGTAATTAGAACTATCGAAGTAGAGATGTCCATACGATGCAAGTGTGTTGTATTGAATCAAGCCATCTTTATGATTTTTAATTCCTTCACCAACATCCAATTCATATGCAAATTTTGAATCAGAGGAAACGGAATCCAATTCTGAATAGTGAAATTCATGACCTCTTAGTTCATGTGCATTGTCTGAGATGATATTTTTAGATATTATCCTACCTTTTGTATAATTTAATTTCATTTTATTGGTCATTTTTGTTTCGGCATCAAACAAACCAATCATTTTAAATTTTTTATTGTCATAATCAATAGATTTTGTAAGGTACATCAACCCACCACATTCAGCATAAATTGGTATGTTTTCTTCAGATAATTTCTTTATAGTTTTTTTAATAACAAAATTTTTTTCAAGTAATCTTGCAAGTATTTCTGGGAAACCACCACCAATGTAAAGTCCATCACATTTTGGAATTTTTTTATCATGGATGGGACTAAAAAACTTGAGGTTTGCTCCCTCACGTCTTAATGCTTGTAAGTTATCACGATAGTAAAAATTAAATGAATTATCAAGTGCTACAGCTATTGTGGTTTTTGGTTCTCTCATCAACATCTTGGGTTTTTTTGGAAGTAAAATTGGATTTTTCATAATTTGAATAATTTTTTCAATATCAAGAGAATCTGAAATTATTTTGGAGGTTTTTTCAATTTTTGATTTAAGATTTTTTTCTTTAGTTGGAATTAATCCTAGATGTCTAGATTCAAAATTTAACGCAGCATTTTTATAAATAACTCCAATAATTGGAAGTTTAATTTTTTCAAATGATTGTCTACATAAAATCTCATGTTTTCTACTAGCAATTTTATTTAGTATAATACCTGAGATTCTAGAATTTTTGTTAAATTTTTGAAATCCAAGCGCTGTTGCTGCAATAGATCTGGCAGTTTTGCTTGCATCTAATATCAGGATTACCGGAGATTTTGTAATAGATGCAACATGTTGAGTGCTTGCATAATTTGAATTGCCACCAAATCCATCATAGTAACCCATTACTCCTTCAATAACAGAAAGATCAGATTTTGAATTAGACACAAAACTTTCTAATAGATGATTTTCTCCCATTAACCAGACATCAAGATTAAATGCTTCGTTTTTTGATATGATTGAAAGATAGCTTGGATCAATGTAATCAGGACCCACCTTAAATGGTTGTACAGAAAATCCCTTTTTTTGTAGAGCAAAGATAATAGCACATGTTATAGATGTCTTTCCAACTCCACTAGTGGATCCTGCCAAAACAATTCTTGGAATTTTCAATTCGTATAACTAGAATCATTTTTTATTTAAATTGATACATTTGATTATCCATACTCAATGTTTTTACTTGGATAATCCAAGAATTATCTATGAGTAAAGATGGTCTAATTATTGTATATACTGGAAAAGGCAAGGGAAAAACTACCGCTGCTTTGGGAATTGCGCTAAGAGCAGTAGGTCATGGAAAGAAAATATGCATGATACAGTTCATCAAAGGGTCTTGGCATTATGGTGAGATGCATTCATCAAAAAAACTAGAGCCAGAATTTGAAATAATTGCTATTGGAAGAGGATTTGTTGGGATAATAGATGATACAACTCCTAAAGAAGAACATGAAAACATTGCTAAAGAGGCAATAAAAATCAGTATTGAAAAAATTCAATCAGGAAAATATGATATTGTAATTTTAGATGAGATAAATTATGCCATTAATTTAGATCTAGTAAAAGTTGAAGATGTTCTTAATTTGATTAAATCAAAACCTCCCGGATTAGATCTTGTATTAACTGGAAATTATGCTAAAGATGAGATTATTGAATTGGCGGATCTAGTCACAGAAATGAAAGAGATAAAGCATCCATTTCAACGCGGTATCAAAGCAAAAAAGGGAATTGATTTCTAATCAACAACATTAAATTACGCAGATTGAAAATTTAGACAAAATGTCTACTGAAGTTCAAGAAATGCCAGAACAGGGAGAAATTGTTCTTGCTACAGTAACCAAAGTAATGGATCATGGTGCATATGTCACTTTAGATGAATATAATGGAATTCAGGGATTTTTACATATTTCAGAAATTGCGCCTGGTTGGATAAGATCAGTTAGTAAATTCGTAAGAGATGGAGAGAAGAAAGTATTGCTAGTAAAAAA
>Ga0315278_10004727_pt1 | contig 12304 bp, 10 predicted proteins | sample YL17G06_0_MG_FD_203880 | JGI IMG/M metagenome (GOLD analysis project Ga0315278, IMG submission 203880) | Sediment microbial communities from Yellowstone Lake, YNP, Wyoming, USA - YL17G06_0 | ecosystem: Environmental > Aquatic > Freshwater > Lake > Sediment | place: USA: Wyoming | collected...
CCGGACAGCTGGCCCGCGGGATGACATCCGGAGCAGACGACTGCGGCGGCGACGAGCAGCGGCAGGACTGCCCTAGCGCTCCCGGACCGGGCCGGCCCGCCGGTCAACTTCCCCCTTCGGCTCAGGATTCTTCCTTTCGTCCGGAGAGGGAAAGGGGCCCGTGCATGATGCCCCGGGCAGGCGGAAGCGCCGGCAGCCGGAGCACGAATTCCGCACCCCGGCCGAGCCCATCGCTTTCCGCGATCAGCGATCCCCGGTGGATCTCAACGATCTTCCTGGCAAGCGTCAGGCCGATCCCCAGGCCCCCCGTGTCCCGCCTCAGCAACCGGTCGGCATGGGAGAACACGTCGAAGACAGACGGCAGCGACTCGGCAGCGATGCCCATGCCGGTGTCTCTGACCCGGATCTCGACCGTGTCCTCGCGGTTCTGTGCCCGGGCGCCCACGACCCAGATCCGTCCGCCCGGCTCGGTGTATTTCGCCGCGTTGTCGAGGATGTTGATCAGGACCTGCTCGAGCCGTGCGGCGTCGGCCTCCAGGCGGATCGGCTCGTCGGGAAGGGAGATGATCAGCGAATGATGACGGGCGTCCAACACGGGGCTCACCCTCTCAGCCGAGCGGGCGACCAGCGTCGCCAGGTCGCACACTTCGCGGCGCAGATCGATCTCCCCGCGAGTCATCCGAGACACCTCGAGCAGATCGTCCACGAGCCGCGCCATCCGAGCGGCCTGTCGTTCGATGACTCCCTGCGCCCACTGAAGCGTCGGGTCATCGATCCCCCGCACCCGCAGCACCTCGACCGCGTTCCGGATCGGAGCCAGCGGATTGCGCAGCTCCCGCGCGAGGGTCGCCAGGAACTCGTCCTTGCGGCGATGAGCCTCCGCAAGCTCGGCCTGGCTGCGTCGCGTCGCGTCCATGGCCCGGCGCCGCTCCTCGGTATCCATCATCGTTCCGACCCACTCCCTCACCGTGCCGATGCCGTCGATCACGGGCACCGCCCGCGCCTCGAACCAGCGCCACTGCCCGGAAGGCGCGCGCCGGATCCGTCCTTCCGCATGGAACGGAGCCTTTTCGCGAATCGCCCGCTTCCACGCGGGGTCAAACCGGCGGCGGTTGTCGGGATGGATTGCGTCGAGCCATCCCATTCCGGAATCGGCCGGCCAGACCATGCCCGTGAAGGCCTCGAAGGACGGTTGCGGCTCGGAGAAGCCCCCCTCCGCATTAGCGATCCAGACGACGGCAGGGACGGCTTCGGTCAGGGCGCGCCATCGACCATCGAGGTCGAAGCCGGATTCCGACGGGTGTGACGGCGGAGGGGCGGGATCGGCGGAGCGGGAATCCACGAAACGGTTCATCACATCCCGGCCCGGGCCGAAATGGGGAAGAGGGTCATGGGGACTGCACGGTGAAAGAGGACGGCGTCGAGACCGTGTCCACGGGGTTGCCGTCGGCGTCGTACAAGCGCTGGAGAATTCGCCAGTAGATCGGTGATCCGTCCAAGCCCAAGGCAAGGATATTTTTCCACCGGGCCTTCGACGGCTTCCAGGACAACGTATTCAAAAAGGTCAAGTTCGAGTTCCTGCTCGATATGGCGATCGCAGTGAACTCCGGATCGGAGGAGAACTGCACCTGCCACTTCCCCTCGGACAGGCCGTTCCAGTAAAATTCCTCCGCCTTGGACCCGGCGTTCATGACCGTCCCGCCACAAGGGTAGATGTTGCCGAGGCCGATCGGCGACACATCGCAGGCGATCGGCAGGGCGTCCACCGTCGCCGCGCCGGGGCGGACCGGAGCCAGGGCGAGCGTCGTGTAGTCCGAGCGGGGGTCGATGCCCGCCACTGCGCACTCGCCGGGAATCGCGGACAGGATGTTGATGTTGCCGAGGGTGCTCGTCGCGGAGCCGGCCCCGCTATTCGTTCCGGGGTAGGAGACGAAGCCGCTCGTTGGAACGACGGTCCCCTGCATGCCGGTCAGGCCGAAGCCGGTGCTGGTGCGCAGGCTCGTGGAGATCAGGCCCTTCGTCTGGTCGAACGGCAGGGATCTATCCGCGTAGAGAGCGCTGACGGAGAGGCTGGAGACGAGAAAAAGACTCTGCGTCCGTCCGTCGGCCGCGCCCGAGTCCCTGCGGAACGAGTAGGTGTCGATGTAGCCGTCCTTCGCCGCCCGCAGGGACAGCAGCGTGTTCTTCGGCACGTCCTCGAGCGTGAAGACGCCATCCGCGCGCGAGATGACTGCGAGGGCGGGATACTCGACCACCTGCACGAGCGCGCCTCCGACGGCGACGGTCCCGGACTGGTCGAAGAGCCGCCCCACGACGGTCTGCGTTTCGAAAGCTCGCAGATCCCCCTGGGTCACTCCGCCCGCGATCGTGGGAGCAACCGCCGACCGGACCGGACCGCCGGGAGCCACGACGGAGACGGCCACGAGGCCGACCGGAACATTGAAGACGGCGAAGCGGCCCGAAGAAGACGTCGCCGTCAGCGATCCGTCGGGAGTTCCCGCGGCGTTGAAGTAGCGCACCTGCCCCGCGTCGGGATCCACCGTGACAGCGGCCCCCGCGAGGGGAAAACCGGAGGGATCCACGACGCGGCCAAGGATCATGCCCAGCGACGGCGCCTGGATGAGGCCGTAGGCGGCCGGGATCGAGCCATAGCTCGGATCGGACAACAGTCCGACCGTAAGCGCCGCAGGATCCTGCTCGGGGCCGGGCTGAAAGGTCCTCGCGTCGCGGTAACCGGGTCGGCTCCCGCGAAGAGCTCGAGTCAGACCCTCCGCCACGGTCAGGCTCCACGCCCCGCTGCCCGACGAGACCGTCGTCACGGCGGGATCGAAATCCCAAGCCACCGTGGTTCCGCTGAGCGCGGCGCCGGTCTCCCAATCCACCGCCTGCCCTGAGAGCGCCACGGGCGGGGGCAGACGCACCCCGCTCGACTGAAGATTCACTGCCCGCCCATAGGCCAGCCCGACGAGGGTCGTGCCGATCGTGGCCGTGGCGCGAAATTCCCCGGCCGTGGTGTTGAGAAAGAGGAACCGGCCGTCGGCGCCCGTGGTCGAGCCGGCGACGGGGGTCCCGTCGGAGTCGAAGGCATACGCAATCCCCGAGTCAGGCGCGAGCGCGATGTCCGCCCCGCCGATCGGGTTGCCGAGGGCACCCTGTACCTCACCGTAGACCTGTCCGGAGGTGCCATCGCCACTCACCGAAACAGCCAGCCTCCAGGCATCGACCTGGCCGGAGGGAACGACCAGGCTCTCGCGGCGGACGGCCGGGTCGAGCGGCAGGTCGCGGTACTCGCCGCAGGTCGTTCCGAGCTGCGAGGAATTGATGCAGAGACGGTCGCTGGAACCGGGGACCAGACCGTTGAGTACGAAATACGATCCAACCGTGACAAGGGTGGACTGCGGGGCCCCGGAGCCAAAGAAGACGATGGCCCCTTCGGCCGCGGGCCGGCCTTCCGTGTCGATGGCCCGCGCCTGCAGCCAGGTGGTGGCGGAGAAGGCCGGGGAGAAGGCCGAAAGCACCACGCCCGCGCCCGCCAGGAACAACCGCGCGCCGCGTGTCACCGGGCTGTCCCTCCGCACAGATCGACCGAGCGGAAGAAATAGGGAATCTCGATCGCCGCGCTGGCTTCGGAGTCGGACCCGTGCACGGCGTTGCGCTCGATGTTCGTGCCGACCAGCTTCCTGATCGTCCCCTCCGCGGCCTTCGCCGGGTCGGTCGATCCCATGACCTCGCGCAGCCGGGCGATCGCGTCCTCTCCCTCGAGCGCGACGACGACGGCCGGCCCGGAGGACATGAAAGTGCACAGGCTGTCGAAGAACGGCTTGCCGCGATGAACGGCATAGAAGCCCTCGGCCGCCTCCCGGCCGAGCCGGATCATCCGCAACCCCAGAATCCGGAAGCCTTCCTTCTCGAACCGGCGCAGCACTTCACCCACCGCGTGTCGGGCCACGCCGTCGGGCTTGACGATGGACAGGGTCCTTTGTAGAGCCATGCTCTCATCTCCTCGTGCGGTCGGCGGGGCGGTTTGTCCGCGTCCGCTGGTCTGGTCGGCCTCGTCACCGGGCCGCGGGGCGTGACGCAAGCCGGCGGGCAACCGCTTCACCGATGTCCGCAGGCGAGGAGACGACCTCGATCCCGGCCGCTGTCAATGCGACCATCTTCTCCTTCGCCGTGCCGTGGCCGCCGGAGATGATCGCGCCCGCGTGGCCCATCCGCCGGCCCGGCGGCGCGGTCTGCCCCGCGATGAAAGCGACAACCGGCTTGCGGAACTCGCGCCGGATGTAGTCGGCAGCGGTTTCCTCCGCTGCGCCGCCGATCTCGCCGATCAGCACGACGGCGTCGGTGCCCGGGTCGCGGGCAAACAACTCGAGCAAATCCGTGAAGCTCGTTCCGGCGACGGGGTCCCCGCCGATTCCGATGCAGGTGGACTGGCCGATTCCCCGCTCGGTGAGCTGGAAGACGGCTTCGTAGGTCAGGGTTCCGCTGCGGGAGATGACGCCGACGCTCCCTTCCCTGTGGATCGAGCCGGGCATGATCCCGATCTTGCACTTCCCCGGCGAGATGATCCCGGGGCAGTTGGGACCGATCAGCCGCGTCGCGGAGCGCGTGAGGGCCGCCTTGACCCGGACCATGTCGAGAATCGGGATACCCTCCGTGATGCAGACGACGAGCGGGACGCCCGCGTCGGCGGATTCGAGAATGGCATCGGCCGCGAAGGGGGGCGGCACGAACAGGACGGAGGCGTTTGCGTCCGTCTTCTCGACCGCCTCGGCCACCGTGTCGAAGACGGGGATCTTCTCCAGCCCATCGGCCGTCAGGGCGATTCCGCCCTTGCCCGGCGTGACGCCCGCGACGACGTTCGTCCCGTAGGCGATCGCCTGCCGGGTGTGGAAAGTTCCCTCGCGGCCGGTGATGCCGGCCACGAGCAGCCTCGTTTCCCTGCCGACGAGAATGCTCACGCCGCGCTCCCGGAAGCGGCCGCCACGACCTTGCGGGCGGCGTCTTCCATGCCCTTGGCCACGGTCAGTCGCAGCCCCGAGTTTTTGAGGATTTCGCGGCCCCGCTCGACGTTCGTCCCCTCCAGCCGCACGACGATCGGCCGCGAAACCCTCTCCTGCCGCGCGGCGGCAACGACACCCTCGGCCACCACGTCGCAGCGCATGATCCCGCCGAAGATGTTGATCAAGACCGCGCGCACGTTCGGGTCCGACAGGAGGATCCGGAAGGCGTTGGCGACCTGCTCGGTCGTTGCCCCGCCGCCCACGTCGAGGAAGTTCGCGGGCTCCCCGCCGGCCAGTTTGATGATGTCCATCGTGGCCATCGCAAGCCCGGCCCCGTTGACCATGCAGCCGACGCTGCCCGACAGCTTGATGTAGTTCAGGCCGAACTTCGAGGCCTCCACCTCGAGGGGGTCCTCCTCGTCGAGGTCGCGCAGCTCGCGGTATTCCGGGTGGCGGTGCAGCGCGTTGTCGTCGAAGTTGATCTTCGCGTCGAGCGCCACGACACGCCCGTCGCGCGTGGTCACCAGGGGATTGATCTCGGCGAGGGAGGCGTCGGAGCGCTCGGTGGCCGTGTAGAGGGCCGACAGGAGGCTCGTGGCGGCGCCCGTCAGCGCGCGCGGGATGCCGATGCCGTAGGCGATCTTCCGAGCCGCGTAGGGCCGGAATCCGACGGCGGGGTGGACCGCCTCGCGCCGGATCGCGGCCGGGTTCTCGAGGGCGACCTTTTCGATCTCGACGCCGCCCTCGGAACTGGCCATGACGACCGGAAGCGAGAGGGCCCGGTCGAGCGCGATCCCGACGTAGTACTCCTTCTCGATGTCGAGAGCCTCCTCGACCAGAAGCCGCTTGACCACCCGGCCTTCGGGACCGGTCTGAATCGTCTTCAGCCGGCAGCCGAGCAGAAGCGACGCGATCCTCTCGGCCTCGTCCGCATCGCGGACGACGCGGACTCCTCCGAGCGGCTTCGCTTCCCCCGGCAGCGGGATCGGATTTCCCGTGCGGGGGTCGTGCGCGACCCCCTTGCCGCGACCCCCGGCGTGAATCTGCGCCTTGATGACCACGCGGCCGCCGAGGCGGCGAGCCGCCTCGCGAGCCTCATCCGGAGCGAGCACGACCTCTCCGCGCGGGATGGTCACGCCGAAGTTTGCAAGGATCGCCTTGGCCTGGTACTCGTGGATCTTCACGGATCGCCGCCTGGCGCCGGTCCCGTTGCCCCGGCCGGCTGCCATGAAATTACCGGGGTGTGCTGGTTAGCGCGCGAAAGGAGTGGAATTATAGGAAGCGCTTCGGCGGAGTGTCAAATTCGAGGGGCGGGGCGTGGCATCCGCCCCCGCCGATCGTATAATTCCCGGGTCCAATGGCGGAGGCGACAGGAACGAAGATGGCGAGCGAGTCCCTGTTCCTCGACATCGCCGGAATCCGCTTCGCTCTGCACGGGCTTTCCTTTCCGCTCGCATCCGCCCTTCGGGATCGCTTCCTCGTATTTCTCGCCGAATCGCCTTCCGCCACCCCGGATCTTTCCGTGACCGTTCTCCCCTCCGAGATCGAACAATACCTGCCGAGTCCCTCCGAGGGCGGGCCGCTCACCTATCAGTTGCTCACGGAGTTTCGGGAGGGGCGCCTTCACCTCCGGTCCTACTGTTTCGAGGGGGCGCTCGACCTGCCGGGGAGAAACGCGGAAATCCGGCTTTGCGCAGGGCGGCGCGGGGCGGCAGGCTCCGCCGAGCCGATGGAGCCGCCGCCGCGGTCGGTCGAAAATTTTCTGCGCGTGGCCCTCTCCTGGAAGGCCGTCGATCGCGGCGGACTGCTGCTTCACGCGAGTGGTGTCGTTCGGGCCGGCAGGGCTTATCTTTTCTTCGGACCGTCCGGAGCGGGCAAGACGACCATCGCCCGGCTGTCTCCGGAGGAACTTCTGCTCAACGACGACTGCATACTGATCCTTCCCGAGGCAGACGGGTTCACGGCGAGCGGCGTGCCCTTCAAGGGCGCCGAGGACGCGGGAGCGCGGGACGCCGGATCGTTTCCGATCGCGGGGCTGTTCCGCCTCGTCCAGGCCCCCGTTCCCGCCTGCTCCCGTCTCGCCCCGGCGCGAGGGGCGAGCGAAATCCTCTCCTCGATCCCATTCGTGACGGAACGCCCCGAAGGGTTCGAACGGGTCTTCACGACCGTCGAGCAGCTCGTTCGCCGCGCGCCGGTCTACCGGCTGGAGTTCCGCCGCGATCCGGATTTCTGGCCCGTGATCGAACGGGAGTTGGCCCGTGGCTGACCTGTTGGGATCGTCGTGCGGCACGCGCAGGTGCGGCCGAGGGGTCAACGCAGCCCGCCGGAAAATTCTGCCTGCGATGCTCGCCGCGCTGATCCTCCTGCTGCCCTGGACCGCGCCTCCGCATGCGGCGCGGCGAAAAGCCGTCGCGGCTCCCGCACCCGCCCCCACACTGGAGGGACGGCTCGCCGCGGTCCTCAACCGTGCCGCGCTGCGCGGCGCGCAACTCGGGGCGGCCGTCGCGGCGCTGCCGGACGGACGGCGGGTGTTCGACCGGCAGCCGCTCGCGCCCCTCGCACCCGCTTCGACGATGAAGGTTCTGACGACGGCGGCCACCCTCGACCGACTCGGTCCGGATTTCCGCTTCCAGACCCTTTTTCTTGCCGGCGGTCCCATCCGTGACGGCGTGCTGGACGGCAACCTCTACGTCCGCGGCCAGGGGGCCCCGGACCTCGTCGTGGAGCAGTGGTACGAGATCGCCGCGCAGTTGGCCGGGCTCGGCATCGGTGAGATCCGGGGGGACATCGTCGGGGACGACACCTATTTCGACTCGGAGCGGCGTGCCCCGGGATGGCCCCCCGCGTTCAACGCGAGCCCCTACAACGCCCCGATCTCCGCCCTCTCGGCGAACTTCAACACCGTCCAGGTCAGCGTACTGCCGACGAAGGTCGGTCAGAAGCCGATGGTCCTGATCGAGCCGCGCTCGGATTTCGTCCGGGCGGAGAATCGCGCCCGCACGGGCCGCGGCACTTCGCTGCGGGTTTCCCGCCGCTACGACGGCCAGGCCAACACGGTGAGCGTCGCCGGCACGATCGGCGCCCGCTCGGGCATGCGGATGGAATGGCTCGGCGTGGAGAACCCGTCGCAGGCCGCCGTGGCGGCCCTGAAGGCCACGCTGCAGGATAGCGGCGTCGCGGTCCGCGGATCTGCGGTCGTTTCGGTCGCTGTCCCCGACGCGAACCTCATCTACTCCCACCCGTCCAAGCCGCTCGCGGAGATCGTGGCGGACGCCAACAAGAACTCGAACAACTTCATAACCGAGTGCCTCCAGAGGACCCTCGGCGCGGTGGAGGAGGGGCCGCCCGGCTCGCGGGAAAAGGGGGCGAAGGCCGTCGAAAAATTCCTGGCTTCCGCCGGAGCCCCGGTCGCGGGTCTCCACCTCGTGGACGGCTGCGGCCTGTCACGGGACAACCGCCTCACCTCCGGCGCGCTTCTCGCCGTGCTCCTCCACATGGCCGCCGATCCGCGCGTCGGAGCGCCCTTCATGGCCTCGCTTTCCGTGGGAGGCGTGGACGGCACGCTGCGGCACCGGTTTCTCACCGAGCCCGGGCGCGTGCTGGGAAAGACGGGAACGATCAACAGCTCGCGGGGTCTCGTCGGCTACGTGCTCGACGCCTCCGGCCGGCCCGCCTACGCCTTCTCGATCCTGATCAACGATTACCGTTGCTCCGAATCGGCCGTTCTCGACGCGATCGATGATTTCGCGCGCGCGCTCGTGGAGGCCGCGGGATCCGCAGCCAGCTGAAGCGCGCTCCCTGCGTTGGCGAGTGGCTCAGTCGGGAGCGTGCGTGACGAAACCGAGCCGGATCATGTCCCGCACCCGATCCACGAAGAGCAGGCCCATGGCGAGCCGCCGCGGCCCCCGATCGAGCGGCTTGACGAGCAGCAGCGGATCGTCCGAAAGGAAAGGGCGGATGAGCAGGTCGCGCACCGGGCGGCGCAGCCGCGCGGCGAAAGGCTGCAGGGACAGCGCGTCGCCGTAAACCGCATCGAGATACCTCAGCGCGAAGTGAAGCCCGGCGGCCCCCCTCCAGCGGATGGCCGTCTCCACCACCTCCCGCGGATCGAGCCGCTCGAGGCGCAGTAGTTCCCGCAGGTCCACGAGCCACTTCAAGGTCACGCCGAAGTAGTGGGCCGCGTAGTGCAGGGCGAGGTAGACGAACTCGTCGGCCGGCGCGAGCCGGCGCACGGCCGCCCCCTCGAGATCCAGCGGCAGGCTGTTGGACCAGACGGCGCCCATGTCGGCCTGGAAGCGATACTTCTGCGACAGCTCCCAGTGAACGTCCACTGCGGCGACCACGTGGTCTGGCGCTTCATACGACTCGCGGCGCCCGGCCCTGAGCGTCCCCGGGTCGTAGCGGAAGCCGTGCTCCCGCACGGTCCGGGTGGCCTCCTCGAACCGGTTTTTGGGAACGAGGATATCCACGTCCGTCAGCGCGCGGCTCCCGATGTCGGGGTAAATCCTCTCGAGCAGTGCCGATCCCTTCAGCACGATCGGGGTGACGCCAGCGTGGTTGAGCGCAAGCAGAATGGGCCGCACTGAGGTCAGAAGCGCGATGTTTCCGTAGAGGGTCATTCGGTGCCGCTCGGCGAACGCGTCCCGAACGGTCGCGGGCAGCAGGGGCGACATCCCGTTGCGCTCGCAGAGCCGGTGGAGATACGGCTCCAGCCGGTGACGGGTCACGAGGGCGCCGAAAGTCGTCCAGTCGCGTGTTTCCGGGATCCTCCGGCGGACCTCCGCCCCGTTCTCGCGGAGGAGAGCGACGAGCAGCCCGCCCTCCGGCGAGGATCGCGGGGAGATCAAGCGGCGCTTTCGGTGGCAGGGCGGAGGAACCAGTACCCGGCGCTCTCCTCCCGGTGGAAGCGGTACCCCGCCTCACGAAACTCGCGTGCCAGGGTTCTTTCGACGAAAAGGTGCACGAAACCTCGGTTCAACGCGCCCTCCCCCGTGATCCAGCGCGAATGGCTGTCGCCCCAGGCGCCGCGATGACGGAGCCATTGCAGGGTCAGGATCAGACGCTGGTAGCGCGTTCGGACGGTTCGCGCCGAGAGGAAGACGCCCCCACCGGGCACGAGCCATCGTTTCAGACGAGCCAGCGCGCAGACTCTTGCCCCGCGGCGGGGAATGAAGCTGTAGACGTCCGCGGTGAAGAGCACGGAATGACAGGAGGCGGGCGGCTCCTCGTGCGAGCGAAGATCGGCCAGCCGAAATTCGACCCGGGGAGCCCGCCGCGCGGCCGACGCCCGGGCCAGTTCCACGTTGGCCGGTGAAAAATCGATCCCGCACACGCGGTAACCCAGGGCGTCCAGGCCGAAGCATTCGCTGCCCGAGCCGGATCCGATCACCAGGATCCGTCCCTCGCGTGGAACACGGTCGAGGATCAGTTCGGAAAGGGAGCCTCCCAACCCCCGGTGGCTCGCCGCGTAGAACGGCGCCTGGTACTCGTATTTCTCCTTCACGCTTTCAGCCGGGTCCTCAAGAGTCCAGACAGGAGAATGCAGCGCCTCCCGCAGGTCGAGCAGCATCCGCCGCCCGGCCCTGAGCATTTCCGACGAGGGTTCCGGCTTCAAAGGGATCACAGCCAGAACCTCGTTGCGCATGAGCCTGACCGACTCGTCGGGCACGGAGTCGCATCCCAGCAGCACGGTCCCGTCCCGATCCTCCCGCAAGCGATACAGGTCCGGGATCCCGCCCACCGCCGCGATCACGCCGGTGCCGCGGGGCAGGGGGCCGGCCGGAGGGCGTTCGGCCCGAAGGCGCGTTCCATGGGGGACGGAGGGCCACATCCGGTCCCCCGAGTAGAGGATCTCGACCTGCGAGCGGTTCACGAGGAGCATCCGGAGAAGTCCCGGGGCGGCAAGGATGGGAGGGTCCATGAAATGCAGTGATGAGAGCGGGGTCCAGAAGGGCATCACCAGGCACCGGTCAGCGGATCTCCGGCCCCGGCTGCCGGGACCCGAAGGGGAAGATATTATAGGGCTATCATGGGCCGGATCGAATGAGCCTGAGACTACCTTCGTTTCCCCCGGACTGGTCGTTTTTCGAACCCGCGCGGCCCCCTGCGGGGGCTCATGCAGTCGGCCTCCGGTTGAGCGACCGGAGAATCCTCCTGGTGGGTCTCGATGGCTCTCTGGCGGACCTCCTTCTGCGCCGCTACGCGCCCTTCGCTGGCGTTGCGCAGGGGGAAGCCGAAGGGATGACGATCCGCTTCTCCCGCGAACCGCGGGAGAACTTTATCGAACCGCCCGAGCGGGCCGAGCGGAATCCGGTGCTTTTCGATGGAGATGGCCGCCGGTTCCGGTACCTCGGGTATCGCGTGGCGGGCTGTTTCGACCTCGATGCCGCGACCGGGTGCATCCTCCTCGCCGAAGACGACTACGAGCCGGCCGACCGGGCGATCGAGAACTTCCTCCTCGCGGTGGCGGCGTGGGTGGCGCGCCATGCGGGCGGCGGCCTCGTACATGCCGCCGGAGCGGCGCGCGAGGGGCGCGGCTACATCTTTTATGGCGCTTCAGGTGCCGGAAAATCAACGCTCGCGGAAGCCGGCGCCCGAAGGGGGATCGCGGTGAGCGATGACCTCTCCCTCGTGATGCCGGGGCGTGACGGTGCCATGGAACTGGTCGGAAACCCCTTCCGAAGGCACCTTCGAAGCGCCCCCGTCGCGGACCAGGGCGTGCCGCTAGCCGCCGGCTTCCGGTTGATCCAGGGCGCGCCGGCGCGCGTGGAACGGGTCCCCCGGATTCAGGCCTTCGCGGGTCTGGTCGCGAACCTCCCCTTCGTCAGCGACCTTCTGCCGCGCCGCCCGGAGTTCATGGCTACCATCGAGAGGGATTTCGCCGCTCTGCCGCTCGCCTGGCTGCACTTCACGCTCGACGATTCGTTTTGGGACGCGATCGCGGAAGCGGGACTCTGACAGGAGATCGCCCCCCGCGTTTCCTCCGCGGGAAAGGGCTGCTCGCTCGAATCTGGACTTTCCTCTCCGCCCGGCCGCATAATTCCGCCTCCTTTCCGGACTGGCAATGACCACTCTCAACGAACGGATCGCGGAAGCGGGCTCGATGCGCATCGCGTTCGTCGGACTTGCTCCGAAGGCGGGCAAGACGACGGCGATGCGGCACGTCATCTCGGGGCTCGCCGACCGGAAAGAGTCGTTCGGCGTCGCCTCCGCCGGCGTGCGCGATTCCGACCTGGAGGCGGCCGGCGGTCCCGCTTCGCTCGTCCTCAGGCTGCCGGAAGGGACCGTTGTCGCCACGACGGCGC
>Ga0315278_10004731_pt1 | contig 12299 bp, 5 predicted proteins | sample YL17G06_0_MG_FD_203880 | JGI IMG/M metagenome (GOLD analysis project Ga0315278, IMG submission 203880) | Sediment microbial communities from Yellowstone Lake, YNP, Wyoming, USA - YL17G06_0 | ecosystem: Environmental > Aquatic > Freshwater > Lake > Sediment | place: USA: Wyoming | collected...
TAAACTAAAAAGCGGCTTGAATTCAATTGCTATCCAAAAGGGTGACCTGAATGGCAGAAAGGTTCAAGGTTTTCATCATCGTCGCATTGTTGGGATTCCTAGCCGGGATCATAGCTCAGCTAACCGCGGACTATATCATACCAACGCTCATGGTAGTGCTACCGCAGCTAGTCCAAGTCAGATTCGTAGTTTCAGGCTTCGCAGGCGCATGTCTAACACTCGTACTCGTCAGCATATGGGCATATGTCAGCGGATCCCCCGAACGCTAAACTCCTTCTCTCCCTTTTCTTTTGTTCAGACAATCTTCTAACGAAACAGAAATCAAGACAGACCTCTGGCTGCTGCCTTACGCGCGTGTCTAGACATGTTTGGATCATACAGTGAACTAGGGAGCTGTGAGGGAAAGGAAGCAAACCCTCGAAACCATGGAAAACCCTTCGAAGTCGAAAAGAAGCCAGCTTCTCAGGATCATACCTCAACAACCCCCTGGGCGCACTGAACAGGCTAGCTTCAAAGTGGACTCAGCAGCGGAAAAAGAGGTCATTCGCATAGCGTACCCGTACCTCGATTTCGTCATAGTCCACCTTCACATTGAGTAAATGAAGATTTCAGTCTTTTGGTTTCACCGGTAGCGCGCAGGCTTATTCCAAAATTGGCCTAAAATGGTTTCTATTCGCCCTTCATGACACAGGGACAGCTTTGGACTTCGTGTCTATTCTTGATTTCTTTGGGGATTTTGTCTCGCGTGCGCTGACATTTATTCATCATGTTCAGGAAGATACTGTTTGTGCTCAAAAGACTACCCTGCCGCTTCACACTTCAATGTTTGGTGGCACATTATCAGACCATTAAAGAACCACTGAACCATGTTGAAACCATTCGGCAGACTCTCTAGTTCTCTCTGGTGAGGGTTAGTACGAAGTCGAACATTGAATAAATGAATGATCGGGGAGGAGATGGAATCTTCTTCTAGAGGCTAGTTAGACAAACTATTAATGTAATCTACGGAGATATAGGACTTCAGGGAAGAGACTAGTATGAAGATGATCGGCAGCGCAAAAGACAGGAGCATTTCCAGAACAATATTCCCGACTATCTTGATAAGCGTGATTTTGACCTCCGTGTTTGTTGTTCCGCTAGCTCCGCAGGGAGCGACAGAGAATCCAATGCTGCGGCTAGATCCTTCAGATAGCATATTCTACACAAACCAGACGACCCTCGGCGACCGCTTCAACGTGACCGTGTGGTTTGAAAACACGCCTGCCACAAGTATTTACAATTTCCAGGTAGACTTCACCTATGATGGGTCAATTCTGAATGTTACTTCATGGTATGAACCCACGTGGGATCCAAGCTACGTTTTCTATGGAAAAAGCACGGTAGTGGGAACCCCCTTCTATTACCATGACAGTGTCCTGGGAAAAGATGGCATAGTAGGAGGTATTTGCCTCATCGGTGGTGACACTTTCAGCGGCCAGGCAGGAAAACTGTGCGTGCTGGAGCTACAAATAACTCGCGTTCCCACGCCGAACGCAAGTTTGGGATGTGTTCTTGGCTTTCGGCGCGGCGGAACATATGGGACATACGTTTTGGACCCTGATGACCACGAACTGCAGGGAATAATGCAAGATGGGTCCTACCTCATAACCGACCAACAAATTCCGTATCACGACATTGCCGTTTCAAACATTTCTCCAAACAGATACTTCGCGATCATCGGTGAACTTGTCAACATTAGAGTCAACTTGACAAACTTGGGAGATGTTCATGAAAGCAGCAACGTGACGGTCTACGCGGACACAGACACTGCGATCATAGGGGACGAAATAGTTGTGGGAACGCAGGCAGCGGAAGTGCCTTTGCGTAGCTCAGCCCTCCTTGACTTCTCTTGGAACACTAGCGATGCGTCTCCGGGCAGCCTCACGATAAGCGCCATGGCCGACACCGTTCCTGGGGAGACAGACATAAGCAACAACATTCTCATTGACGGCACCGTGGCAGTTGTCGCAATCATACATGACATTGCAGTTACATACATAAGAACCTCAGAGCAATTTGCCTACGTCGGAGACATGCTGAACGTTGAAGTTGACGTGCAGAACCAAGGAAATAGTGCAGAACAGACCGCTGTTTACGCATATGCAGCTCCCCTCGCAGGTGCGAACATAGCGATTGGCACAAGCACCATCTCATTAACCCGATATATCTCACGAACGATGACTTTCATGTGGAACACAACAGGATTGTCTGCCAGCAACTACTCTCTCAGTGCATTTGCCGCTCCGGTTTCTGGGGAAGCAGACCTGAATGACAACAACCTGACTAAGGGCCTTGTCGTGCTTTACACTGCGGTTCCATGTCCTGACATCAACATCACATTTCCAACGGCATTAACGGTAAACCCTTCGATATTCACCTACGACCCGCATTTCGGTGCGAGGCTAATCAACATCGGAAACATTTCAGTCGTTTCAACAGGCTTTGCGGGGGGTCTCAGAGTTGTGGGTTCAACAAACGGTACAATAAACCTATGCGTGGACCATCCAGGTGTCGACGAATACCCATTCTACTTGCCCCTTTACGGAGAGGTTCAGGTTCCCTTGTGGCTTATGTTCCAGCCTGAAACCCACTGGGAACAGTACAACGGAGACTTCACGCTCAACCTCACCGTGTGCGGAACTCACAGGCTGCAATTGACCATCAGAGGAATCAGCATCCTCGTATGCCAGAACGGTGCGTACGTCGTCTACAACCAGACAGCCACCTTCAGCTGGAACCTCACAGGAGGGTCGTTGGTCTACCTTGTAGCTGAGCCGGACCTACCCCCAGGTTGGACGTACAGCGTCAACCCTGCCATAGGCATTCTCTTCGAAACCCCCCATACCGTCACCGTTAACATCACAGCACCGCCAAACGCAAAAGAGGGTGAAATGGGCCGCGTGACGTTGAAAGCGTACAAGAACGCGACGGGAGCATTGATATGGCATTTCATCTTCTTCGCATCCACTGACAATAAACCACCAACCATCGAGTCTGTGGAAACTCCAACGCTCACTCCGGACGGATGCATGATTTTCAACGCAACCATCAAAGACCCGTCAGGCATCGCCAACGCCATGCTGCACTACGCTGTCAACGGAGGTCAATGGAATAGCACAGCGATGCAGTGGGCCGCTGGAGACTCTTTCAACTCAACAACGTATATAGTCAAAGAATTCGTCGGGACAGACGCGAACACGATACAATACTACGTTTCAACCAGCGACTGGCTAGGAAACGAAACCAGCTCCAGTGTACGTGCAATTTCCATAATAAATGACCTGGCCATCACGGACTTGTCGCTCGAGAAAACGTCTGTCCCAGAAGGATACCACGTCACGTTGAACGTCACCGTCGCCAATCAAGGAACACTACCCTTGAGCTTTGCGAACATTGTCCTGTATGCTAACGCGACGGCCGTGGCAGCACGTTCTGTTTTCAACCTGCAGAACGGAGCCTCAACCGTCGTGAACTTCTCATTGACTTTGCCGGAGGGCGGCTACGTAATCACAGCGCTTGCGTCTTACCTCCCAGGCGAATACAACACGGCAAACAACGCGCGCAGCCAAACAATCTGCATGGAAAACACTATCACGATCCTAGATGGCGAACTCTATAAGACAATAGTTGGACAGGGCTACTGTCTGAACATGACCGTGACAGTAGCAAACCTTGACACAGTCACCAAAGACTTCGCTGTCCAAGTCTACGCCAACGAAACCCTCATCCTGTCGAAAGCAGTCACTCTCGGCCCCAGCACCTCCACAAAGCTGAACCTGACCTGGAACACAAACCAGACTGGCACACCGTTCCCAAAGGGACACTACACGCTTTCCGCCCGCGCACAAAACAGTCTGGACATGGGCGAAATCACCGTCGGAGTGCCCTGTGACGTCAGCAGCTCAGTCATGGGAGTCCCGGACGGCATATGCAACATGAAAGACATCGCTTACATGTGTAAGAGGTTCTTGACAAAACCCTCAAGCCCCGATTGGAACCCGAATTGCGACGTTAGTGGTTCTCTGCCGAGGACCCCCGACGGAACCGTGAACATGAGGGACATAGGAGAGGCTTGCAGCAATTTCAATAAAACCTGACCGGGCAGCGCGCGCCGTTGAAAGACGGCAAATCAGAGGATTCCAACAAATCCTGAAAGAAGTAGGGTTTTTCCATGAACAGTTGAGGCTGCAGCTAGCCCTTTTGGAACTTAAAGGCACCCAAGAGGACCAAAAACATGTTTACACCTCAAAACTGTCACCAAACCAGAAAATAAGACTTACGACCATTTTACACCAATTTCGGGTAGTGTCCCAGTTTAGAATGCTTTTTGTTTATTGCCTTCTTTTCACGTATGGAAATGGCTTGAATTGTGCTCTTTTGAATTAAGCATCTTGGATTGGCACACTACCCAATTTCGGGACAAAACAGCGCGCAACACAGAAATGGAAAAGGGGTTTGCACTGGTACAAATTCGCACTGTCGTTGGCGGGCCCGACATGGTTCAGGTCTGCGCATGCGGATTGTGATAGGGACCAGTTTTGCCCGAGGACGAGGTGCATCTGAGGCCCAAGTATTTGGCATCCCAACCTAACATGGTGGCTGATTAATGTAATAGCATAGTCGCGTAGTATACGTTTGACAATAAATCATATATATCGACAAACATATATCACTCTCCGTGGGCTATGAATCATCAGTTCCGCAAAAAGTACTGGCGTATGTCATGGAACGAGATATAGTTTCAGTAGAGGATCTCGTTCGGGACCTAACGGTTTCGCATGTAACAGCAAGGAATTATCTAAGTCGTCTTGCACAAATGGGGGCAATTAAAAGCATTGGTAGAGGAGTCTACCAATTGGGGAAGGGAGAGACGGCGACCGTCAGACTCTCTCCTGAACTGTCGCGACTTGCGCAAGAAATCAGAGAGCGTTTTCCAATGGCGACTTTTGCCGTTTGGTCTCTTAATATGCTAGCTGATTATGCTCATTACACTATGGGTAGAGACATTATATTCATCGAGACCTCAAAGATGCTATCAGCAAGTTTTCGGGATGCACTGGTAGCAAAAGGATACCGTACAATACTGCTCCCGGAAAACAGAGAATTCCGAGAATATGCATACTACGGAGAGCGAGTTCTCTTTATCCTTGAAAGAAAGGAATTGTACGGCCTCGCTTGGTTCGAAGGTAATCTCATCCCTACTCCAGAGCGAATATGGGTAGACATATTCTATCTCATCACGCGGAAGCATTTGGCCTTTGACCTCGTTGAACTGGGACTCATCTTTGCGAACATGATCAACAAAGAGGGAATAAATTTCGACCGGTTGCTAAGGTACTCAGGGCGACGGGGTCTCTTCAGGGAAGTGCTATTCTTCCTTTATGAAGTGAAGAGTTCTGGGTCAAGAACCGGCAAGCGCATCCCTGAAGATGTTCTTGTGGGGAAGCATGAAACTGGCAAAGCCATTTTGGAGATGGTTAGTGGAGCTACAAAAGAATGATCGACACAGCCAAAACCGTAGGGACTGCAGAAACATTCGATGATAAGAAGATTGGAGCTTTCTTGTCTGAAGGAGTAATTAACAGCATACCTGATTTAGAAAGAGCAATCTTCAGCCTTGAGTATGTAGGGCAACTCATAGACGAAGGGCTGAATCTGATTTTCAAAGGCGGTTCTGCAGTCCAAGTGCTATTGGGCGGCAAATGGACTCGGCTGAGTGTCGACATTGACATATGCACAGATTCGACGGAGGAAGAACTGAGAACGGTTCTTCAAAAAATACATGAGAAATTCGACAAAGCCGCATTCTCATACAGTCCAAGAGATAGAAAGATTGGGGGCAAAGTGCCGTTTTACCTTTACAGAATAGAAACGCCTGCCATTACAGAAAAGAGTAGAACAATCTTGCTCGATGCAATGGGAATGAAGCCCAAGTTTTCGACACTCCAAATTCCACTGAAGACCTCGTTTTTCAATTCGTCGACAGAAGTCACAATACCGACGATTGGCGCACTCCTCGGAGACAAGCTTTCTACGATAGGCCCTACCACTATAGGTCGACAGCTAAATAATAGCCGAAACGGTCTCGAATATGCAAAGCATTTCTACGACATAAACAGGCTCCAAGAGGCCGACTTCAATCTAGAAGAATGTGCTAAGGCATTCAATGAAGCCATCGAAATCCAGTCGAAAATTCGGAATAGAGACTTCTCCCCACATGAATGCTTTGACGACATGTTGCTTACGTGTCAGGTAGCAAGTCTATCGCAACAGATTGGTGATGAGGTTATTGAGAAACTGCAAGGTGAAACGCGCTCTCGTGCACATACAGAGTTCAAAATACTAGTAGAGGGTCTTGGAAGATTTCGGCCGTTTCTTGTACAGAAACTCACCTATGCATGGGATGACCTCCGAAGTTATGCCGCGCAAACAGCCCTTCTAGTAAAGATAATAAATGGTAGAGTACCTGAGAAGAAGGCAAAAGCGATTCTCAGAGAAGACTTGCCAGCAAAAAAAGAGGAAATAGCGAATCTTGTCAGAAAGATCAAGAGTCTTCCTGAGAAGGATCGATGGTTCATCGAACTCGATGAAATAGTGAACTTCCCCAGAGTTCTCAAAACGTGGCATGACCACTTCTTCATTCAAGAGCTTATCTAGACTAGACCCAACCGAATCTAAGGATTGGCCTAGCTTTCAAGCGCGGTCTCTAGACTAATACCCAAAAAGGTTCAAGTCCATTTGGGTTCGGGGACGGGCAGGTTCAAACCAGCGAAAGCGCGCACTGACATCTTGAGGCCACTGAGAGTCGGACTTGTGAGATTGTTGTCCTGCACGTCTATTTCATCTGCGACTGGCAAGGCGTAAGCATTGATGAGGTATTTGGCTTTGACGAAGCCTAGGGTTTGCCAGATAAAGACGATCTTGGTTGAGGATTGGTTGTCCAGTGTCAGTATCTGTGAATCAATCAGGGTTGTGTTGGCATAGATCGTGACGTTGAAAGTTTCAGGGTAGTAGCCTTGGTTTGCCGCGGAGACGTTTATTCTCATCGAATACCCTTCACCTATTGTGGTCTTGAGAAACTCGATGCTTGCTATGGCCACGTCGTGAGTGTACTGCATGTAGCCTGTGAAGACTGCATGTAGAATGTGGTTTGAATTCATCGTTACGCTTGTTGAGTTGTCGACGCCACAGTTTGCGCTGTCGAGTTCCCAATGGTCGAGAGTGTAGTTTGCGTCGGGAATTGCTGCTACAGGTACTATTGAGTCGACCCTGTAGTTGTACGTTCCTGTGGTCGGGTTTGTTGTTCCGCCTGGTGTGGGTGTGATCGTTAGGGTATGGGTGGAAGGTGGGGGAGAACCATAAGGATCCATCAAGGGATAGCGGTCAAAATTGCTTGAATCAACGGTGTAGGCCGAGTCTCCGATGCCGTCGCTTCCGGGCAAACTTTGACCGTGCCCGCTCCAGACATCAACACCCGCGTAGTCGGTCCAATAGTTGCCTCCGCTTGGATAGCCATCATCCCACGTGTCAAAAGAGCCGGTTGGAAATGCTTGCTCATCATTGTCTAATCTGTTGTGGAAGATCTTGTTGTTTGAAGAGTCTTCAGTGCTTACTCCTGCGGCGTTGTTTGTAATCTCATTGCTGAATATCGTGTTGCTGGAAGAGGAGAACATTGAGATGCCAGCGTAAATGCTCCCTGTTATGGTGTTTCCAGAGATGGCGTTGCTGGAGGAGTAGTAAAGATAGACGCCGTCGCAATTTTCGGTCATGGTGTTTCCAGAAATTGTGTTGCCCGAGGAATCGTAAAGTGCTACGGCTTCAAGAACGTTCGATGTGATAGTGTTTCCAGAGACCGTGTTGGTCAGGGAGCTTGCCAAGGTTATGCCATCGTTGTTGTCCGTTAACGTGATTCCTGTGATCGTGTTCTGGTTTGAGGAGTCAAGGTAGATGCCGTAGTTGAAGGTCTTCACAATCATGTTTCTTATTGTGACGCCGATTCTTCCCGACAAACTCAATCCTATCTCTGTCCGTTCTACTCCTTGAAGAATCTTACCTGCCCCATCGATTGTCACGCCGTCTTTCTCTACGACAATCGAACCGTCGACATCATCTGTAAGAGTGTAAAGATTTCCATTTAACGCAATCGGCGCCGTAGGAGGATCGACACTTCCGTCAGCTCTTATGTATGTTTTTCCTGCCCAAGCCCTGACGCTATGAGGCATGCTCTTGTCTGATCAAGTTGTGGTGTGCGCTCCTGTACGTCCATTTGTCAAATGTGTTCACAGAAGTGTCGGGCTACTAGTCCCACGTCTTTCATGTCTATGATGTTGTCTTCGATTATGTCTACGATAGGGTTCCACAAGCTGTCACCGGGATGTGTGTTGAAAGCTCGGGCCGTGCGGCCTATGTCCACCATGTTGACTCGGCCGTTTCCATCGATGTCGCCCACGATTGTGACTTTGACTGAGCCGTCAACGTAGGTGTTGTCTGTGATGTTGGCCTCGTTTGGAACTGGCTGAACGTAGGCGCTCATGGTGCAGTTGCCCTTCGTGAAGCCTGCTACGTCCCATAGTATCTGAACCAGAACGAATCTGCCGTTTGAGACACCAAAGTTTCCTGAGGCAACTGGAGTGCTGTTGGCATAGAGAGTAACGGTGGACGTCTCAGGAGTGTCTCCCAGGTTGGCGACGGTAATATTTGCATACAGTTGATAGCCGACGACAGTCTTGGAGGTTGCTAGTTGTGTTATGGCCAGGTTGTGCACTTGCTGATTGTTTATGGTGAAGGATGACCCGTGGTAGGTTAGGGTGCTGACCATTTCGATTTCTACTGGGAACACGAGGGATTGGGGTACGGTGAACTGAAAGTTGCCTTGAGCGTCGGTCAGCGTGAAATATGTTTCCTGGCTTGTTTTCACTCTCAGGTAAAAGGGTTGAATCAATGTTTTTCCGATAATTGACAACTTGCCTGTTATGGTGTTTTGGTCCAGTTTTGCGTCTACTTGTGTTTCATATCCTCTTACGGCCACGGGGGTGGTGTTGAACCTGATCTTGTTGCCGTTTCTGTCTGTGGATTCAATGATTATGGACAGTTTCTGTGCAGACGGAGAAAGAGCAAGACTTGCGTGGTAGGCGCCGTTCCCCATGTCTGCCAGCGTCGCGGGGAGGTAAGGGTCGTCATTTACTGAATAAGACAGTGAAGCATCTGAGACTCTGTCGTTGTCAGTAAAGTGCAAATCGACTTGATACGTGTTCTGTATGAAGCATGGTTCGCAGTCGAATTCTGTTATGGAGGGCGGTATGAGGTCTGTGTTAGTGCTGGTGTAGTTTATCGTGTATGTGGCGGTGTTCTGTGAGCTGAAGTTCAGAGTTGTTTCTGTTTTGACGACGAAATTGTACAAGCCATAACCGTTGGAGTTCAAGATCTGGGTTACCGGGATCGGTTCTTCTGCCCACTTTTTTGTTTCGTTCGAGATGAGAACGCTGTTCTTGTACACTTCGACTCTTTTGGTCTTTTGCATGTCAGCTTTCAGTAGGAACAAGTTTTTCTGGACATGCAGGGGATAGTACGGAATGTATAAGCCGCTTCCGTAGTACGGTGGGCTGTCTATGACTTCTTGAGGTAAGACCGGTGTTTTTCCCATGCTGTACGAGAGGTTTTCGCCTTTGACGATCGGTTGGAAATGCCGGTCTATGATGTAGTTGTCGGGAGATGCGTCGGGCTGTGTCGAGAAGGCGTAGAAGCATGACCATTCGAGTTGGGAATAGTTCTGTGAAGGTGAGTTCTTGAATTGGCAAGGAAGCACATGGATTTTCCAGGTGATGCCTGGATGAGTTTGATATCCGTACCACAGGCCGGCCTTCCATAGTCCCGACACTTGGTTGAACCAGAGAGTTGTAACGGATGAAGATGTTGGAAGGGACGTTTCAACGTTGAATAAGGCCAAGTCTGATGCATTGAAATCCAAGCTATCGGGAATAGGCAATCTTCCAAACATGCTGAGGTCCCAAGCTAGGAAGTATGGACTGACCGCAGAGGTAAGAATTCCAGTTTGGTTCCAGTAAGTGTAGTCGTGTGGAAAGCCTGCGTACCCGAAGAAGCACGGTGCTCCTGTGCACTCGGTGACGTTTGTGAGGTATATGTACTGGTCTGCTAGGGTGCCCATGTCTGACAGTTGTATCATGGTGTAGTATGGTGTGAAGATTTGTTTCTGAACCAGGTGGAGGGGAGTTCCTTCCGTGTCTGTGCTTCGTACGTGGAGTTTGTATGCTGAAGCTAAGGAAAGGTCCAGGTTTAGTGTTTCGTCAGCTGTGATCGTGAATCTTCTGTGTATGAGAAAAGCGATTCCAGGGTCCGTGTTGCCTGAAGACCTAGAGCCCAAGTCGTTCATGGCCTGGATTATGTAGTCTCCTGGAAAGATGGTGAATTGTGCCTGTTCCCGTTCTGTCTGGAAAGCTTTCAGCACGTTCGTGGTTGCATCTAAGAGTACGAAGGCTGCCATGAGGTTGTTGTTTGATTCATCTTTCACTTTGACGTTCAGTTGAGATATTATGCAGAAGAAGAAGGGTATTCTGATGATGGAATTGTCCGATGATGCGGTTATTCTTCCTTCAAAGTACCCGCTGGGAAGCATGCTTGAGGTCGTGAGAGTCAACTGTATGCTTGCAGTCTGGCTCGGGGGCAGGATTGTGGTTGAAGCGTTGAACTCGACGACGTCATAGGGTGTATTGTCGTTTATGTGCCACGTTTGAGCTGCCAGTGCAATGTTGAGAGTGTTACTAGCCAAGTTACGAACATTAAACGTGTGCTTGTAAGTGGTGTCAAGGCCTACTCTTCCGATGCTGATGCTGGAGTTTGACACAAAAGACGCGTTTGCGGCATTGCATACATTCAACCTGCCTGTTCCTTGGTCGAACACTGTTGCACCTATGTTGTCGGCGTAGTTTGTCATGGCCATCTTCATGATGGCTGGTCCCCAAGACGGGTACGCGTCCATAAGAAGCGCAGCTGCGCCCGCCACGTGAGGTGTGGCCATCGAGGTTCCTGAGGCTTTTGTGTAATATTGCGAAACAGGGTTGCCCATGTTTGTGTCGTGAGCTCGCGCAGCGATTATGTCGACGCCAGGCGCCACTAAGTCAGGCTTGATTCTGTAGTCGCTTGTCGGTCCGCGTGAACTGAAGTCCGCAATGATGTCGCTGTTGTCTGATGCTCCGACTGTTATTGCCAGTTTCGAGACTCCTGGAGTGTTGATGCTGTACATTGCGGAACCCTGATTTCCAGCAGCGACAACGCATAGTGCACCTTGGTTTGTGGCCCAGTCTACAGTTGTTGATAGGGGGTCTGACCCGTCACTTTTCTCGTTTGTGCCGAAACTCATGCTCAACACGTTCGCACCGTTGTCGACTGCCCACTGGATCCCGCTGATCATCCAGCTCTCTTGCCCGTATCCCTGATTGTCGAGAACTTTCACGTTCAGTAGAGACGCGCCCGGAGCAACACCCATGTACTGTCCTCCACCGGCTTGTCCTGTTCCTGCCGCTATGCTTGCACAGTGGGTGCCGTGTCCAAGTCCGTCGGCAGTTGACTCGCCCGTGAACGACACTGATCCAGTTATTTTTGAGGTGCCGTTTGGAAAGCTGAAGTCTGGGTGTGCTGAATCGATTCCCGTGTCAATGACGGCAATCGTTATTCCAGAACCGTTTACGCTCCTGTGCATCGAGTTCTCAAAGTCTGCCCATTCCTGTGGGTTCTTGACTATTCTGACACTCTGGTCGAGGCATGCTCGAAACTTGCGGTCGAGCCAAACATGCTCCACTTGCGAGGCATTGGCGAGTTCAAATATCTCTGAGTAGCTTGTGTGGACAGCCAGAAAGCGCATGTTTGTGTAGGCATTCTTGCTTGCGTACAAAGTTTTTGCGTTCTGGGTCAGACTTTCGAAAATCGGAGTGGTTTCTGGTTTTTGAGAAATCATGTTTGCCTCCTGCAAAGACAATATTAAGTCAGTTTCGTTGTCGGTTAAGTAACCTTTTGTTAGGAGACCGGTCAGGTTTAGCAGTTCAGTGTCAATTTTTTGTCGAATATTCATGGGAGGGTCGATGAGCGTTGAAGAGCCTGCGGTTATGTATGTTAGAGCGAACCTACCGTCGAGAGCCACTGTTCCGAGCCTATTCAAACCGTCGTAGACTTGGACAAAAGACCTGGGAGTTCCAACGGACTGACTGCCTGTTGCGTTCTCGAGGCTCTTCGAGGGAACAAAGCCG
>Ga0315278_10004732_pt1 | contig 12297 bp, 7 predicted proteins | sample YL17G06_0_MG_FD_203880 | JGI IMG/M metagenome (GOLD analysis project Ga0315278, IMG submission 203880) | Sediment microbial communities from Yellowstone Lake, YNP, Wyoming, USA - YL17G06_0 | ecosystem: Environmental > Aquatic > Freshwater > Lake > Sediment | place: USA: Wyoming | collected...
GGGGCAGCCAGAATTCTCTGCTCATCTCGCCCGTCCTCTGGCGCGAGGTGTTCAAGCCGCTCTACCGGGACTACGTTGAGATCGCCCACAGGCACGGAAAATATATCTTCATGCATTCCGACGGACACATCGCCGCGATATTCCCGGACATCGTCGAGATCGGTGTCGACGCCCTCAATTCCCAGGTCTTCTGCATGGATATCGAGGACATCGGCCGCCGTTTCGCCGGAAAGGTAACGTTCTGGGGGGAAGTCGACCGCCAGCATCTCCTTCCGTACGGGGCCCCCGACGACATTCGGGCGGCGGTCGGACGTCTGGGCCGGGCTTTCGATCGCCACGGCGGCGTCATCGCCCAGTGCGAGTTCGGGATTGGCGCTCGGCCGGAAAACGTGGCCGCAGTCTTCGAAAATTGGAACCGGTGGCCCGGTTTGTAATATAATGGATGAATGAGAGTTATGGAGTTCATATAGAAGAAGTGAGAGTGAGGGGAAGAGGAATAGGGAGAATATGGCTCACGGAAGCCGCAAGGAGGTCCGCATGAAGACACATCGCACGCTTGTTTGCCTGGCGCTCGTCGGAATCGCAGCGCTCGCCCCATCGGTTTTTTCCGCCGAGAAAGTCATCCCAAGTCAGTGGGCGGCCGTCCCGGTGCGCATCGACGGCGCGAACCAGGAATGGCAGGACGCCGCGATCATCGTCGAGAAGGGCTCCAAGGCCGAATACGCCTTGAGGAACGACGACACGTACCTCTACATCCTGTTTGTGTTCAAGGACATCCCCGCCCTGAGCACCTTCGAGATGTCCGGGATGAAGGTCTATTACAGCTTCGACGGCAAGAAAAGCAAGAGCGACGGCTTCCATTTCGTCAAGAAAACGATCACGGCCGACGAGCTCATCGCCAATTTGGAGAAGAACGGGGAGGTCCTGACCGATGAAAAAAAGGCGGGGATCCGCCAGCAGAAAGCCTACATGATCTACGAAGGCATGCCTCTCGACCCGTCGAAACCGGCCTCGCCGCAGGCCGCCGGACCGGCCGACCCCCCGACGTTTCGCGATAAGCTCTCGCAGAAGATAAGCGTCGTCGAGTTCCGCATCCCCTTGGCCAGGGTCGTCCAGGCCGGCGGCGCCGTCGCCGCGCCCGGGTCGTCCCTCAAGCTCGGCTTCGAATGGGGCGGCATGACCGCCGAGATGAGGTCGGCTTACATGGCCCGGATGGCCGATTCGGGCTCTCAGGCCCGCGGCCAGGGGGGCGGAGGATTTGATCCCGCCCAAAAGGGGAGGGAAGAAGGCGGCGAGGGCAGTGGTGGCATGGAAGGCAGCATCGGGCGGCCCGATCCCCGAACCAAGAAACACTCCTTCTGGATCGATATCCAGCTCGCGGCCAAGGTTTCCTGAGCCGAGGCTAGAAGGGCATCGAGGCCAGGTAGGCCCCGAGGAAAGCCAGGACGACCGCGGCGATCTTCCATCCCGTCAGGCGTTCCTTCAAAAAAATAGCGGCGATGATGACGATGAAGATCGTGTTGAGCTGGTTAAGGATGGCGGCCACCGACACCTTGGCGTATTTCATGCCGCCCATCCAGAGGAGGAGCGAGAGGTAGGAGCCGAAGAACGAGGCGGGGACCAAGGCCTTCCAGTTGACGCGATCGGCGAGGGGCCCGAGAATGGCCCGCCGGTTCCTGAGGAAAGGGACGATGAGGACGAGCGCGGCCGCGCCTCCGGCCAGCCGGACCAGGGTCGCCCAAACGACCGACACCGATCCCAGCACGGGCTTGACCATGACGATCCCGAGGGCGACGAAGAACATGGCCAGGATCCCGTACAGAATGCCGAGAGCGAGGTTTTTCGCGTCCAACTTCTCGGCGCGCTTTTCCCGGGTGATCGTCAGGACCGCGGAGACGACGAGCGCCGCGCCGGCGAGCTGCCAGCCGGTCATCCTTTCGCCGAGGAAGACGAAGGACAGGCCGATGACGAAGGGGCTGTAAAAGCAGTCGACGATGGCCACCAGGCTCGCCCCGAGCCGGTTGAGGCTATGGAAGAAGAGCGTGTCGGAGAGGGCGACGCCGAGGGCACCGCTGACGAGAAGGAGGACCGTCGTCGAGGCCGGGACCGCGGGGAAGAGCGGCTCGCCTAGGATGAACATGGTCGGCGCCATGACGACGAGGGCGAGGACGGTCTTGAACAGGTTGAGGCCGATGGGGTGGATCCGGCGGCCGCTGACGCGGAAGAGGATGACGGCCACGGCCCAGACGAGCCCGGAAGACAAGGCGAGGATCTCGCCGAGTGAGCGGGATGCGGTGAGCGATTCGAACCAGCCTGTCATCTGTGTCTGCGCGTTCCTATCCGGAAGTTTCGCAAAATTCGACCTCCTTGTATAGCAGAGACAGGCGCACGCGTCAATTCGGATCCTCGCTGTCGGCCGCGGAGGGTCCTTGGGCATCGTCTCCGTTCGCTGCGGTGATTTTTAACGCCTTCCCGGTCCGGATCCGAGGGGAGGAGTCCGCGTATCCGTCCCGGGAATGCTAAATCACCGCTTTATGCTCCCTTCAACGATACCCTCAGCCCCTTAGTCCGCGGCCGACGGCGGGAATACCCCGAGCGAAAGTAGGTGGATTCCCGGATGGCGACCCCGAAGTCCGATTGACCGGCTGCGCAGGGGCGTGTTATAAACGGCCGTGAGGAGATACGCAATGAGAAAATCGAGGTCCCTGCTTTTCGCCCTAACCAGCATCGCCGTCTTTGCACTTTCGCTCCTTATTGGCTCGCAAACGGCCTCCGTCCGGCGCGACGAACCGCTCGAGTTCGACTCGTGTACGAGCATCCTGGTCGGCCGGCTGGCCTCCGTCGACGGCTCGACCATGACCTCCCATTCGTGCGACTCCGGGACGGACCGGACCTGGATGACCATCGTCCCGGGGGCGAAGCACAAGCCCGGCGAAATGGCCAAGGTCTATTACGAGCCCAAGCGGACCAAGGGGCCGAACGACCCCGACCGGCTGGAGACGGGCGAGATCCCGCAGGTCGCGGAGACCTACGCGTTCCTCAACGCCGCCTACCCCATCATGAACGAGCACCAGTTGGCCATCGGCGAGACGACGATCGGCAGCCGCCGCGAGATGGTCAGCGAGAACGGCATTATCGACGCGCCCGAGCTCTACCGCCTCGTCCTCGAGAGGGCGAAAACGGCCCGCGAAGCCATCCGCGTCGCCGACGAGCTGACCAAAGCTCACGGCTACAACGACTGGGGCGAATGCTTCACCTTCGCCGATACGAAAGAGGTCTGGCATTTCGAGATCCACGGCCCGGGCAAGGGCAAAAAGGGCGCCGTCTGGGCGGCCCAGCGGGTCCCCGACGACGAGATCGGGGTCTCGGCCAACGCCGGGCGCATCCGCCAGCTCGACCTCGCCAACACAAATTATTTCCTGGCCTCGGCCAACGTCATGTCCCTGGCCGAAGAGATGGGCTTCTGGTCGAAGGGCAGCGGCCAGCCGTTCGAATTCTGCTACGTTTACGATCCGGATTCGAGAACGAGCCTCTACTGCCGGCGCCGTGAATGGCGCGTCTTGAGCCTGCTCGCCCCAACGCTCAAGCTCAACCCGGAGTCAGAGAACTATCCCTTTTCCGTCAAGCCCGAAAAGAAAGTGAGCGTCGCCGACGTCCTGGCCATCTTCCGCGACACCTACGGCGGGACCGACTACGACATGACCCGGACGCTGACCGCCGTCAACCGGAAAGGAGAGACCGTCAAGAGCCCTATCGCCACGCCTTTCATGAGCGGCGACCTCCTCGGGCTCTTCCGCATCAAGCGCGAGCGGACGATCTGCTCGCCCGCCGCGACCTACCTCCAGGTCACACAGTCCAGGGACTGGCTGCCCGGGCCAATCGGTGGCATCGTTTGGCTCGGCTACGACAACCCGGCCACGACTCCGCACGTCCCGATCTATATCGGGATCTCGCAGATGCCGGCGAGCTACATGGTCGACGGCCGTTGGGCATTCAGCCGCGAATGCGCCTGGTGGGCCTTTAGGACCGTCAGCCGGCTGGCCAACTTCCGCTGGCAGGAGATGACTCAGGATATCCAGAAAGTCTGGAAGGAAGCCGAGGACAGGTGGTTCGCGAACCAGGCCAACTTAGAGGAGGAGGCCCTGGCGCTCTACAAGAAAGACCCGAAGAAAGCCCGGGAGCTCCTGACGAAATATTCCCAGGACCAGGCCAACCAAACCGTCGCCGCCTACTGGAAGCTCGCCGACGACCTCTGGCTCAAGTACTCCGGGAACTTTTAAATGGGGGACACAATACCAATTTCCGAATTTACCGAATATAGAGACGACTTTCGGGGGGACGTCCGGACAGGTAATTCGGAAATTGGTATTGTGTCCCTGAATTAGCATGACGATCATTGGCCTGCACGTCCTCGATTTCGCCATCGTCCTCGTCTTCATCCTCATCGTCCTCGGGCTCGGCTGGCGGGCCTCCCGCAAGACGAAGACGGCCGAGGACTTCTACATCGCCGGCCGCCGGCTCGGGAAGTTCTACCAGTTCTTCCTCAACTTGGGGACATCGACCAACGCCGACCAGGCCATCATCGTCTCCCGCGAGGTCTACCGCCAGGGCATCGGCGGCATGTGGATCCAGTACCTCGTCCTCTTCCTGACGCCGTTCTACTGGTTCACCACGGCCTTCTTCCGCCGGGTCCGGCTGGTCACGATCGGCGATTTCTTCACCGAACGTTTCAAGAGCCGCTTCCTGGGCGCCGCATTCGCCGTCTTCACCCTGTTCATGGCCTTCCTCGGCAACGGCGTCGGCTACATGGTCGCCGCCAAGACGATGATGGCCCTGACGCCCAAGCCCGTCGAGAAATACACGGTCCAGGAAAAGAACAGCGTCGACCTTTTCCACGAATACCAGGCCCTCCGGGCTAAAACGGAGAAGACGGAACTTGCGCCCGTCGAAGAATCGCGCCTGACCGAGCTCGGCGAGCGGCAGAAGAAGGGCGAGCTCAAGGCCTTCATCTCCTACACCGACTCGGTGATGATCTACCTCGTCTACACCGTGATCGTGGCCGTCTACACGATGATGGGCGGGTTCCTCGCCGCCGCCATCACCGACGTCATCCAGGGCTTCCTCCTGACGGCGTTCTCGCTCATGCTCATCCCCATCGCCCTGGCCCGGGTCGGCGGTTTCGCCGGCCTCCACGCCACGGTCCCGGACTTCATGTTCCGGCTCTTCGGCTCGTCGGCCACGAGCGAGTATGCCTGGTACACCATCCTGGCCATGGCCCTGGCCAACCTCGTCTCCATCATCGCCGTCGCTTCGGGCATGCAGACGGCCGGTTCGGCCAAGAACGAGATGACCGCCCGCGTCGGCATGATCGGGGGCATGTTCTTCAAGCGCTTCATCATGATCTTCTGGGCCCTGACGGGCCTCCTGGCCATCGCCCTCTACTCCGGCCAGCTTCACGATCCGGACCTCATCTGGGGGCACATGACCATGGACCTTCTCTTCCCGGGGGCCATCGGGCTGATGATGGCCGGGGTCCTGTCGGCGAAAATGTCGAGTCTCGCCGGTTCGAGCGTCGCCTACTCGGCCCTTTTCATCCGCAACCTCTACCAGCCTTTCGTCAAGCCCAAGTCGGACCGCCACCTCATCAACGTCGGGCGCGTGGCCATCGGCGTGACCCTCCTCGGCGGCGTGGGCGTGGCCCTCTTCATCGGCAACCTCCTTGACCTCTTCAAGTATTTCATTTCGCTCCCGGCCATCTTCGGCGCGGCCATCTGGCTTGGCTTCCTCTGGCGCCGGGTGACCAAGACGGCCGTCATCACCCAGGTCTTCGTCTGTTTCACTATCTACGCGCTCGTGCCCAACGTCTTCCAGTCGCTCGAGTGGGCCCGGACGCGGCCGGGGTTCCTTCGGGAAACGAGGCCCCGGGTGGTCATGATCACGACGCAGGCCCTGCGCGAGGACGTCAAGGCCGGCCGGGCAGAGAAGGTCGGCCAGGTCATCCGCAAGGAGCATGCCAGCCCGCCCGAAGGCATCTTTTACGAGAAGGTCGCCCGCCGCGACCCGACGGACTCCTCCTCGCCGCGCATCGGGATTGGCCGCTTCCATGCCGAGCTCTGGGTCGTGAGCTGGTTCGGGGTCGATTTTTCCGGCTTCTCCAAGGCCCAACTGAGCGCGGTCCGCTTCGGCTTCGACGCACTGTTCCCGTTCCTCCTGCTCTTCCTGCTGAGCGCCTTCACGCGGCCGGTGCCCAAGGCCGACCTCGACCGCTTCTTCGCCCGGGTCCACACGCCGGTCCAGCCGACGCCCGAGGAAGAGGAGCGGGCCCTGCGGCACGCTGTCGAACACTACGAAGAGATCGAGAAGCGCAAGCTCCGGCCGGGTTCGAATTGGGAGATCATGAAGCCCAAGCTCATCGACGTCCTCGGCTTCGGCGGCTGCTGGCTCCTCGTCGGCGTCGTCATCCTCCTTCTCTGGATCATGGTCAGTATTCGGTAGGGCCTCGGGGACTGCCGGAACGCGATCCGCCTTCTTACGCTCGGGGCATTTCCGCCGTCGGCCGCGGAGGGGCCTCCAGCCTCATCCTCGTTCGCTGCCGTGATTTTTAACGCCGGTCAGCGCGCCGGATTCGGCGCCAAAACAACTCGCTCGGCGTGCTCTACGCCTCGCTCAAACACGTTTTGGCGGTTTCCCCTGAAACTGCCCTCGTCAGGCTTCTGCCCAGCTAAATCACGGCTTATGCTCTCTCGGATGACGCCCTCGGACCCAATCTCACGGCCTCCTCTGGGAACACCCCTGCGCGCGGCGGATCGGTTCCAATTGTCCCCTCGGCCTAGTCTTATTGGGGAGGAAAGGGGACATGTACCTTTGGTACGTGTCCCCCTTCTTTCTTGCATTCCTGCGGGGATGTATAATGAGCTGCGCAAGATGAAATCGCCTCAAGAAAAAACAGACATCCGCGACTTGAACCTCGAGGAGCTTCGGGCCGAACTCGAAGCGATGGGGGAGAAGCAGTTCCGGGCGGCCCAGATCTTCGATTGGCTCTATCACAAGGGCGTACCGGATTTCGCCGGATTCACCAGCCTGTCCAAAGATCTGCGCGAGAAGCTTGCCTCTCGCTTCCGAATCGGCGCCCTCGAGCTCGCCGACCGCCGCGACTCCGCTGACGGGACGGTCAAGTTTCTCTTCCGGCTCAACGACGGCGCTTTCATCGAGACCGTGCTCATCCGCGCGGGCAAGCGGCTGACGGTCTGTCTCTCGACCCAGGTCGGCTGCAAGTTCGCCTGTGCCTTTTGCGCCAGCGGCCTCCATGGCTTCAATCGGAATTTAACCTCTTCCGAGATCACGGGCCAGGTCCTTTATCTTCAGCACACGCTCGGGCTGGAGCTGACGAACTTCGTCTTCATGGGCATGGGCGAGCCCCTCGACAATTGGGCGAACGTCGAAAAGGCCCTCCGCATCATGAATGCGCCCGAAGGGTTGGGCATCGCCGCCCGGAGGATGACCGTCTCGACGGCCGGCTACCTTCCGGCCTTCAAGCGGCTCGAGGCCCTCGACCTCCAGGTCAACCTTTCGTTGTCCCTGCACGCGGTCACGGACAGGCTGCGCGACAAGCTCATGCCCATCAACCGCCGCTTTCCGCTCGAGGACGTCGTCCGGGCGGCCGAGGAATACATCCGCTCCGGCGGCCGGATGATCACGCTCGAGTACATCGTCATCCGCGGCCTCAACGACTCTCTCGATGACGCCGACGGCCTGGCCGGGATCGCCCGTCGGCTCCGGGCCAAGGTCAACCTCATCGCCTACAGCCCCGTCGAAGGTCTGGCATTCGAGACGCCGACCGAGGCCGACCTCGCGCGATTCAAGCGCTGGCTCGAAGAACGGAAGGTCAACGTGACACTGCGCCTGTCCAAGGGCAACGACATCGCCGCTGCTTGCGGTCAGCTGGCGGGACGTATCAAAAGGAGTGAGTGATGAGAACCAGTGGTTTAGCTTCCCGTCATCGGGGGCGCGAATCGGGAGGCGGCGATAGATATCCCCCTGACGACCCCCGTAGCGGAAGAGGACCCGTCGCTTCAGCGACGGGGGAACCGCCGGGACTGGTTCCCTGGGGGGCCGGGGGGCTAAGGGGGATATCTGTCGGCGAAAAACCTCCCGGAGTGCCCCAGATGACGGGAAGAGGGCCAGTTGATCCCCTCCGCTGGTTTGCCCTCCTTCTCGCCGGCTTGCTCGCCTCTGTTATTACCGCCTCTACAGCGTCCGCCCAAACGCCTGTGCCCGACGCCCAACACTTCTTCCCCAAGGCCGACCTGATGAAGATCGGCGTCTATTACTACCCCGAGCAATGGCCCGCTTCCCAATGGGAGCGGGACCTCGGGAAAATAGCCGAACTCGGCTTCGAGTTCACCCATTTCGGGGAGTTCGCCTGGGGCTTCCTAGAGCCCTCGGAAGGCAAGTTCGACTTCGCCTGGCTCGACCGGGCCGTCGACCTGGCCGCGAAAAACGGCCTCAAGGTCATCCTCTGCACGCCGACGCCTTGCCCCCCGGCCTGGATGGGCGAAAAATACCCGGAGATCTATCTTGTCGGCAGTGACGGCCGCCGCCGCGAGCACGGCACGCGGGCCAACGGGTCGCTCGCGAATGCCGTCTTCGTCAAGTACACGAAAAGGATCGTCGCCGAGCTCGGCCGCCGCTACGGGCAGGACCCCCGCGTCTGGGGCTGGCAGCTCGACAACGAACCGCTGGCCCCGGCGGACTACAGCCCCTCGGCCCGCTCGAAGTTCCAGGCCTGGCTCGAGAGGAAATACGGGACGGTCGAAAAGATGAACGCCGCCTGGGGCGGCAATTTCTGGAGCACGAAATACGATGCGTTCCCCCAGGTCCTCGTTCCAAACGAGGCTTTGACCGGGGAGGACGCGCTGAGCCCTCACGCCCTCCTCGACTTCCGCCGCTTCACGGCCGACACGCAGGCCGATTACCTCCACCTCCAGCGCGACATCCTCCGCGAGCACATCCGCCCGGAACAGTGGGTGACGACGAATTACATCAACGTCACGGATACGGCCGACCCGCGCCGGACGGACCGCCTCGATTTCCTCTCGTTCACCATGTACCCGGTGCGCGGCGAGAAGAACCTCGGCGAGCTCGGCTTCCGGCTGGGCTCCCCCTATCGGCTGGCCTTCGCCGTCGACTATTACCGGTCGTTCAAGGGCGTCACGGGGGTCATGGAGCTCCAGCCCGGCCAGGTCAACTGGGCCCGCATCAACCCCCAGCCGGAGCCGGGCGCCATCCGGATGTGGCTCTGGCACGCCTTCGCCGGGGGACTGTCGTTCGCCTGCACCTACCGCTACCGCCAGCCGCTCTACGGCAGCGAGCTCTACCACGCCGGCATCGTCGGCCCGGACGGCGTCACGCCCTCGCGCGGCGGCCTGGAATTCGTCCGCGTCATCGCCGAGATGAAGGAACTTCGAAAGCTCTACGACCCGGCCGCGAAGATGCCGGAACGAGTCGCGGCCCGGCGCACGGCCTTCCTCTGGAGCCACGACGTCATGTGGGACCTCGACATCCACAAACAGACCGCCCTCTGGGACACGTGGGACCACCGTTTCAAGATGATGGCCGCGGTCAAGGCCGCGGGTGCGCCCCTCGACTACATCGGCGAGGACGACGATTTCTCGGCCTACCCGTTCCTCGTCGCCCCGGCTTACCAGCTCGTCGACGAGGTCCTCGTTCAAAAATGGACGCGGTACATCGAGGGCGGCGGGCACCTTGTCTTGACCTGCCGGACCGGGCAGAAAACGAAGAGCGGCCAGCTCCCCGAGGCGCCTTGGGCCGGGCTCGTTGCCCCTCTTATCGGGGCTGAGGTCGAGCTCTTCGATAATCTCCTCGACGACGGCCGCGGCCTCGTCCGCATGAAGGGGAGGGGATACGGCTGGAATCGCTGGGCCGACGTCCTCAAGCCGCTTCCCGGGACGGAGACCCTGGCCGTCTACACCGACCAATTCTACGCTGGCAAGCCGGCCGTGGTGATACGGAAGCTCGGCCGGGGGACCGTGACGTATATCGGCGCGGACACGATCGAGGGCGGGCTCGAGCGGGACGTCCTGCGCGAAGTCTACGCCCGGGCCGGAGTCGACGCCGTAAATTATCCGCCGGGAGTGTACGTCGAGTGGCGGGACGGTTTCTTCGTCGGCGTCAACTATTCATCTCGGCCGTTCGCCGTGCCCGTCAAACCCGGCGCCAAGGTCGTCCTCGGCTCGAACCCCCTCCGCCCGGCCGGCGTCCTCATATGGAGAGAATATTAAATCGGGGACACAATACCAATTTCCGATTTCTTTCTGCCCCGCTTCTTGGGGGCTAAGACACGGCCGGTCAGTTCCTCTAGCCTTCTGACAAAATCCTCGCTTCCCAAGGGTCGTCCCGTGTGCTCGTGTGCGATGAGTTTTTTAATATCCTCCGGGCTGTCTTTTTGTTTCAAATATGCCGACCAGTCTGAAATTCCCTTCTCCAAGGGGCAGGGCGACAGGAGAGGGTGGCTTTCCTTGTTGACATGGGCCCAGGCGCTCGACCAGGCATAGCTTTCCGCGACACAAACTACTCCTGCTCTGACAGGGTTCCTCTCAACATAGCGGACGGCTGAATAAAGATGGCCATCATCGAGCGGGTAGGTGATGAACCGGCCTTGCCATAAATAGCCCTTCCAATCCTGGCGCGTGTTGATGATGTTGGTGTATTTACGGTGTGCTTCCCCGATCCCAAGGGCGAAACTATCCTTGGCCTTCGGGACGGCGATAATATGGACATGATTATCCATCAAACAAAAAGCCCAAACGGAGATGCCGTGCTTTTCAATCTGCCTATTGAGCAGGGTAAGGTAGAAGGCTTTGTCTTCGTCTGAGAAGAAGACCCTGAGGCGCCGATTCCCTCTCTGGATCAGATGATGAGGGCAGCCTGGGATCACGACGCGTGCAATTCTCGGCATGGCCTGATTCTCTTAATAAAATAGACGATCGGGAATGCCGAAAAATTCTCAGCTGGGGATTAATTTGGAAATTGGTATTGTGTCCCCAATTTAAATTCGGAAATTGGTATTGTGTCCCCGAATTATAGGACCGGCTTCCGGTGTTCGAGGATGGCCAGGGTTTCGATGTGGGGGGTGTGGGGGAAGAAGTCGTAGACCCTTAGGCTGGCGATGGTGTACGCCTCGCCGAGTCCCTTGAGGTCCCGGGCCAGGGTCGTCGGGTTGCACGACAAATAGAGGAGAAGAGGGACCGGGTCGTCGACGAGGCCCCGGACGATCCGCGGGTCGACGCCCTTGCGGGGAGGGTCGAGGATGACGACGCCCGGCGTTCTCTCCAGGATCTCGGGCAGCCACTCCTCGGTCGTCCCTTCGCACACGACGAAGTTCCCGATCCTGTTGAGGGCCAGGTTCTTTTTCAGAAAGGGGATGTTCTCGCCGGCTTCTTCTACGCCGAAGACCTCCCTCGCCTTTTTTGCCAGCAGCATGCCGAAAGTCCCCAGGCCGCTGTAGAGGTCGGCGACGGTCGCCTCGGCCTGCGGGCTGACCGCCTCGACCATGTCGTCGAAGACCTTCTCGAGGATGCTGATATTCGTCTGGAAAAACGTCCGGGCGCCGATCCTGAAGGTCAGGCTGCGGACGGTCTCTTCGAGGAAGTCCCGGCCGAAGAGACGCTCATCCCTGTATTTTTTTCCGTCGTAGATCGAGGCGACCGCTCCGGCCAGGGCGAACTCCCGCTTGAGGCCGGCCAGGCCGTCGGCCAGGGCTGCGGCCTCCGCCCCCGATTCGAGGTCGCAGACGAGGAGCGACTCCCCGCTCGAACGGCTCGTCCTGACCTCGACGCCCGTCACGGAGGAAAACGGCGCGCCCTCGATCATCTCGAGCGTCCGGGCCAGGATGTCGTTCACCCGGTCCGGGACGAGATGGCACCTGTCCACGGTGACGAAGGACGCCTGCTCGCCCGGCTCGTTGTAGACGAAGCGCGCCCCGCCGCCTTCCCGCATGACCCTGAGCCGGATCCTGTTCCGGTAGCCCCAAACCTCGGGCGACGGCGTCACGGAAAGATTCTCGAAGGGGCGCTTGAGCTCCCGGGACATGATCTCCTCGACTTGCCCCCTTTTCACCTCGAGCTCCAGGCTGTAGTCCATGTCCTGGTAGGGCGAACAGGCGAGAAAGTGGCCGCACCGCGGCTCAACCCGGGACGGCGAGGGCTCGAGGATGCTGATTGTGCGCGCCTCGGCGTAGCTTTTCCGGTCCTTGAAGATCTCGACCTCGACGGCCTC
>Ga0315278_10004733_pt1 | contig 12297 bp, 4 predicted proteins | sample YL17G06_0_MG_FD_203880 | JGI IMG/M metagenome (GOLD analysis project Ga0315278, IMG submission 203880) | Sediment microbial communities from Yellowstone Lake, YNP, Wyoming, USA - YL17G06_0 | ecosystem: Environmental > Aquatic > Freshwater > Lake > Sediment | place: USA: Wyoming | collected...
GAAAGGGCTTACGGGGCTCTCGACGCGACTCTCGTTGACTCAGGGGCTCTTCTCGGCCGGGACGAGCGTGGCATTCGCAGAGAGCGCAGGCCAGTTCCGGTTCGCGAGTATGTCGACGCAACTGACGTACCGCTTATCACCCGGCACCATCTCTGTCCAAGCGACATTCAGTCGGTACGGGTTGACGCGCGCTTCCGTAGGCACCGGCGTGACATTCTAGGGGGGCACGTCATGAAAGGTAGATCAGTGGATGGGAACCGACAATCCCACGGGAGGAATCTGATGTTGCTGCGTTTGCTGCGAGCCGGGCGGATGCCACTCTTGGTCGCGTTTGCGGTACTGGTCTTCGGAGTCGCCTTCCTCGCGCAGGCAACCCCGACCACGACCACGGTGGACCCGTCGCCCAATCCCTCGGTGTACGGACAGACCGTTACCTTCACGGTTGCCGTCGGCGGAGTGACAACCCCGTCGGGAACGGTGACGCTAAGAGAGGGAATGACCAGTCTGGGCTCGAAGGACCTGGCGACCGAGGCGAGCACCACCGTGGACATCGACGTATCGACCCTCTCCGTCGGGGAACATTGGATCACGGCGGAGTACGGCGGGAGCATAACTAACGGGTACGACGCCAGCGTCTCGGATGGACTCCTCACCCAGACCGTGCTACTCAAGCGGGCGACGAGCACGACCGTCACTGGACCGTACGTTGCTCATCTGCTCGAGACCGACCCGGTCTATGTGAATCAGCCTCTTGAGTTTGGCGTGACCGTTGTGGACGAATCAGGCGTCGGAACCTCGCCCAGCCTCGACGGGGACGCGGATCTTGTCACGTGGACGGTGACCCTGCCTGGTGGCTTGACTGAATTGCTGTACGGGACCGTTGATCAATACGGCGACGGAACGATCGACTACACTCCGCCGGTCCCATCCAACCCCTCGCTGACTCTACCGGACTTCACGATCACCGCACACTACGAGGGCAACGTAGCGTACGAGGCGAGCACGTCCGATGGGCTAGAGCTCGTTGTCGACAAGCGAACGACCACTACAGAGGTAACAGGGGACGACGCAGGCGTGGTGAACGAGACACTAACGTTCAACGTGCAGGTCTACGACGACCAAGCAAGTATCCCCGACGACACATCCCCCAGTTTCAACGGAAGTGACACTGCCACGGTCACGTGGAGCAGCACCGGGACGGGCACCTTCGGCGATGGCAGCCTAGACTCCAATGAGTGCATTGTCGACTCCACGGGCCAATGCACGATTACCTACACTCCTTCAGTCGTCGAAACCTGCGTGATCACGGCTACCTACGCCGGGAACGAGTTCTATGTGGGCGGCACGTCTGATGACTCGCACGGTGTCGATGTAGGGAAACGAGAGACCAGCACGACAGCCGGAGGGCCGGCCTCCGGATTCGTGAATGAGGTGCTCACGTTCACGGTGCAAGTGAACGACACCAGTGCGGCAGGGGGCACGTCCCCCAGTTTCGACTCCGCGACGAATCAGGTGACGTGGACGATTGACGAGCCCGGCGTCGGCGTGACGACGCTCACCGGTGACGTCGACGCGACCGGGACTGGGTTAATCACCTACACCCCATCCGCGACGGGAACCTACTTCATCAGCGCGCACTACGAGGGGAACAGCAACTACGACGAGAGCTTGCCGGACGACGAGGAGTCATGGACGTTCGCCGTCGACAAGCGGACGACGAGCACCACAGTCGACGGACCGACTACCGGCTGCGTGAATGAGGTGCTCACGTTCACCGTGCAAGTGAACGACACGAGCGCGGCGGGAGGCACGGCCCCCGGCTTCGACGGGAGTGTAAACCTCGTGACGTGGACCGTCTCCGGAGCTGCCAGCGCGACCCTGTACGGCACCGTTGATTCAGACGGCCAGGGGACGATCACCTACACGCCATCCGTTACCGGAAGCTATTCAATCAGCGCGAACTACGAGGGGAACGATTACTACGCGGTAAGTGCCCCTGATGGTTCAAGAGCGTTCGCCGTCGGCAAGCGAACGACGAGCACCACAGTCGGCGGACCGACACCGACTCCCGGCTATGTAAATCAACAGCTCACGTTCACGGTGCAAGCCATCGACACCAGTGCAGCGGAAGGCACGGCCCCCAGCTTCGATGCCGCGGCGAATCAGGTGACGTGGACGATTGACGAACCCGGCGTCGGCGTGACGACACTCACCGGTGACGTCGACGCGGCCGGGGCTGGGTCGATCACCTACACCCCGTCCGCCACGGGGAGCTACTCGATCAGCGCGCACTACGAGGGGAACAGCGGCTACGACGAAAGCTCGCCAGACGGCTCGAAGACATTCGGCGCTGGCAGGCGGGCAACGAGTACGATCGTCACCGCGGCCACAACCACGCCCTACTACGTGCGGCAGCAGCTGACGTTCAACGTTACCGTGAATGACACGACCAGCGCTGGCGGAGCCGCCCCGAGCTTCGACGGCAGCTCAGGTCTCGTTACGTGGACGGTGACCCTGCCCGGTGGTTCGACCGATGTGCTGCAAGGGACCGTGGATGAGGACGGCGACGGGACGATTACCTACACCCCACCCGTGGCCTCCGATTCGTTGCTGACGCCCCAGGACTTCACGATCACTGCGCACTACACGGGGAATGAGTTCTACGCGCCGAGTTCATCAGACGACGCGGAGACGTTCGCAGTGCTCAAGCGACCTGTTACGGTCACTGTGGGTGACTTGTCTGGAATGGTCTACGTGTATCAGCCCTGGACGGTTGCAGTTCTTGTCAGCCAAGACACCATGGGCGGGGTGGCTCTGCTGAGCCCGGCCGACCTGAGCGGGGATATCGAATGGAGTTCCACCGTTGCTGGGGCAGCCTTCCTCCCCGGCACAGAGGGGACGGTCAGCGCTGCGGGCCAGGGGACGGTTACGTTCTACTCCACTACCGCCGGCGGGTCAGGCACGGTCACGGCCCTCTACGCCGGGAACGCGACGTTTGAGTCAGACTCTGACTCTACCAGCTCGTTCGTAGAGGCTCAGCGATCGACTAGTACGACAATTGTCGGCCCCGCTGGGAGTATTCCCGTCAATCTGCCGTTTGCGTTCCAAGTCCAGGTGAGCGATGCAAGCAGCGCTCTGGGTACGCCGAGCTTCGCTGGGCCCGTCCAGTGGACAGTCACCTATACGATTGACTCGGACCCTGACATCCCCACGACCGAGACGGCTTCAGGGACCGTGGACAGCAGTGGCTACGGGTCGTTCGCGTACACTCCCCTATGCGCGACGACCGCGCTCGTCACGGGATACAAGATCGAAGCAGCATACGGCGGGAACACGTCGTACACCGCAAGCAGCGACGGGCCGGACGCGTTCACCGTTGCCGCGGAAACCACGCCGACGATCACGACGCTGTCGTGCTCGAAGACCCCACTTGTTGTCGGCGATCACACGTACTGCACCGCGACCGTAACCACCACCGACGGGACGCCGGTGACGTCTGGTACGGTCTACTTCACCCGTACGCCAGCCTCGGGCGGTAGCTTTGACGATATTAGTGCGGGACTCGATGCCGCCGGGCAGGCGACGGTCACCTACACCGCCACGAGCGGTGACACGAACCCGCATGTCCTGCGTGCAACGTACGGCGGATACAGTGGAGTGCCCTCATACGACACGAGTTACGGCACGTTCAACCAGGAGATCGAGAAGCGTGCCGCCGATGTCGTGATGACCGTCTCTCCTTCCACCGCCTACATCTTCCAAGACGTGACGGTGACGGTCCATGTCGCGGATGATACGACGGCAGGAGACCCCTCCGAGCCGACGGGGACGGTGACATTCAGCGACGGAATGAAAGCCGGGGTGTTCTCATCAGACACAGCCTTGCTGTCCGGCGGCGCGGCCACGGTCACCTATACCCCGGGGGTAGGCGACGCGGGGATCATCACCATCACAGCCACCTACGCTGGGTCCGCTGTGCACGAAGCAGGATCACTGAGCGAAAAGCTGACCGTCGAACTGCGCCCCACGAGGACGACCGTTACAGGCTCGACGCCTGTGCTGCTCGTCCGGCAGCCGTACACCTTCACAGTCACGGTCACGGACATTGCGCCCGCCGGCACAGTGTCTTCACCCACGGGCAGTCTTGTGTATTCCTCTCAATTGCCTGTGGGAGATGTCAGCCTTGTCCCGGGAACAGGCACCGCGCCCGCAGCGACGACGTTCGTCTACACGTGTTTGGGGCTTGATAACGCGGGCGCATACGACATCGTGATGGCCGACTACACACCCGACGATGGGATCCATGCTAGGAGTGACATCCTTACGGACTTGGGTGCCGAGAACAACGTTGCCTGGGGGCAAGCGGTCAAGAAGCGGCCCACGGTGACCACCATCACCAGCCCCTCAAGTACGGCTACCGGCGTGACGTTCACGGCGGGCGCAGCGGAGGATCCTGCCAACGCACCGCCTCCGTATCCTCTTGCCGGCACGCTCCACCTGCTGGAACCAAGCACGGTCGCGCCCGTGGGACCAGCGACCTCGTTCGTCGTGAATTGGCCCACGCCTCCTGGCGCGCCACCCCTCGCCAACGTGACGGTGATGTACGAGCCGAGTGACAGGGTCCACCTTCCGTCGACCGCCTCGGAGAACATCGATCGGACAAAGTGGTTCGACGTGGACCAGGGGGGCGATGACACGACTGGTGCCGAGTGCGACGACGGCTGTGGAGCAGGTGGCACAGACATCGAGAACGCGATCTATGCTCTCAATGCGACCGAGGTCGCCCTCGAAGCTGTGAAGTCAGGCCTGGAGGTAGTAGCGCTTATCCTCGACGTCATCCCCGATCCTGTCACGGCCGCAGGCTGCATTGTGGTAGGAGGAAGCACAATCCCTGTCAGCGACATCGCCAAAGCGGTCGTCGCTGGCGCGGGTATCGCTCTCGACATCGCCATTCTTGCGATGGACACCGACCTCGACGACGATGGTCTCCCGGACGTCATTGAGGAGACCATAACCCACACGGATCCATTCAAGGTGGACAGCGACGGCGACGGGATGGGCGACCTCGACGAGATCGATGAAGCCGGAGGCTTCTACGGAGGTACGCGACGCCCGGACCCGAACAACCCGGACAGCGACGGCGACGGCCTTGGGGACGGAGAGGAAATCAGCGTCACCCACACCAACTTCTGCGTTGCGGACACCGACTGCGACATGGTGAGCGATGGTGCGGAGGTCGGCACGTGGAGCGGTCTGGACATCCGCGATCAGCTCGATCCGCTGATGCAGGACACCGACGGGGACGGCCTCACCGACTACGTTGAATACGGAGCCGGCAAGCTGGCGGCTTCGATCGCGGATACGACGTACTCGCCATACGGCAATTGCGACGACTCCGACGGCGACGGCATCCAGGACGGAATGGAGTCCACCGACGGGGACGCCGTCTGGGACTACACTCAAGTCGGCAGCACCGGGACGACGGGAAGCGGCGAGACCCATCTTTGTCTGGCCGACACCGATGGCGACGGGCTGTCGGACGGAGAGGAAGAGACGCTGTTTGGCCGCGGTCTGACGACGGTCCACAGCACCCTGGGGACGATCACGACCCCCGCACTCGACGACGACTCCGATGACGATGGTCTCTCCGACTACGAGGAGCAGGTCATCACGCACACCGATCCGCTCAACTGGGACTCCGACGGCGACTCGCTGTCCGACGCCAACGAATTGAAGGCCATCGGCGGAGTCTGGCCTGCTCGCAGGTTCGCGCAGGTCTCCGATCCGCTCGACCCAGACACCGACGACGACGAGTTGCTTGACAACGTCGAGTACGACGGGACGGGGCTCGGCCTGTCACATCTCTTGGGCGGAAGCGATGACATGGTCTGCCCCTACGTCAACGATGACGACTCCGACGATGATGGCCTGCAAGATGGCATCGAAGACGCGGATCGGGACGGTAGATGGGATCCGGTCGCCGTGGCCACTAGCACGACGCAGAACCCGATCGGCGAGACCAACCTGTGCAATCCCGACACGGACGGCGACGGCCTGACGGACGGAGAAGAAGTGGCCTTGTTCGGTGGGCTTCCCGTCGCAGCCGTCAAGCCGTACCACCTTCAGGCGGTGTCGACGACGGCCGGAGCGACGGTTCCCGCCCTGGATGACGACTCGGACAACGATGGCCTCTCCGACTACGAAGAGGTCAACATCACCGGTACGAACGCGCTCGATTCGGACACCGACGACGACAACATCTCCGATGCCAACGAATTGATCGCCACCGGGAGTTGGCCGAAGCGGGCGTTCGAGCAGGAGTCCGATCCGCTCGATCCAGACACCGACGATGACTACCTGCAAGACGACATGGAGTACAAGGGGACGGAATTCCAGGGAACCGGTCTGGGCATCTCGCGAACCGCAGGCGGGACGCCGGACAACATCTGCCCCTACGTCAACGATGCCGATTCCGACGATGACGGCCTACAGGACGGCGTTGAGGACGCCAACAAGGACGGGACATACGGGGTGAACGGCGCCGGCATGAACATAGGCGGCATCGGAAGTCACGCCGGCTATCCAAACAAGAATGGCGCCCCGTACTGGGAGACGGACCTCTGCAATCCTGACACCGACGGCGATGGCCTCTTGGACGGAGAGGAGGTCGGCCTCCTCGGAGGTGAGCCGCTCGTTGGGCGGCCCGGACCAGGGGAAACGTTCACGGCGGTCCCTTTCGAGCAGCGGTCGACAACCCTTCCTGTCGGAAGTGGACCCGGAGGGCTCGGGCCGTACAGCTTCTCTCCGACCTCAGGGGCCCGTACGATGGCCACGGTCCCAGCGCTCGACATCGACTCAGACGACGACGGGCTCTCCGACTACGAAGAGGCGACCATCACGGGGACCGATCCGCTGGATCAGGACTCTGACAACGACACGTTGATGGACGCCGATGAGCTCATTGCCACCGGAGGAGTGGCTGGAGGCATTCCTCGCCGGTCGTTCGACCAGGAGTCCGATCCACTCGACATCAACACCGACGATGACCACATGTTCGACCCGCAGGAGTACGCGGGCAGCGGACTGAGCAGCAAGTCCGGCGGCCTGAGTGCCGCGACGGATCGAGACATCGCGTGCCCGTTCGTCAATGACGACGACTCCGACAACGATGGGATCCAGGACGGAGCGGTGATTCACGTCGATCCTGCGCTGACGGTCACTGGCTCAGGAAATCCGCCCGTTGGCTACGACTACAGCTACACTCACTATGAAGACTTCGTTGACATTAGTGGATCCAGTCTGCCGTTCCCCGGACAGGCCCAGGCCGACGTCGGGGAGTTCGATGGGGAGCAGCAGGAACCCGACATTGTTTGTAACGTCTGCGATTCCGATTCCGACGGCGACGGTCTCAACGACGGCGAGGAAATCGCGATCGGGACGAACCCCGGCGACTGCGACACGGACGACGACGGTCGCAACGACTGGCACGAAGTCACAGGGGGCGGGCCCATCCCAACGGATCCGTTCGACCCCGACACCGACGACGATGGACTGCTCGATTCAGCTGAAGTGTTCGGCTCGAACCCGACGAACCCCGTCAACGCCGACACCGACGGCGACGGCCTCTGCGACGGTGGCGCAGGAACCCCGTGGATGACGAGCACAGACGTCCGCGTCATCGTGAACCCGCTCTGCAAGTCGTGCAGTACCCCGGGGCTTGATCCATGCGGTGCCGGAGGGGTACGAACAGGCAGCGCGGGCGGGATTGGCGACCACCCGAACCCGTCCGGGTACGGTGAGGATAAGGACGGAGACGGCCAATGGGATGGTTCAATCGGACAAGCCTGGGTAGACGGTACCGATGGAACCCCGGAGACCGACCCGAACCAGTTCGACACCGATGGCGACGGCGACGGTGACGGCGTCGAGGTTCTTGGCTTCTCTACGTCACGTCAAAACTGGATTCCGGCGACCGACCTCCTCGGCCGGGAGATCACGGTCAAGTACCCGGACTGCGGCTGCCTGGAGCCACTCATCGACGACACGGATGGCGACGGCCTCTCGGATGGCTACGAGGACCTGAACCACGACGGGAACTTCGACTTCCTCCCGAGCGACTTCGACATCGACACCTCGTCGGTCGAGACGTCGCTCCCGGACCCCGAGGAGACGAACCCCTGCGAAGCGGACACCGACGGCGACGACCTCACCGACTATGAGGAGCGGTACCAGGCCCAGACGTTCGAGTTCTATGCAAACTGGGACAACGACGGGGATGGTTTGTACAACGAAGACCCGTTCGTCGATGGCATCGACGAGGACGGCGATGGTGTCGACGGCGAGGATCCGGTCGAGACTCCGTTCAACCCGACGAACCCGCTCGATCATGATACGGACAACGACTGGCTGACCGATGGGTTCGAGGTCCACTACACGTGCGTTGCGATCGAGTACACCACCCTCGACAACGACACCGACGGGTACATCGATGAAGATCCGGTCGACGGCTTGGACAACGACGGCGACGGCCTCATCGACGAGGACCCGGTGGACTTCTGGGTCCGGTTCGTCCCGATGCTCGATCCGACGAACCGCGACTCCGACTCGGACGGATTTATCGACGGCCTGGACGAGGATCCGTGCAACTCCGAGCTGATCTCGCTCCTGGAGCCGGTCGAGCTTGAGCCCGAGGACTCGGACGGAGACGGATTCTCGGACGACGACGAGATCGCAGCGGGAACGCACCCGAACGACCCGGAGGACCATCCGACGGCGTACGGCACCGTGGACGTCGACTTCGACGAGTGCATCGACGATCGGATCTGGCTCGAGCCGGGCGCCTGCTGCGGCGAAGCGGGGTGGGTCGTGGTCGATCTCGACAACAACGTCCTGATCGATCTGCGGATCGCCATGACGAGTCGAAGCGTGAAGCACGGCGACTTCGACGGCGACGGAAACGAGGACGACGTCCGCTACACCGTCGAGTACGTCCTCAGCGACTATCGGGCCGTGCAGCTGCGGGCGATCGCCACGATCGACGACTACAACTGCGACCTCGTGATCGATCGGGTGGTGGTGGAGCGGAAGTAGGACGCGACTCGTCCCATCTGTCGCGTGAATGAATGGGCGCCAGGTCCTCCTGGCGCCCGTTTGTTGGATCGGGCGGCCTTCGCCCAGGAGGCTCCTCCGAGAGCCGTCTGCGGGGAATCGAGAGCAGCACCGATCGCATGATGTTGAGGTTCACAAGCGCGTGCCTTGCGTGGACGGAACGGTGGCTAGATCTCGGCGATCTCGCCGATCATCGTTGCGGTGTCAAACACGACGGCCGTCGACTTTCCCGTGAGCCATCCGCAGGCCTCGCCGGGGTTGACGACGGCCGGTCGGCCGGGGCGGACGTCGACCTCGTGCGTGTGGCCGTACACGATCAGATCGTAGGCGCCGCTCGCGACCAGGGCGTCGATCGACTTCGGCTCGTGCATGAGGACCGCGTGCAGCCCATCGACCTCGAAGACGTGGTAGCCGGCGTGAAGGGCCCCGATGCCTTCGAAGCGCCGGGTGAGGTAGAGCCGGTCGCCGTCGTTGTTGCCGAACACGCCGACGAGGGGAGCGCGGAGCTTGCTGAGCGGAATGGCCGTGAACGGCGAGACGAAGTCGCCGGCGTGGAGAACGAGGTCGACGTTCTCCGCGTTGAAGCGCGCGACGATGCGCTCCAAGGCCCTCAGGTGATCGTGCGAATCGGACAAGATCCCGAGTTTCATGGCCGCCTCCCCTCGCGAGGGTTCCCTCGTGAGGGTCCCCTCGTGAGGGATTCTACAGCGGGTGACAGCGAGGGCGGCGAACGCGCGTAGCGGATTCTCGCCCCGTCTCACGCCAAGAACGCAAAGGGCGCAAAGAAAGACAGGGCCACTGTAGCGTCGCACTCGGGGTTAAGAAGAGAGTGCCACGCGCTCCTTTATGAAGGCGCGCAAGCTCGGTTCTGCCGAGAGAGCGCACCGCACCCATTGTGTGCGACGTTGGCGAATTGGGAACGACGTCAAACCCGAACGTCGGAGGCAAGCTCCGACGCTACAGCGGAGCGGTTCACTCCGTACGGCGACGACGGGCTGCGTCCTCGTCGAACCGGCGCACGGCCACGGCGACCCCCGGGCGCAGATCTTCTTGGGCGCGATCCACCACGCAGCCGTTGAGGCCTGAGGTGTCAACACCCTTCCGAACTGGACACTCTAGTTCCGCTCGGCGACCGTGGCCTTGTGGGACCATTGGAGGCATGCGGGTTCGGTCCGGCCTGCTGCGCGGAGCTGCGCTTCGAGGCGGCCGACGGCGCAGCGGAGCGCGCGTTGCGAGGGGAAGTCCTCCTCCAGGCGCTCGTTGCGCTCGCGAGGTTCGCTGGCTCCCATCGCAAAGCACCGCAAGAACAGCTCCAGCTGCCGCACGGCAGCGCGGAACTCGTCCCTCGACGAGAAGCCCTCGAAGAACGGCGGTCGATCCCCTGCGTCGGCGATCGGCAACTCTCCCACCTCGCTTCTGTGTGAATGACACGCCAGATTGCACCAGCCGAGCGGCCTTTCGCTCGCCCTCTTCGACTCGGAGCGATGGAATCTGCTCGGCAACCCTGTATCTCGATGGTTTCCATCATAGTCGGAAAAGAGGCGATGTCAAGCGACGCTCCAACCAGAGACAGAAGAAGACAAGATCCATACACCTAGTTAACGTGCGAGTCGAGTGTTGTGCCGGCGGCGAGGGGCAGGTCGTAACGAGCCATCTACGGCGTGCGGGGGCCGAAGAGCGCCGTGCCGACGCGGACCATTGTCGCGCCCTCGTCGATGGCGACGCGGTACGAGTCGCTCATGCCCATGGACAGGATCTGCATCTGCGTGCGTTCCAGCGCGAGGCGGCTGAGTCCGTCGAACAGCCGCTTTGTTTCCCGAAACGCGGGGCGCAGCGACTCGGGATCGGCGACGAGGGGCCCCATAGTCATCAGCCCCACGACACGAACCGCCTCGAGCTTTTCCAGCGCGCGGACGAAGTCCGTGGCATCCTCGGGCAGGACGCCCGACTTCTGCGGCTCGCGGGCGCTGTTGACCTCGACGAGGATCGGCGTCACTCGTCCAAGGGCGTGCGAGGCGGCGTCGACGGCCTCGGCGAGGCGAACCGAATCGACGGTCTGGATGAGGTCAAACAGCCGCACGGCGTCCTTCGCCTTGTTCCGCTGGAGGCGGCCGATGAGGTGCCATCTCGCTACGGCGCGGCTGACGACGGCCTGGGCCGCCGCCGCTTCCTGCACGTAGTTCTCGCCGACGATCGAGATGCCCGCCGCGAGGACGGCGCGGACCTCGTCCGGCGTGCGCATCTTCGCCGCGGCGACCACCGTCACGCCCGGCGGGATCTCGGAGAAGAGGCGCCGGGCGCGTTCCTCGATCGAGTCCCGTGCATTCATCGTGCGTGCCTCCCTCACTCGGGGAGCGTCGGAAGCGCGCCCCACTCTTCCACGTTCGCCTCGAGAGCGGCCCTCACTCGAGCGTGGTCCATGCCGAGCGAGGCGACGCGACCGACGTCACCCTTCTCGCTCGCCTCGACAAGGCCGCGCTCGATAGTGGCCAACTCCGCTTCGAGGGACTCGATCCGCTCCTCGATGGCGCGGCGGGCGTCCTCTAGGCGCTTCTGCTCGTACTTGTCGACCTTCTTCGGACGGTCGGTCTTCGCGCGTTCTGCGACCTGAGGGCGCTTAGCCTCCGCGTGAGGCCGGGCGGCGTCTTCGCGCTCACTCTCGAACAGCCTGCGGCGGTACTCCGCGTAGCCGTACGAGCGGGTGACCACGCCGCCGTCCTCGACGAGCCAGACGCGCGTCGTCACGGCCTCGAGCAAGGCGCGGTCGTGCGACACGAGGAGGATCGTTCCCTCGTAGGCGAGGAGGGCGGCCTCGAGGATCTCCTGGCTCGAGAGATCGAGGTGGTTCGTCGGTTCGTCGAGCAGGAGCAGATTGCCGTCCATGAGGGAGAGAAGCGCGAGGGCGACGCGGCTGCGTTCGCCGCCCGAGAGGTTCTTAGTCTTCTTGTCCACGTCATCGCCGGAGAAAAGGAACGAGCCGAGGAGGCCGCGCGCCTCGCTGATGGTGAGGCTTGTCCGGCCGAGGAGCGTTTCGAGCACGGTGCGGTCGTCGTGCAGCCCCTCCTGCGTCTGGGTAAAGACGGCGGTCTTCACCCCGTGGCCCTGCTCGACGCTGCCGCCAAGCGGGCGGAGGTCGCCGGTGATCGTTCGCAGGAGCGATGTCTTGCCGCAGCCGTTCGGCCCGATGAT
>Ga0315278_10004735_pt1 | contig 12295 bp, 25 predicted proteins | sample YL17G06_0_MG_FD_203880 | JGI IMG/M metagenome (GOLD analysis project Ga0315278, IMG submission 203880) | Sediment microbial communities from Yellowstone Lake, YNP, Wyoming, USA - YL17G06_0 | ecosystem: Environmental > Aquatic > Freshwater > Lake > Sediment | place: USA: Wyoming | collected...
GAGACGATACTCAAACTCACGCGCTTCATGTCCTCGCCGAGCTGCTTAGTCACCTGCTGCTTGTTGGCCTCGATGCCATTGAGCTCGGCCAGCTTCGCGGCCATTTGCGAGCTTTTCAGCGCCAGCTCCTCGATCGCCTTAACGATCTCAGCAGTGGTCATCTCACACGGCAAGTTCTCGATTGTCTTAGTAGTCATCCCTTACCATCCCCGTTGCGCTGCCAATCAATCGCCTCGATCGCCTTAACGATGCACGCCGCAGACTGGATCAACTCCTCCCGCATCAGCTCCGGCGTCGGCGCGTCGAACGCTTCCGCCAGTTCCTCGAGGATGATGTCGGCGTGACTCTGCGTTCCCGCGCGCTTGCGCCCCTCGTACCGGGCCCGCATGACGTTCTCCGGGTCGAGGTAGCGCTCGCCGTCCCTGACAACGGGAATGTCCTGCTGCGCACCGTGCTGGCCGTCCTGGCTATCGCGCTCCATGTCGATGCGACGCATGATGCGCGCGCGCTGCGGTGCGACCTGGATAGGTATCCAGCGGTTCATTGGGCGCCCCACTCAAGCTCAGCCGCAAGCGCCACGACCTGACGCACGCGCCACTCCTGCGTGTGAGCGCAGTCCCCATATCGGTAAAAACTAAGACTTCCGAGCATGCTCCCGCACACCAGGTACCCCTGCGAGAGCTCGCGCGCAGCCAGTGACAGCGCCAGCGCGTCGCACTCCCACGGCCGGACCAGGGCGCACGCCTTGTCGTACGCAGTCCCCATCCTGCCCATGAGCTGCGCAATGCTCCGGGCACCAACGGGCGACACGCGGTGGCGATCGAACGCCGACTCATGCCAGACCAGCGCAGCCAATAGGATCGGCTCCACGCCGTGCTGCGTGGCTGCGCTCTCGATGCTGCCAGCAAGCCACACCGCGCGAGCCTCAGCGCCCTCACTGCGCATCTGACGCGAGTACACGGGGCCGCTCGGAGCGACGCGTAGGACCGAGAGGGCAAGGATACATGCAGCGAGGTGGGTCATGTGCGCAGCTCGGGCACGAAGCCACTCAGGATGCACATGGCTCACCGTCCAGCAGCTCTACCGCCTGCACCTGCGTGATGTACCCTTCGTTGAGCAGCATCTGCACCATCAGGCACTTCGCGTGCGGCGACATTGGGCGACTACGACCCGTCAGGTGCGCATCAAGCGCGAGCTCGCTGTCAATGCCGGGCGGGCGCATCCAAGGGTGAGCAGCCTCCCGTGCGGTCGGAAGGGGGCTTCCCTCGCGCACGGAAGACAACTCTGCCGGCTCAGCCTCACGGAGCTGCCGCAAACGCACGACACACCGTAAGGCCAGGCCAGCCGAAAGCAGGAGCACGAGCGTGTTGATCGCGGTGTCGCTCACGGCACACCCGTAGGCGCGAACGCAGCAAGCGCGAATAGCGCGATCACTAGCAGCGTGTTGAGTGCGTCTTGCGGCGTCATGCGTTCCCCCGGCCGTCCGCGGCGCGCTTGCTGCGTGGGGCCTTTGTGACCAGCCTGCGCCGGTTGCGCGGCTGTGCCTTTTCCATGTCCGCGATGCCCACGGCGCCTTTGGTGAAGTGCGACAACAGCCGAGCGACCTCAGCGGTCACACGGCGCGTTTTTGCGGCCAAAATGGTCGTGTACGCGAGGCCTGTAGCCAGCACTGCCGCCGACTGGACCCCTCTCGGCTGCTCCTGCAGCCACAGGCCGAATGGCGTGAGTTCCTGGGTGGTCCGCGACATATATAGTCGGAACCCTATAGTTTGTCGCGAGATTGTCAACAACTTTGCGCGTGCACACTGGCTTGCGCCCGTGCCATAATCCCCGTATCGACACGCTATACAGGGACGCGTCAACCTTGCTTCGGCAAGGTATGCGCAAGACATTCAAGGAATTAGTCGACGAAGCCCTGGAAAAGCGGGGCAAGTCTAAATCCGAGCTAGGCCGCGCTGTGCTGGGCAGAGGGTACGCGTATCAAGGGTACTACGACCTGACTTCCCAGAAGAAAAGTCGCCTTAAGCTCACGCCTGAGCGGCTGCAAAAGCTGTGTGAATTCCTTGAAGTCCCGCTCAATCATTTCGCCGATCCAGACATGACTGTGCGTCGGTCGGATTACATCCGCGAAGAGTTCGTCAAGTTCATGTCCACCGAGATTGCGGGGAATGCCGACCCGGAGATTCTGACGATTCTTGAGCACATCCCTTTCTTGGGAAATCGCCTGCCGACAAAAGCGCTCTACGAGGCCCTCGCCATCGCAATGCGTGATGGGCGCTACTCCAATGAGCAACTCATTGAAGCCGCTCGCGAAAACGATGAGCTCGCTCAGGTGGATCTGGCCAAAGAAAAGATGGTCACGAAGGTCAAAAAGCTTCGCAAACCGCCGCCCGCAAACGACAGCGAATCGTAGCCAGCTGGTGCAAATCACCCCTTGTGTGGCGCAATGCCACTGGCATAGTTGCCCCACGCTGGTGTAGCTTCCTCGCATGCTCAATCGGGGGATTGTGGCTCTCGCCATCGCGAACGCCGCGGATTTATTTGTGATTCGGGTCGCAGACCCTGGAGTAGTCCGCCTGGCTGGTGGCGTGCTCGAAATCGGTCCCGGCGCATCCTGGGACGCGATCGCGTCGACCGGATGTCGCCGAGACCTCGCCCGCAAAGGCATCTTCGACGAGCGCGCAGTGATGCGCGAGGTCGAGGCGTACGGCTACCGGTACGTGGCGCCCGTTCAGTCCTGGGGGAGTCCGCTCGCGCCCGTCTGCGCCGCCTCCTAGATAGGCCTGACGGGCATCGGCGTGAACAATCCTTCCTCGTCGAAGCAGCCGTAGGTCGATGAGCCACCGCTCGCGGTCGCTTCGGGGTCAAAACTCTCCAGGACGATCACGCGGCCCGACGTCACGAGCCTGAGCTTGTCGCCCACGAAATCGTAGTCGACGGAGAACGCATAACCGTCCGCGTCACCGCATGAGCTGTGCGTCGGCGAGAAGGTAATGCTCCGCCCGTCTTTCGAATAAGAGCCCACCTCGGCCTCGACCGCTATCTCCCCTGAGTTGAGCCTGCAAATGGTGTCTGCTTCGTAAACACCATCGTCGAACAAAAGCACGAAACCGCACTCTTTCATCGTCGGCTCGAATACCCAGAACCCCTCTATGTCCGGCTCGGGCGGCGCGTCGACGCCGCAGCCAAGCGCGCAAATTGCCGCAAGAAATGCCCATAAACGCATCGCTGCTACCTCCGATATCAATGGTAAGCGATAGCGAATAGCGCTGGCGACTTTTTCAAAACGATGATTTCTCGCTTGCTCCCGCATGTAGTGAACCACTATAGTTAGATTCATGCGGATGCTCGTTCCCGAAATGCTTCGCCACGAAGCGGCCCCCTCGAACTGCTACGCGGCCGAGACCCTGGCGCACTCGCTGCGCTGGCGCCGCGCCGTGATCCTGGGCGACGCCATCCAGGTCGCCTTCGGCCACGCTGAGCGCCTCCAGACGCGCCCAGGCCGTGCTGAGTGCGACGCCCATGCGCAGGACGTGCAGGAGTTCGCAGCGGCCGCGCGCAAGTGCCTGGAGGCGGATGGCGCGTGGCAGCCGAGCGGCATGTTCCTGCGCTGGCTGTGGGGTCGCGGGGTGCAGTGGGCAGAGGTCGAGGCGTTGCTGTGCAGCGCACGGAGGGCAGCGTGATGAGTCCATTCGATCAGTGGCGCCTGTGCGTCGAACTCGCTGAAGTTGCGTCGCAGATGCGCTCGCGGGTTACGCACGCATCGGACCACCTCGACGCGATGCGTGAGGCTCGCGAGCTCCACGAGGCGCTGATGGCTGCGTCCACGCAGGCCTACGAGCAGTACCTGGCGACGCTGCGAGGCGACCTGGCTGCGCTGCGTGAGCGTGAGGAGCCATGACAGCCGCAGTCATCCACCTCCACGAGTGGGAACATCCATGCGCGCTGTGCGGGGTTCGCACTCGCGTGGAGTTCCTCGATAAGCACGACGCCTACGGGAGCACGGCTTGTCCAGATTGCTTCGAGGCGATCGAAGCTGAGTTGCACATCAAGTCATGCACGTGCCGGCACTGCGTCGCCCGTCGCGCTGCGTTTCGTGCGCGGCTGAACCTCGCGCGGCGCAGGAAGATCGAGGCCGAGCGTGATCGACTTAGGGAGATTGGCGCGATTGTGGTGGATGAGAACGGTAAGGAGGATTTGGGATGGTAAAACTTAGGGTCATAACCAATTCCGAGATGCGCACGCGAAGGCGTTGCCCTCGCGAGCACTACTACTCGTACACCCAAGGCATCCGGCCAATCGAAGACGCCGAGGCCCTGCGGTTCGGCTCGATGTTCCACCACGGACTTGAAGCGTGGTGGCTCGGGCGTGGCGTAGACGCTGCGCTACAGGAGGTCGTGGTCGGCGCCGCAGACGAATACGAGGCCGCGAAGGCTCGAGTGCTCCTGCGCGGCTACGATGCCCGCTGGTCGGACGAGACGCACGACGTGGTGACGGTCGAGCGCGAGTTCCGTGCGCCGCTCGTCAACCCCGAGACTGGCGCAGCGTCGCGGACGTTCGAGCTTGGCGGCAAGATCGACGTGTTGCTCGGGCGCAAGTTCGTAGAACACAAGACCACTTCTTCTGACATCGGCGTGGGCTCGGCCTACTGGCGCGCACTCACCCTGGACACTCAGGTCTCTACCTACTACGCGGGTGCGAAGGCGCTCGGTCACGACGTGGACGGCTGCGTCTACGATGTCGTGCGCAAGCCAGCGCTGAGGCCGTCGCAGGTGGCCGTGCTGGACGAGGACGGCGTCAAGGTCGTGCTCGACACCGACGGCGCTCGCGTGCGCACCAAGGACGGCAAGAAGTGGCGCCAGACCGGCGACTCCGAGCTCGGATACGTGCTGCAGACGCGTCCTGAGACTGTCGAGGAGTACGAAGCGCGCCTGACTGAGGACGTCGCAGCCAACCCGGACAAATACTACCAACGCGGCGAGGTCGTTCGCCTCGAAGCTGAGGAGCGCGAGGCAGCGCTCGACGCCTGGCAGCTCACGCGCGCGATGCGCGAGGACGAGCTCGCCGGACGCCACCCGCGCAATGCCGATGCGTGTTCGCGCTGGAACCGCATGTGCGGCTACTTCGACGCCTGCACCTCCGTCGCATCGCTCGACGACACGAGCCGTTTCGTGCGCGTCGAGAACGTGCACACAGAGCTGAGCATCGAGGCGGCGGAGTGAAGGCCGTCGACCTTACAGGGCGCCGCTTCGGACGCCTCGAAGCGCTTGGCCGCGTTGTCGCCGATGGCAGGCCCAAGTGGTTGTGCCGCTGCGACTGCGGCGCGACGAAGTTTGCAGACAGGGGCTCGCTTGTGGGCGGAAGCGTTGCGTCGTGCGGGTGCTTGCGCAGGGAGATTGCCCGCGTAAACGGCGCTCGATCGGACGGCGCCGTCCACGTCACGCACGGCCAATCAAAGCGGCCTGAATACCCTGTCTGGAAGTCGATGCGCGCTCGCTGCAGCGCAGGCGCTCCCAACGAGGACCGCGAGCTCTACTACGCGCGCGGCATTCGCGTCTGCGACCGCTGGTCTGACTTCGCGCTGTTCTTTGCAGACATGGGACCGCGTCCGTCGAGCAAACACAGCATCGACCGCGTCGACAACAACGGCAACTACGAGCCGGACAACTGTCGGTGGGCAACCGCCGTAGAGCAAGCAAGCAACCGGCGACCGCGCCGCAAGAGCACGAAAGAGGTGTGCGCATGATGAACCAAGAAAATAGACCACCGCCGAACAGTAAGCCGTCTAGGCTCGCACGCGTTGTGCGCGGCAAACTCGACAAGCCTATTCGCGTCGCACTCGTCGGCACAGACGGGCTCGGCAAATCAACGTGGGCGTCCCACGCGCCGCGACCCGTATTCATCGGAGCTGAGGATGGCACGGCGAGCCTAGACGTGGAGCGCATGCCTGAGGTGTTCTCCTGGGCGGACATTCTCGATTGCGTCGATGAGCTTGCGACCGGCGATCACAAGTATCAGACGGTTGTGCTCGACACGGCGGACTGGGCAGAGCCTCTGTGTTGGGCGCACGTTGCGAAGCTGGCAAAGAAGCCGGACGTGGAGGCCATGCCCTTCGGAAAGGGTTACACCGCAGCCCTCGACCAATGGCGCGTCTTACTGTCTAAGTTCGAGCGCATCCGCAATGAACGCGGCATGCACATCATCATCTTGGCCCACACGTGGATCAAGACCTTCAAGAATCCTGAAAATGTAGGCGACTACGACCGCTTTGAAATGAAGCTACACGCCAAAGCTTCGGGCCTCATTCGCGAGTGGGCCGACTGCGTTCTGTTCGGCAACTACGAGACCTTCACCAACGAAACGAACGGACGCGTCAAAGGCGTATCGACCGGCGCCCGCGTCGTGCACACGCAGCGGACGGCCGCATGGGACGCCAAGAACCGCTACGACCTCCCGCCCACGCTCCCGCTCGATTGGGAAGCGTTCGCCCACGCCGTTGCCGCACACAAGCCAGCCGAGCCCGCGAAGCTGCGCGAGCGCATCGCGCGCTTACTCGAGAGCGCATCGCCTGAGCTTCGCGCCCGCGTTGAACCCGCAGTAGCCAAGGCCGCTGATGACGCCGCGAAGCTCGCACGCATCGCAGACAAACTCACCGCAGACATCGGGATCGCATCACAGGAGCACGGATAATGATCGGCAAGTTCAAGGCACGGGCAAAAGAGTGGGACCTCGGCATTTCGGAGGGCAGTGGCAACGAGCAAATCGTTGTGATGTTCGAGATCACGCAGGGCGAGTTCGCGGGCACGTGCCGCACTTGGTATGGGTCCTTTTCGGACGCCGCAATCGACCGCACGCTCGACTCCATGCGGCACTGCGGATGGGACGGCGACTCGCTGGGCTCAATCGACGGGATGGGCGCGAACGAGGTAGAGCTCGAAATCGGCGAGGAAGAGTACAAGGGTAAGACTCGCGACAAGATCAAGTGGGTCAACCGCGCGTCAACGCTGATGCTCAAGCACCAGCTCACCGGTCCTGCGCGCGAGGCGTTCGCTTCGAAGCTGCGCGGCAAGGTCGTCGCGCACAAACAGAAGTACGGCGCGCAGCCCAAACCCACGCAGCCAGCGGTTGCGTCGCGTCCACGCGCGAACACTCAGCAGCCCGATGACGGCTACGCGAGCGGCGACCCTGGCTACGGCGACAGCGACTACGGCGGCTGAAGTCGCCACTCACTCACAGCCTACAGGGCTACGCGGGTCGTACCGCGGTGAGTGGGCCACACACGACAGGGAGGGTAAGTGGTATGCAAGACGTGACAGTAAGCTCGCAATGCAACTCGTGCCGCACATGGAAGGCGCTCGCTAAGCGCTACAAGCGAGCACACGCCAATGCGCTGCATAGCCTAGACCACCTCGTGCAACAGCACCGTGACCTGGACGAGCACGTGTCCAGGCTCCTGGATATCCAGGGCGCAATGGCATTGCAAATCGAGCGAGCAGAAGATCGTGCGGCATGGCTTGAGGAGCGCGAAGCGGCGCTTTCTCCGGCAATCAAATCCAAGGACGGGCCGAAAGGGAAGGTGCAGTGATGAGCAATGCAGCGCGACGGGATGAGGTTGTGGTCGTGGTCGATGAGTGGCTCCTAACCGTGGAGGCAGCGAGGCATTGCAAGATGAGCAAGCGCGCGCTGCTGGAGCACGTCGCGAGGGGGAGGCTCAGGCCTGACTCGCGCGCTCGGCCGGGCTTCAAAGTGCACCGCTTCCTGCGGGCATCGCTCGATCGATTTCTCAAGGGCCAGGATGGCGAATAGTAAGAACGTCGGGCGGGCGGGGCTCGGTCTCAAGTACCTCGGAGTCCGCAAAGACGGCAAGAAGTGGTGGTCTGCGCGCCTCTATTGGATCGACCCACGCAGCGGCAAGACGCGCGAGAAAGAAGCGACGTTCCAAGCCGACTCAAAAGCCCTCGCGATGCAGGTGCGCGAGGTAAGACTCGCTGAGGCGAAGGCGGAGGTCGCTGGTCTCGAGCGGAAGCGCTTCAGAGATGCAAGCGCCGCGTATCTCGAGACCGTGAAGGTTCACGCGACCAAGCTCGGAGCTTTGTCTCACGTGCGCACGCTCGATAAGCATTTCGGCGAGTGGTGGCTCGACCAAGTAACCACGCGCGCGATGCAGGACTACCTCGACGGGCTTACGATCGCGAGCGTCAACAATCTCCGCAATGCCCTCGTGGGGGTATTCCGCGCCGCGATGCGGCAGCACATGATCGACCACAACCCGGCGAAGGCTGTGGAGCGCCGCCGAGAGCGACCCCTGCTCGACGCTGACGGCGAGCTCGTCGACGGCCCGGTCCGCTCGTTCACGCCTGAACAAGTGGCCGTGTTTTTTGACTACCTCGAGGAGCACGAAGTCGAGCTCTATCCGCTCGTGCACCTGCAGTACATGCTGGGGTGCCGCTTCGGCGAGGTGACTGCACTGCGCCGCACCCATATCGATCTCGAGAGCGGCGCAGTGCGCATCCGCCGTGGGCAGACGCGAGGCCAGCCAGGCCAGACCAAGGGCAAGCGCGCACGTGTTGCCGGCCTGCCCCTCGAGACTCGCGCACTGCTGCGAGCTCACCTCGATCGCATGGCGCACGAGCGCTGGCCGGGCTGGGATGACCTAGTGTTTCCTCGGCCCGTGACAGGCCGCAGACGCCCGCACAACTACTGGGCCTACCAGACGATCGCGAAGAAGTTGCACAAGGCCTTCACGGCGCTCCAGCTAGAGGTCAAGGGCACGACCCACGTGGCGCGTCACACGATGATCACGCTGGCTGGCGAGATCACCCAGACCGAGACATCGGCGGCGCTGCTGCGCGAGATGGTCGGGCACCGGTCGCAGAAGCAACACGCCGTCTATCAGCATCCGCTCGAGGGCAAGGTGCTGCAGATGGGCGAGCGAGTAGGCCGCGTGATCACGAGCGGGCGACGGACCCTAACCGGGACATTAACCGGGACATCCAAGGACGAGACCAGCGGCGAGGGCTAAAAACAAGCGAGATTGCAGGCGTGGGGCATCTTTGTCTCGAAAACCCCGCCGCGGCACACGGCAAGACAGCAGGGCACTTTCCAGACAGATCAGTCCGGTTGATGGCACGTAACGATGCCAGATGGCACGTGGCACAGCAGACGGAACCGGGAGTAACAACCGGGACCTTTTTCGCGGCGTGCGGGAGGGCGTTCTCAGCCATGTCGATTCCTGTTGCGCTCGTATATATCTCGTATATACTCTCTTCATGGGTCGCGATTGAGCGGCTCGTAAAACGGGAGCACGGACATGGCACTCATCAACGCAAGCGCAGCAATCAAGGCATACGAGCTAGGCAACGGCCAGGGCCTTGGCTACGCGCCCTACACCGACGAGCCCGGCGACGACACGGTAGACGAGGCCATCGAGTGCGCTGAGCGCGACGGGTGGGAGCTCGTACTCAGCGCTGAGTCGACCAGCCACGTAGCGGTGCTGCGCAACGGCGACGGCAAGCTCCTCGCGATCGGTGGCGACGGCAAAAGCAACGGCGCGTGGGCCGTTGACATCACTGCGCTGATTGAGGGCGGCTGATGGCCCGCGACGCTCAAATCAACCTGCGCGTGTCGGTGTACACGCTGGCTGCGCCAGACTGCGACGCCGTGCGCTACGTCGGGCAGACGCTGCACCCGGAGCAACGCCTCGCGCAGCACATCGCGCGGCCGGCAAACGCGGCACTCGCGGAGTGGATCGCCTCGCTTGGCTCACCTCCGCGGATGACGGTGGTCGAGACTGTCGACGCGTGCGAGGCCCTAGCAGCAGAGCAGCGCTGGATCGCTTACCACCGCAAGGCGGGCGCTGAGCTGCTCAATGACCGATTCGGCGACCTTACGCACCAGATCAACATGCGGATGTCGCGGGAAGAGGCCGACGCCCTGCGGGCGCACGCAAATGCGCGCGGGCTCAACCTATCTGACTGGATGCGGCTGGTGGTCTGCGCCGCTGCAGGGAGACGAGTGTCCTGATGCCTCGCCAGCGCAAGCTACTATCACTCGAGGACGACGTGATCGCGATCCTATCGGCACGCGAAAACGCATCGGAGTACGTCGCGCAACTCGTACGCGCGTCCGAGTCTGGACCGCTGCAGGTGGCTCTCAGCGCCGACGAGGCCCGCGCCCTGGTGGAGGTCGCAGCCGATGCCGGCATGTCGCTCAGCGAGTGGTCGCGCGTCGTGCTGCTCTACGCGGCAGGCCGCCCGATCGTGGGGCACCTCGACCGCGCAGCCAAGGGCGCGCACAGCCGCACGTGTACGAAAGCCAGCGAGGTGAAGCCGTGAGCGGTAAGAAAACGACAAGCGAGACAGCCGTAGACCTGATCGCCTGCGCCCAGTTATGGGACGACTGCGTAAGGCTCATTGGCAACGTTAGAGCGGACGAGATTGCCGAACTCGCACGCGACCTGCTAGCAGCCCAAGCGCGTGTGAAGGAGCTAACGGAGCTTGAGGCGACGATCGCGAGGGCTGGCGATGCCCAGGCTGAGATGGAGTCGCGCAGGGACACCGCTCACGACGACAAGGCGTCTGGCGCGTACGACGACTGCGCCAGCATACTTGCCGAGGCGCTCGCGGGTGACGGGGGAAAAGCGAGGCCGACATCGGCAGCCGCTTCGGCGTGTCTGCGTCTACCGTCTACCTGATCAAGAAGCGCAAGATCTGGGCGCACGCTACCGTGGGACTCTCGTCCCACGTGGCGGCGTAGGCGTCTCATCTACCTCGACCGCGTCCATGCCACGCACCGTGATGCGCGTGTGCCCGCCTTCGATCGCGCGACGGATCCGCGCCAGCTCGCCCGCCAGCGACTGCGCACGGTTCTCGCTCGCCGCAAGCGCCTGAGCGATACGCGACGCGTCCGCAGCGACCTTGTCGCGGTCCGCGCGCGCGTCCCTGAGCTGCGTCTCGAGCTCCCATATCTGACGCGCGTGTGCGATCGTCGTCTCCATCGTGTCAGGCGCAGGGCACACGGTGGGCGGGATCGATTGCATGGCCTTGTCGAGCTTCTTCCGCTCCTGCATGACCTTGACGATCACAAGCGCCACGAACGTCGCGATCGTGCCGACGAACGACGTGATCGACCCCTCGGGTGATAGCTGCGAAAATACGTCCACCAGCCACGACGGCACTCACGGCACCTCCGGCCAGCGATACGTCAACACGCGCGACTTCAGGTAGAGCCTCATCGACACCGCATCGAGCTGATTGCCACCGAGCAAGAGCACGTGTGCACCACCAGCCACGTTGACGCCGGTCTTGCCGTCCGAGCCGACGTAGAATCCCACGTGGCCATGGTAAGGCTTCGGGCCTCGCGAGAGTACGGCAATGCAACCATCCTTCGGTTCGAGCAGCTCAACACCGTAAGACTCGTACGAGCGCGCAGCAGCAGATTTCGTCCCGCGGATGCCGCACTGCTCAAGGCACCACCCCACGAATGCTCCGCACCACGGCGTCTCGTCGTCAATCAGCAAGGGCCTGATCTTGGTCGAACGCAGGTACTCTAGGATACGCGGGTTGTCGTCAAGGCCCTTGACCTCGCGCACGCCGAGTTCTCCGTACGCGACTCTGAGCCACGGCGGGTCGCTGGGAAGGATCGGGCTCACACCGTGGCCTCATCCGCAGGCTCGTCCCCCTCGTAGCAGTCGACAAGGACGTAGCGCTCCTCGCCCAGCCAGAACGCGGTGTCATCGCGCTCATCATCCGCGCGCCCATCGATAAACGGCAGCGCTTTCAGCACGGAGTGACCTTACTCTTTGCGCGCTTCGCGCGACGCCTGCGGACGTTGTTGCGGATGTGCAGCACGAGATCGACAAGCTCGCGCACAACGGGTATCCACGGAACGATGGCGCCTGGGCTCATGGTCTGCGCCCGACGGGCGTCATGCGCAGGTCTCCAGGCGTCTTGATCAGCACGCCGACAAGCGCCGCAACTACGACATCGATCACATGCTGCATCGCGAAGTCGTCGACGAACCAGATGCGTGCTGCAGCGCTGATCGCAGCGGAGATGGCGATTATACCTTTTGTTACTTTTGGATTCATTGCCGACTCCTAAATCCTGGCCGGGACGGGTTTTTTTGTCACGTCCACGAGCGCTCCGACTGCGGGGAGCACAATGTCTTTCGCGCCGACCCTTACTGTCTTCCCGAGATGCCTGCGCACAAACGCGGGTATTTCGAGCGCGCGTTTGTTGTCGTTCGTGTCAATCACGTTTGCGACGCGGTCGGTCCAGCCGGGCGCTTTCGCGGC
>Ga0315278_10004736_pt1 | contig 12295 bp, 11 predicted proteins | sample YL17G06_0_MG_FD_203880 | JGI IMG/M metagenome (GOLD analysis project Ga0315278, IMG submission 203880) | Sediment microbial communities from Yellowstone Lake, YNP, Wyoming, USA - YL17G06_0 | ecosystem: Environmental > Aquatic > Freshwater > Lake > Sediment | place: USA: Wyoming | collected...
CACCCGGGCGCCTCATTCGGCGCTCGGCATGCGGAGCCCGGCCGAGTACCGGACGGAGCCTCAATCTAGCTCCTCCGGTGTCTAGCGAATCGGGGGGCATTCCAGGGCACCCCCACGGAGAGCACCTCGATGGACCCGACCTCAGCCGACGATTTAGAGGCCAAGTTCGTACCGACTCACGGCGCGGTATTCCTGGGGGGCAGGTCAAGGGGGTCATTGAATGAGTGACCAGCGGCGGGCAGGACCCACCCGTACGGCGTTAGTCGTAACCTCCGTCGTCGTGCTCGCTGTCCTCATCGCTGTTCTGCGCCCCTGGAGGCAAGCCGAAACGCAGGCATGGAAGACCCTGCCCGCCCCGGCACCGCTCCCCACGCCTGATGAGAGTGGTCTGGCGCCCGTCGGCGACATTCATATGTGGTACGCGATCTTCAACAAGGGCGGCGACAATCCGGTACTCCTCATCCATGGAGGCCTCGGCTCTGCGGAGAACTGGGGCAACCAGATCCAAGTCCTCACCAGGACTCACAAGGTCATCGTGGCGGACACGCGCGGCCATGGCCGCAGCACGCGCTCGGAGGGCCCCTTCGGCTACGATGTGCTGACCGACGATTACGTGGCCCTTCTCGACCGACTCAAGATCGACAAGGTAGCGCTGGTGGGCTGGAGCGACGGCGCAATAATCGGACTCGATATGGCCATGCGCTACCCAGAACGCCTCACCAGGCTCTGGGCATTCGGGGCGAACTTCAATCTCGCGGGACTCAGGCCCGATCCCGACAAGGAGTCTGCGGTGGGACTTGCTTCGGCCGTGGCTCGGAAGGAGTATGAGCGGCTCTCATCGACTCCAGATGAGTACGATACGTTCTGTAAAGCGATCGAGCAGATGTGGAGTACGCAGCCGGACTACAAGCCCGGGCAGCTTGCGCGAATCACGACACCCACGATCATCGCCGACGGTGAGCATGACGAATTGATCACGCGCGAGCACCCCGAAAAGCTTGCGCGGCTCATACCGGGGGCAAAGCTTCTGATCATGCCCGGCGTCAGCCATTTCGCGCCTCTGCAGAACCCTGCGCTGTACAACAGGGAGCTGAAGCGTTTCCTGGATTCTCCATAGATTGGCCCGCGGCACGCCGCCGCAATACGTGCGAGATCGTGCCGAGGACGGCAGCACGTAGAGCGCTTTCCGACTCACGAGAGCAGGACCTCCCCATCGGCACGTTAGGTCGAGCGCGGATGGACCAACGGATCCCAAGCAGAAGGACGGCGTCGACACCGTGAGAAGGAGTTGTGAGGCGAGGGCCTGCAAAATATTTTGATCTGTTTTCCACCGAATTTGAGGCCGGTCCTCGAAGTAGGGTCGCGCCAAGGTAATACGAGAAGCCCCAGGGGGAGGACTCTCCTGGGGCTTCGTTCTCCGGGTGGCCAACGGTGGCCAACGATTGCCAGGAATGGCTAACCTGATCGTAGCCACGACCGTAGCCAGTTCCTTTTCAGCCCGGCTGCCTTCGAGGCCCAGCGTCTCGCTGCGGCAGAAGGCTCTTCCTCCCGAAATCGAAGTTCAGGGATCACTCGCTTGCGCCGATATGGTAGAAGTGCCATAATATGAGCGAAGCGAAAGGGAGAAAGCCGCTCTTCTGGATCGGATCTTCGCTCGAGGACCTCAAAGCCTTCCCGGATGAGGTGAGGCGCGTCATGGGATTCGCCCTGCACTTCGCCCAAGCCGGGGGGAGGCACATCGACGCCAAGCCGCTGAAGGGATTCGCGGGTGGCGGTGTGCTGGAGGTTGTCGAGGAGCACGCCGGAGACGCCTATCGCGGTGTCTACACAGTGCGCTTCGCCGGCGCGGTGTACGTTCTCCACGCGTTTCAGAAGAAGTCCAAACGAGGAATCAAGACGCCCAGGAAAGAGATCGAACTGGTACGTGAGCGACTCAAGCGAGCAGAGGAGCACTATGAGCACTGGCGCAAAGAAGAGGGTTAAGGGCAGACCTCGGCAGGCCGACGTCGTGCGAGAAGGTTCGGGCAATGTATTCGAGGACTTGCAGGTGCCGGATAGCGGGGAGGCGCTTGCCAAGGCCGAGCTCGCGACTCAGATCGCATCCGCAATCACCGACCGTGGGCTGACGCAAACGCGCGCCGCCGAGTTGTTCGGCGTGGACCAAGCGGATGTTTCTGACCTTGTGCGCGGCAAGCTGAAGGGTTTCTCGACGGATCGGCTTCTGCGGTTTCTGAACGCGCTCGGTCGCGACATCGAAATCGTCGTCCACGCGCGTCGCGGCACCAGCAGGGTAGGTAGGCTTCGCGTTCTCGATGCAGCCTACGGCGTCCCCGCGGGACGGGGCCCAGGGAGAAAGTAACTCGAGGAGGGCCAGTGCCTCGGACGTAACTTCAACTGCCCGCCTCCGGACTACAACTTGTAGCACTAGCTCCAGCCAGCCCAGCCGGCGGGCCTCCTCGGCTCTTTGCGGGACCCAGGAATGGAGATCGTAACCGCGGTATCTAACGGGCTGGCGGAGAAGAGCGGAACCGGCTAAACTGTCGTACTCGCAACTGGATGGCGGCATAGCCAAGTGGCTAAGGCGACGGTCTGCAAAACCGTTATTCCCCGGTTCAAATCCGGGTGCCGCCTCCAACTTCAACTCTCGGGCCCATCCTTGCGCCCCGCGTCCATCTCGGAAACATCACGCCATCCCCTGCAACACCGCTAGTCCCGCGTGGCGATCCAGATGACATGCCGCGCGCCCTTCGAGCCGCGCGCGCGCGCTACGTGCTCCTCGACCTGGAACCCGGCCCCGCGGAGTCGCCGCGTGAAGGCTTCATCCGGCGCGACGGACCAGACGGCGAGGACTCCTCGTTTCCGAAGTGCCGCGTGAGCATGGCTCAGCCCGGCGCTCGAGTAGAGGGCATCGTTCGAGGGGCGAGTCAGCCCCTGCGGCCCATTGTCGACGTCGAGAAGGATGGCGTCGAAGGCGTCGCGCCGGTCGCGAATCAGATCGGCCGCGTCCGTCTCCTCGACGGAGACGCGGGCATCTTCGAGCGGCCGGCCAGCCAGATGCGCGAGGGGGCCGCGATTCCACTCCACTAACCCCGGTACCAACTCGGCCATCACGACGCCGGCATCCGCCGGCAGCGCTCGCAGCGCGGCGGCGAGCGTGAATCCCATGCCGAGCCCGCCGATCAGGACACGCGGCGCGGTGCGCGCCGCGACGCGGACGCACGCTAGATCGGCAAGGGTCGCCTCGGATCCGTGCGCTCGGCTCTGCATCAGGAGGTGGGTTCCGAGGCGAATCTCGAAATCGTCGCCGCGCTGGGTCAGGATGAGCGGCGCGCTCGATCCCGGCACCGACGCGCGCCCTAGCTCACGGGCGGGAATCATTTGCGGGGCCGCGAGGGGAAGCAAGCACGCGGCCGCGGCCAGCGACTCAAACTACTCCCGCGGAACATCGTCCTTCCGTCGCGGCACGCACGTCACCTTCACCTCGCACCCGGGATCGGGCACGTATGTGCTGTCGGAATCGTCGCCACCGTCCCAGTGCCCCTCCAGGACGCAGAGCGATTCCTTGCTCACGAACCCGAGAACGCCTCCGTCCGGTCCGTCCGCCGCGTAGCCGTAGTCGGGCGCCCAGCCGGCCGCGTAGAGCGCGTACTCCAGTTTCGTCATCGGGCACTCGGACGAATCGTTCACGACGATGTTGTACTCCCAGCCGCGCGTGGAATCGCCGGCGTACCAGTAGCGGAAGCGAACCGGGCTTCGCGTGACGTGGTAGGTCGTGTCGCGTGTCCCCGGGATCCCTCGCACGACTCGCGCGATCAGGACTCCCAGAGAATCACGCGCCGTGTCCAGGGAGGGATACGACGCGGTCGGCTCGGGCGCGCGTTCCTCGTAGGCGCGGGCCGGAGGCTGGGCCGCGGCGAGCGCCAGGAACGTGGCGAGCGCGAGGGGGAAAGCGAGGCGGTAGGGAAATCGCACCCCTAATGATTACGGCATCCGCCACGCCACGCCAACGTGGAAATCCGGTGCGGCGCGTGGGCGGATGCCGCCTGGGCCGCCGGCGCTAGAGCTTGAACGCCAGTCCCAGCGAGAGCGTCCAGAAATCGGGATCGAACTTCGTCGGAACGAGCTGACTTTCCTGGCTCTTCATGAAGACGTAGCGGCCCGTGAGATCGAGCGACGCCATGGGCGCGATCGGCATTCCGAAGCCGCCGCCGATGTGGACGCCGAGTTGCTGTTTCGTCTCGTCGCTCGCCGTGGTCACGGACGAGGCGTAGTCGTACTTGGTGAAGTACAACCCGACGCCCGCGTCGGCGTGGAGCGTCGGAATCGGGCGCACGAGAATCGAGGCCGTGACGGGGACCATCTTCACATCGAGGCCGCCGTCGTAGTACTGCTCGCTCCGGTAGCTGACGCCGAGTTCCGATTGGAGCATCGGGCCCGCGAGGCCGGTCCGGAGCGCCAGTCCGAGGTTCGACTTGGTTTGATCGCCGTCCGTGGCCCGCGTGAGGCCATACGATGGGACGAGCTCCACGGCGCGCGCAGGAGTCGCGCCGGCGGCCGCCGATCCGACGAGGAGTAGAAGCGCCGCCGCCATGACCTGAGCGCCTCGACGCGTGCTTCCTGGTCTGAAATGGGAATTTCTCGCCCCCATGGCTCTGTCCGTCCTGTTGCGCATGCGAGTCCCCCTTCTTCATCGACTGAATCGTGGGTTTCGGGCGGTCGCCCTCGATAGGATCTATTCACACCCCGTGCCAGGCGGTGGGCAGGGTGCGGCACCGGCGCGAATCGCCGGAATTCCAATGAGTTGGGGGCTTGGCTCGGCAGGCCATCGGGGCGGGATGTCGCAGGACGAAACACCCGGAGCGTACAACTGGGGCACAAATTGCACGATTCGGTGCGTCCAGCCCTGAGAAGGGGCGGACGATGCGAGTTGGTGCTAGTGCCCGATCTTGGCCCCGCGCGCGCCCCGCGCCCTCGCGATGAGCGCGTCGATCGAGAAGCGTCCCGGCCCGGTGAAGAGAAGCGCGAGCGCCGGGAGCATGTAGAGGAGGGCGAGTTCCTTGTCGCCGAACGGATCGGCGGCGTGCTGCACGAAGACGGCGACGAGTCCGAAGATGGCGATCGGAATCGCGGCGAGGCGAGTGGCGAGTCCCAGCATGAGCGCGGCCGAGCAGAAGCACTCGGCGAAGACAACGAGCGCGAAGCTCCACCACGGACCGAGCCCGATCGGATCGGCGAACTTGGAGGCGCGCTCCGAGAAGTGGATGAACTTGTCCCACCCGTGTCCGTAGAGCAGGAATCCACCCGTTCCGGTGCGGAGGAGTAGGAGCCCTAGGGACTTCGAGATTTCGTCGGCATTCTTCATTCGGAGTCCTCTTTCGGTAGGGGATCGGGAAGCGCAAAGCCTACCAGAGCCGCGTCAACTCGGATACGCCGACACCAAGTGACGGCTGGGCAGCACGGGCCGGTTCCCGTATCGTCTCACGCGCGAAGCCGCGCCGGCTTTCCGGCGCTTCCCGAAATCCTCGATCCAGGAGATCACGAGCATGCCCGGCCAACCGACCACCGCCGACCCTGCCTTCCTCGATCGTTACATCGAGGGCCATCTCGACGAGAATCTCGCGGAACTGAAGCGCTATGCCGCGCAGCCGAGCATCGCGGCGCAGGGGATCGGGATCGCCGAATGCGCCGGCATCGTGGCCGACATGCTCCGCGCGCGCGGCTTCAAGGTGGAGACCCTCGCGTCGGCCGGCGCGCCCGTCGTCGTGGCCGAGCGCGGGGGACGCTCCGAGAAGACGCTCATCATCTACAACCACTACGACGTGCAGCCGCCGGAGCCGCTCGAGCTCTGGACCTCGCCCCCCTTCGAGCCGGTGATCCGCGACGGCTGCTTCTACGGGCGAGGCGTGAGCGACGACAAGGGGCACCTGACCTCGCGCCTCCTCGCCATCGACGCGCTCCTCGCGGCGCGTGGGGAACTGCCGTGCCGGATCAAGTTCGTGGTCGAAGGGGAAGAGGAGGTTGGGAGCGTCAACCTCCCCGCGTTCGTCCTGGCCGAGCGCGAGCGGCTGAAGGCCGATGCCTGTCTCTGGGAGTTCGGCTATCTCGACCACCGCGGCGTGCCGCTCCTCTACGCCGGCCTCCGCGGAATCTGCTACGTCGAGCTCTCCGTGGAGACGGCCACGCGCGACGCGCACTCGGGGCTCGCGGGGTCGATCATCGCCAACGCGGCCTGGCGTCTGACGTGGGCGCTGGCGTCGCTCAAGGGGCCGGACGAGCGGATTCGCATTCCCGGCCATTACGACGCCGTGCGTCCGCCGACCCCGCGGGACCGCGAATTGATGGCGCTCCTCCCCGACATGGCCGCCGAGTTCAAGAAGGAGTACGGCGTGTCGGGATTCCTGAAGGGGATGACCGGCGGCGTGGACCTCAACATCGCGCAGGTTTTCGAACCGACCTGCACCATCTGCGGCCTCGACTCGGGGTACCAAGGTCCGGGCTCGAAGACGGTTCTCCCGGCGCGCGCCACGGCGAAGGTCGACTTCCGCATGGTTCCCGACCAGACGCCGAAGGAGACGGTGCGGCTCCTTCGCGCGCATCTCGACGCGCAGGGTTTCCAGGACGTGAAGGTGAAGTTCATGGGCGGAAACGCGGCGGGACGAACCGACCCCGACGATCCGTTTCTCCGGCTCGTCGCCGAAACGGCGAAACCGGTCTACGGCGTGCCGATGCAGATCGTGCCGATGGTGGGCGGCTCGGGGCCGAATCACTGTTTCATCGAGACGCTGGGCGTGCCGGTGGCGACGGCGGGCCTCGGCTACCCCAACACCCGCGCGCACGCTCCCGACGAGAACTTCCGGATCGATCACTACGTGATGCACGCGAAGCACGTGGCGCGGATGTTGGAGACATTCGGCGCCGAAACACCCTAGAATGCCACCCATGAACGATACCTCGCCTCGCCCGGCGAAAATGGGCTTAGGACTGATTCTCATGGCGGGCGGCATCGCGCTCGCCGGCTGGTTCGTCGGCAACGGAGTCCGCGAGATCCGGACGGCCGATCGCTTCGTGACCGTGAAGGGCGTGAGCGAACGGGAGGCGAAAGCCGATCTGGCCCTCTGGCCGATCCTCCTCGCCGTCCCCGACGCCGATCTCGGGGCGGCGCAGAGCCGCATCAACCAGAACATCGCGAAGGTGACGGCGTTCCTCCGCGCGAACGGGCTCGATTCGACGGAGGTCGAGCTGCAGGGCCTGCGCGTCACCGACACCTTTGCGAATCCCTACAACCCCGCGGGACGGCAGGGGCCGCGATTCGTGGTCCAGCAGACCGTGATGGTGCGCTCCGAGAAGCCCGAAATCGTGCTGGCCGCGAGCCAGAAGGTGGGCGACCTGGTGAATGCGGGCGTCGTCCTCTCGTCGGGCCCCGAGTGGGGACCGGGCGGACCCTCTTACGTCTTCCGGAGGCTGAACGATCTGAAGCCGAGCATGATCGCGGAGGCGACCGCCGAAGCCCGAAAGGCTGCCGAGCAGTTCGCGAAGGATTCGAAGAGCAAGCTGGGCGGCATCCACCGCGCGAATCAGGGTGTATTCCTGATCTTGCCGCGCGACGCCGCTGGGAGCGACGGCGGAGCCGGCATGAGCGAGCAGGCTCAGATCACGAAGACGGTTCGCGTCGTGGCGACCGTGGAGTATCTGCTGCGCGACTAACGCCTCCGGCTTGACTAAGGTGTTACGGTATATGGTGTTGTGGTGGGCGACGGCGAGGCGCCGTCGCCAGCTTCTTTTGTGTGGCGCTAGCGGCGGGGTCTGGTAGCCTCTGTGGTTGGCGCTTCGTGCGCCGGTCCCGCGCGGCGGCGGGTCCCATCGGGTTTGCTCACGACAGGGAAGTTGAATCGGCTCCATTCGAAAGAACGGCGGTCGAAGCGGATGGACGTGCGCCGCGCGACAGTATCCCTGAGCAGCGGTTGAGCAATCCGAAGGAGACTCGTTGGCACCCAGCAATCCCAACCCCCCTCTGAACCGCGCCGCGGGTGCCCATTCGTTGAATCCGCGCGATACGTTGCGCGAACCCGTTCCGGCGCCGAGCCGGCCGACGGACGCGCGCCAGGTTCCAGGCTTCCAGGTCGACTGGCTGGAGAGTCTCGAACAGATCGCCGCGATCGAAATCGAATGGCGCGAGCTCGAAGCCCGAGTCACCTCCCGCATGGCGTTCGGTTCCTTCGATTACCTGTTCCCGTGGTATCGCCACTCGCCGCACTCGCAGGGGGCGCCTCTGGTCGGCGTCGCGCGGCGGAACGGACATGTCGTCGGCATCGCGCCTCTCGCCCGTCGCGACGCGACGCTCGGGCGAATTCCCCTCCGGAGAATCGACTCCGCGGGGCACGACGGAGAAGTGGGCGAAATCCTCTTCCCGCCGGACGAAGGTGCGGCGTTCGAATCGCTCCTCGAGTCGCTTTTCGAGCGCGGCGGTTTCGACGCGGCGATCTTGACGGGCGTCGCTCCCGGCACCTGGCTCCATCAGGCGGTTCGAAGCGCGGCCTTGCGCGGACGCCGGAGTCTGGGGGAGATCGACTACCGCTACGCGACCATCGATCTGCACCAGGGATTCGATGCCTATGTGCAGGATCTGAGTTCGAAGAAACGCGGCAATCTCCGCCGGAGGCAGAAGCGCGCCGACTCCATGGGCGGCACCTCGCTCGACCGAATCCATCGACCCGTCGATCGCGCTACGCTTGGGCGCTACCTCGACCGGATCTTCAGGCTCTACGAGCGGAGTTGGAAGGCCGCCGACGGAATGGCGATCCAGGACTACCATCGGAACTTCTACGCCGACGTGGCCGAACGCTTCAACGCCCGATCGATGCTCGACCTATCGATACTTCAAGTGGGCGGGCGGGACGCCGCATTCATCCTAGGTCTCCGCGAACGGGAGACCTTCTATGACGTGACCATCTCCTACGACGAAGAATTCGCCTCGGTCTCGCCGGGGATGCTCCTCATCCAGGAGGTGGCGCGGCGCATCTCGGCCGAGGGAGTGCGACTCCTCGTCTCGCATGGCGATCGCGAGTACAAACGCGCGTGGGCCTCGAACTGGGTGCCCCAAACGCGTGAGACCATCTTCGCGCCCGGTCTCAAGCCGGCGCTCGCTCGTTTCGCCCGCTTCGAGTATCCCAAACTCGCGTCGTTCGTCAGGGGCCTGACCAGCCGGCCGGCCGCCACGACGATCGAGATCCCGTAGCCTAGAACGCTCCCGCGTTCCCTGTCTTCCAGCGGAGATCCCATGCCAATCCCCGAGCGGACTCTTCTGACCGGCGCGACCGGATTCGTCGGGAGCCGCATCGCGCGCCGACTCCTCGACAGCGGCGCGCCGGTACGCTCCATCGTCCGGCGGGCCGGCACCGACACGACCCTTTTCCATCCGCTCTACGAGGAGATCGTCGGCGACTTCGTCGATCCCGCCGTAGCGGCCGGCGCCGCGGTGGGGTGCGGTCACGTGATTCACGTCGCGGCCACCGGCGGGCCCGACCTCGAGCCCGTTCGGCGCATCAACGTCGATGGGACCGTGTCGATGCTCGAAGCGGCCAAGGCCGCCGGCGCGTCGCGCTTCATTCAGATCTCGACCGTTTCGGTCTACGACCTCCGAGCTGTCGACGACGTGGACGAAGAGATTCCGCTCAAGAGCGGCGGTGACCACTACGGATTCACGAAGGCGGAGGGGGACCGCCGCGTCTTCGCAGCCATGGCGGGCGGGCTTCCGGCCACGATTCTCCGGCCGAGCGCGATCCTCGGCTTTCATCCGACGTCGACCTGGGCGGTGGTGGTTCCGGAGCGGATCCGGGATCGCAGGATCAAGCTCCTCCGTGGTGGCGGGAACACGCTCGCCTTCGTTCACGTGGAGGACCTCGTCGACGCTGTCTTCCTGGCGCTGAGGAATTCGTGTTCGGTGGGGGGCGTCTACAACGTATTAGATCGAAACGGCACGTGGCTGGAGTACACCGACGAGGTGAGAACCTGGTTCGGTACCGCTCCATTGGACGAGGTCCCGGAGGCTGAAGCGGCCTCCCAGACCTACTTCATCGGGCGATTCAAGGCGGATCGGCTCGCCACGGATCTGGGCTGGCGGCCATCGAGAACCTACGCGGAGGGGATGGCCGAGGGATCTCTTCAGTGGCAGGCAGGGCGCCAAGGGGCCCGCTAGGACGAGCCTCACGGAGCGACTATTGCACGATTGTAACTCTTGCAATTTCAATCGGTTTAGTGTATATCTTAAAGCCGTCTCTTCGAGGGGCCGGTGCCGGCGATCGGCTGGTATTCCACTTCCGCCCCCTCCCACATCTGGAACGACCTCGGAGGATCTCATCATGACCGGTAGTCCTTTGTCTTCGCGCGCGAGCCTCGTGCTTCGACGTCACGCCGCGCTGCTAACCCTAGTTCTCGGTTTCATTCTCGTTACCTCGGGCCAGGCGTTCGCCCTGGCGCCGGGCGACACGCTCTCGGTCGTCACTCTTCAGGCGAACTTCAACTCGGATAACCCGAACGCGCCGCCCAACACGACACTTCCGGGGGCGCCGGCCGGGGACAACCTCGTGCTGACGACCCAGGCGGGGACCATCAACGTCGTTTCTTCGTACGACGGCCTCTCGCGTCCCGTTGAAATCCGCCAGCTGAACGTGCCCGGAATGGTGGCGCTCGACGCCCATCCGGCCTCGACTCCGGCGCCTGCCGAGAAGGTGACCGTGAGCTGGAGTTCGGTCGCGAAGGACGACGAGGCGATCATCCTGATGGACTTCGCCGTAAGGGCGTCCAACGGCGCCACGCTAGCCTCCGTCGAGTACCTCCACCAGGGACAGCTTTCCTACAACGGCTTCAACGGCGGGGGGCAGCTCCTGCCGGTGCTGCAGCGGAACAAAGCTGCGCAGCAGTTCACCGTCGTTGTCGACTTCCTGTCGCGCACGACAAGCCTCGCGATCGACGGCACGCCCGTCGCCGGATTCCAGGCGGTGCCGTTCGCCGAGTCGGGGAACGACGTCGCGTACCTCTCCTGCAACGGCCAGGGCGGCCATCCGCAGACGATGTACGTGGACAACCTTTCGATGTTCGCATTCTGTCGCGTGCCGAACGGGGCGCCGATCGTCGTCGCGCCGGCCTCCGTCACGCAGTCCGAGAACTCGCCAATCGCGTTCACGGTGACGGCGTCGGACCCCGATGGGGAAGCGATCGCCTCGCTCACCTCCTCGGCTCTTCCGACCGGCGCCTCGTTCACGCCGAATCTCTCCAACACGTCGGGCTCCTTCGCCTGGACGCCCGATTTCACGCAGTCCGGTAGTTACTCCGTCACGTTCACCGCCGCCAACTCGCTGAGCGCTTCGGCCACGACCGCGATCACAATCCTCAACGTCGACCGGGCCCCGGCCGTCGGAGCCCCCTCTTCGGTCTCGGGGAGCGAGAACTCGCCGATCGCCATCACGGTGACAGCATCGGACCCCGATGGGGATGCGATCACTTCGCTCACCGCGTCACCCCTTCCGCTCGGAGCCTCATTCACGCCGAATCTCTCGAACACCTCGGGCTCTTTCGCTTGGACGCCCGATTTCATGCAGTCGGGCAGCTACTCCGTCACGTTCACCGCCGCCAACGCGCTCAGCGCTTCGGCCACGACCTCCATCGCGGTCGCCAATGTCGATCGGGAGCCGTCTGTCGTAAGCCCTGCCTCGGTCACCGGGAGCGAGGGCTCGCCGATCTCGTTCACGGTCACGGCATCGGACCCCGATGGGGAGGCGATCGCTTCGCTCACCGCGTCACCGCTTCCGGCCGGGTCTTCGTTCGCGGCGGATCCCGGCAACACTTCGGGCTCCTTGGCGTGGACGCCCGACTTCACGCAGTCCGGTAGTTACTCCGTCACGTTCACCGCCGCCAACGCGTTGAGCGCTTCGGCCACGACCGCCTTCACGATCCTCAACGTCGACCTGGCCCCGGCCGTCGCAGGCCCCTCCTCGGTCTCGGGGAGCGAGGGCTCGCCGATCTCGTTCACGGTCTCGGCGTCCGACCCGGACGGCGACGCCATCGCGTCCCTCACCACGGACGCGTTGCCCACCGGCGCGTCGTTCACGGCTGATCCCGGCAACACCGGTGGCACGTTCGCCTGGACTCCGACCTACACGCAGGCGGGGACCTATCCCGTGACGTTCACCGCGACCGCAGGAGGCTTGAGCGGTTCGCTCCTCGTCTCCGTTTCCGTCGGAGAACTGGACCGGGCGCCCGAGGTCTCGGCCCCGGCCGCGGTCGACGGCGAAGAAGA
>Ga0315278_10004738_pt1 | contig 12292 bp, 11 predicted proteins | sample YL17G06_0_MG_FD_203880 | JGI IMG/M metagenome (GOLD analysis project Ga0315278, IMG submission 203880) | Sediment microbial communities from Yellowstone Lake, YNP, Wyoming, USA - YL17G06_0 | ecosystem: Environmental > Aquatic > Freshwater > Lake > Sediment | place: USA: Wyoming | collected...
AGATGCTCGTGTCGATGAAGGGTGCGACCGCCGCGACCACTTCCTTGTGTGCCTGCGCCGAGATCTCGAGCGCGGTCACGAAGTAGGGCGGGAGGGTGCGCACGTCGCCGCCGAGATGTCGGTACAGCCGCCACGCGTGGTCCTCGACCTGGTAGTCCTTCCACGTCCCGTCGGGCATGCGCTTGCGGCGCGAGTAGGTCCACGAGAACGGCGGCTCGATCCCGTTCGAGGCGTTGTCGGCGAACGCGAGGCTGATCGTGCCGGTCGGCGCGATCGACAGCAGGTGCGAGTTGCGGATGCCGTGCTGTCGAATCTTCTGCTTGATCTCCGCCGGCAGCCGCGACGCGAAGTTCCCGCCCGACAGGTACAGGTCGGCATTGAACAGGGGGAACGCGCCGCGCTCGCGCGCGAGCTCGATCGAGGCGAGGTACGCGCGGTCGCGCATGGACTCCGCGATGCGCGCGGCCATCTGGCACGCCTCCGCCGTGTCGTAAGGCAGGCGCAGCATGATCAGCGTGTCGCCCAGCCCGGTGAAGCCGAGGCCGACGCGGCGCTTCGCCATGGCCTCGTCCTTCTGGTTCTTGAGCGGCCATGGCGTCGCGTCGAGCACGTTGTCGAGCATGCGGATCGACGTCTCGACCACCTTGCCGAAGGCGGCGAAGTCGAACTCCGACTCGCCCGTGAACGGCGCCTTCACGAAATTCACGAGGTTGATCGAGCCGAGGTCGCAGCAGCCGTACGGCGGAAGCGGTTGCTCACCGCAAGGATTCGTTGCCTCGATCGTCTCGCAATAGTAGAGGTTGTTGTCCTTGTTGATGCGATCGAGGAACAGGATGCCCGGCTCGGCGTGGTCGTACGTCGAGCGCATGATCTGGTCCCACAGGTCGCGGGCGCGCACCTTGCGGTACACCCACAGTCCGTCGGCACGCTGGTAGGCGCCTTCGGCCTTCGTGTCCTGCGACGGCTCGGCCTTGTGCACCAGCTCGAACGCCGCGTCCGCCTCCACCGCGCGCATGAACTCGTCGGTCACGCCGACCGAGACGTTGAAGTTGGTGAGCTCGCCCTGGTCCTTGGCGTGAATGAACAACTCCACGTCCGGGTGGTCGCAGCGGAGCACACCCATCTGGGCGCCGCGGCGCGAGCCGGCAGACTCGACGGTCTCGCACGACTCGTCGAACACTTTCATGTAGGAGACCGGGCCGCTCGCGCGCGACATCGTTCCGCGCACGAGCGCGCCCTGCGGCCGGATCGAGGAGAAGTCGTAGCCGACGCCGCCGCCGCGGCGCATGGTCTCGGCGGCCTCCGCGAGCGCGGTGTAGATGCCGGGGCGCCCGTCGACCAGTTCGGTGATCGAGTCGCCCACCGGTTGCACGAAGCAGTTGATCAGCGTCGCGGTGAGCGACGTGCCCGCGGCCGAATTGATGCGGCCTGCAGGCACGAACCCGCGCTCCTGCGCCTCGAGGAACTTCGCCTCCCAGAGTGCGCGCTTGTCCTCGGCCTCGACCGCCGCGAGCGCCCGGGCAACGCGGCGGCGGACGTCGGTTGTCGTGCGTTCAGTCCCCTTCGCGTACTTCTCCAGCAGGACCTCCTGCCCGATCTCCTGTTCGGGCAGGGTGGCAGCACTTGCCTTGGCGGATTCCCTTGTTATTTCAGTTGGTTGCATGATTATTCCTGTTGTATAGAGGTTGCCGGAGACGAGCGGAAAAGGATACGCCACTGCGCGGGTCGCGGCATCCTCCTCCAAGTGACGCCGAATATTGCAGCCCTCGGTAGTTTATGACGTGAGCCACATCAAGCACATTGACGATGACAGTTAAGGTATCGCTTTAACTCCAGGAACGCCAGTGTCATAAAAAGCCGGCCCGATTCAAGGCCCTACATCTAGTAGCCGAAGGAGGTCCGACCGCAGCCTATCGTGGCCGGGGCGTGAAGTTTGTCACAGCCGCGCGCGGCGCGATTCGGGGCAGAATCGGCCGGCTGGCCTCGAGGCCAGGGAGGAACGAAAGCCATGGCGCGTTGGTCTCTGTTCTCGTTCTGGCGCAAGGAAGGCGACGCGCCCGCGACCAACGAAGCGACCCGAACCCGCCCAGGAGCAGCAGCGATGACCGCCCGCGCCATTTCCCCAACCGAGATCCCCGCAGGCAAGGAGGTCGCCACGCTCGGCGGCGGCTGCTTCTGGTGCCTCGAAGCGGTCTACGACGATCTCGCCGGCGTCGAGTCGGTCGAGTCCGGCTACATCGGCGGCCGATCGCAGGCGCCGACGTACGAGGAGGTGTGCGGCGGCGACAGTGGCCACGCCGAAGTCGTGCGCGTCGTCTTCGATCCGGCGAAGATCTCCTACCGCGACATCCTCGACGTGTTCTTCGTCATCCACGACCCGACGACGCTGAACCGGCAGGGCAATGACGTCGGAACGCAGTACCGCTCCGCGATCTTCTACCACTCCCCTGAGCAGAAGAAGGTCGCCGCCGATGCGATCGTGCACCTTCAGGCGGAGAAGGTCTACGACGACCCGATCTTGACCGAGGTGGCGCCGGCGGTCGATTTCTGGATTGCCGAGCGCTATCACCAGGCGTACTTCAAGAACAATCCGAACCAGTCCTACTGCATGTGGGTCGTCGCGCCCAAGGTGCAGAAGTTCCGCAAGCAGTTTTTCGCCAAAGCCAAGAAGGCGTGACGAGCGGCCCCCGCCCGGCAAGCCGGTAGAATCGCCCCCACATGCAGCGTTCCACGCAGAGCGCGAAGGGGGATCCATGTTCGGCCGGCTGCTGCCTTTCGAGGGCAGATTCTTCGAGCTGTTCAATGCGCTCGCCGGCGAAGCGGTGCAGGCGAGCCGCGAGCTTGCGTCGCTGATGGAGAGCTTCGACGACATCGAGCGGCGCGCGTTCGCGATCGAGACGATCGAGAAGCGCGGCGACAAGATCACGCACGAAACGATCGAGACGCTCCACAAGACCTTCGTCACCCCGCTCGATCGCGAGGACATCCACCAGCTCGTCACGCGCATGGACGACGTCCTCGATCTGATCGAGGACTGCGCGCAGTCGATCAGCCTGTACGACGTGCGCACCGCCACGCCCGAGATGAAGCGGCTTGCCGAGATCTGCGTCGGTTGCGCCGAGAAGATGCAGGCCGGGGTGAGCGACCTTTCGAACCTTAAGGATCCACGCGCGACGCTGGCGGTGTGCGCCGATATCGACAAGCTCGAGTCCGAAGCCGATCACGTGATGCGCGCGGCGATCGCGAAGCTCTTCCGCGAAGAGCCCGACGCCAAGCAGATCATCAAGCTGCGCTCCATCTACGAATTGCTCGAGCAGATCACCGACCGCTGCGAAGACGTGGCGAACATCATCGAGGGCATCGTCCTCGAGAACGCCTGAGTCGCGGGGAGCGGCTGCATGAGTTTCGAGGTCGTCGTGTTCCTGGTGGCGCTGGCGCTGGCGTTCGACTTCATGAACGGCTTCCACGACTCCGCGAACTCGATCGCGACCATCGTGTCGACCGGCGCGATGCGGCCTCACCACGCGGTGCTCTGGGCCGCATTCTTCAATTTCGTCGCGTTCCTCGTCTTCGGCGTCGCGGTGGCGACGACCGTCGGCAAGGGAATCGTCGACCCGTCGATCATCGATCATCGCGTCGTGTTCGGCGCGCTCTGCGGCGCGATCCTGTGGAACGTGATCACCTGGTACTACGGGATCCCCTCCAGCTCTTCGCACGCGCTGATCGGCGGACTCGCCGGCGCGGCGGTAACGAAGGGCGGCGTGAGCACGCTCATCGCCTCGGGCTTTCTCAAGACGGCAGCGGCGATCGTGCTCTCGCCGGCGCTCGGATTCCTGCTCGGCGCAGGGCTGGTGGTAGCGGTGTCATGGACGATGTTCCGCGTCGCCGCGCGCCGCGCCGATCGCTGGTTCCGCGGGCTGCAGTACGTCTCGGCGGCGTTCTACAGCCTCGGCCACGGCGGCAACGACGCCCAGAAGACGATGGGGATCATCTGGATGCTTCTGATCGCCGCCCAGTACACGGGCCCCAAGGACCCGCTGCCGCTCTGGGTCGTGCTCTCGTGCCAGGCCGCGATGGGGTTCGGGACGCTCTTCGGCGGCTGGCGGATCGTCAAGACGATGGGCATGCGCATAACGAAGCTGCGTCCGGTCAGCGGCTTCTGCGCTTCGGCGAGCGGGGCGGTCACGCTGTTCGTGGCGACGGGCCTGGGAATCCCGGTGTCGACCACCCACACCATCACCGGCTCGATCGTCGGCGTCGGTTCGGTGCGTACGCTCTCGGCGGTGCGCTGGGGCGTCGCCGGCACCATCGTGTGGGCGTGGCTCTTCACCATCCCGTGCTCGGCGTTCCTCGCCGGGATCGCGTGGTGGCTCGGCGAGCGGTACCTCTGAGCCGCGCTGCGCGGCGAATGGAGTCGCGGAACCTGCACCGCTGGGACCTCGCCCCGCGCGAGGCAATGGCGCTTCAGGCGCGGCTGCGCGACCGGGTGGTGCGCGTGGATCGCATCGGCGCAGTCCGACGGATCGCCGGCGTCGACGTCGGCTTCGAGCAGGACGGGCGCGTCACCCGCGCGGCGGTCGCGGTGCTCGAGTACCCGGGGCTCGCGCTCGTGGAGCAGGCGGTGGTGCGCGTCGCGACGGAGTTTCCCTACGTTCCCGGCCTGCTGTCGTTCCGCGAGGCGCCCGCCGTGCTCGCCGCCTTCGCGAAAGTCCGCGTCGCGCCCGACCTCATCCTTTACGACGGCCAGGGCATCGCCCACCCGCGTCGCTTCGGGATCGCGAGCCACCTGGGGTGGCTCCTCGACTGCCCGTCGATTGGTGTCGCAAAGACGCGCCTCGTCGGCGCGCACCGCGCGCCGGCAGACCGGCGCGGTGCGTGGACGCCACTCGTGGATGCGGGCGAAAGTCACGGGGCAGAAACCATCGGCGCCGTGCTGCGGACGCGCAAAGGCGCGAAGCCCCTCTACGTCTCCATCGGGCACCGCGTGAGCCTCGAGACCGCGGTCGCCTGGACGATGGCCTGCTGCACGAAGTACCGGCTGCCCGAGACGACGCGGTGGGCGCATCGGCTCGCGTCGGGCTGAAGCGCGACCGCTACCACTTCCCCGGCCACAGCGTGAACCAGAGGCCGAGCGTTGCCACGTCGTTGTAATTCGAGACCTTCGGGAAGTAAGTCAGGTTCACCGTCACCGGGCCGAAGTCGTAGGCCACGAGCGGGAGCGGCGCGATGAACGTCTTGCCCTGGTTGTAGGTGTCGCTGTTCATCACCGCGAGCGCTGCGCCGACCTGCAGGCCGCCGGCGACCTGCCACAAAGCGCCCACGCCGCCGTACACCGCGGTGTTCCGGCCCGAGTCGTAGTACGCACCCCCGTCGGCGAAGAATGACCAGCGCTCAATCTGCGCAAAGTTGTAGCGCAACCCGAGCCCGGGGTTCAGGCTGTTGTCGACCCCGAGCTGCTTGGCGCGGTCGTGATCGAAGTGGTAGGAGAGGCCGTAGACGTTCACGCCGAGATCGCGCCAGTCGGCGCGGGCTGGCGCGGCCGCCAAACAACCGGCGAGCGCGGCGGCAAGGGCGCCGTACCGGACGACGTTCAACATGGTTCCTCCCCGGGGTGAGCGCCGCTGTCCGACACGGCGGCGCTCCGGGATGCTAACCGAACCTTATGACTTTGTCATAGAGGCCGCGGTTTCAGTCCCGTTGCGGCGGGTCGAAGAGCGGCAGCTGCATGGTGCCCATGAGCACCGCCTCCTCGACCGCGCGCTTGGCCTCCTTGAGCGTGGCGGCACCGCCGGCCAGCGTGGCCGCCTCCCAGCGGTATTTCTCCTCGGGCCGCGCGTCCTTGTCCATCCGCACCATCCCCACGCGGTTCTTCCCGAGCCACAGGCCGTGCGAGAGATAGCCGCGCTCCCAGGCCGGCTTCAGCTTGGTTCGCTTGATCTTCTTCCGTGGCGTTTTCGCCATTCTTCCTCCCGCGTCAGGCGGCCGTAATCGTACCGCGCGCGCCGGGAGACCCGCAGAAAGTCACACCCGGCGCGCGGATCCGGCCGCGGCCGTCGAGCGTCCGGCGCGGCGTTGGGGGTAGACTCGGGCGTCGCCGCGCATTACCAAGGAGACCGCGATGGCTCTCATGGACTTCATCAAGAAGCAGTTCATCGACGTCATCCACTGGACCGAAGAGGACGAGACCACGCTCGCGTACCGCTTCCCGATGCAGGATATGGAAATCCAGTACGGCGCGCAGCTCACGGTCCGCGAGTCGCAGATGGCCGCGTTCGTCGACGAGGGCAAGGTGGCCGACGTCTTCGGGCCGGGGCGCTACAAGCTCACCACCCAGACGATTCCAGTTCTCACCTACCTCAAGAACTGGGACAAGCTCTTCCAGTCGCCCTTCAAGAGCGACGTCTACTTCTTCAGCACCCGCCTCAAGGTCGACCAGAAGTGGGGCACGCCGAACCCGATCACGATCCGCGACAAGGAGTTCGGGGCGATCCGGCTCCGCGCGTTCGGCATCTTCTCGTACCGCATCAAGGATCCGAAGGCGTTCCACACGAACGTGAGCGGCACGCGCGAGCGCTACAGCGTCGACGATCTGACCGGGCAGCTGCGCTCGACCGTCGTCGGCTCGATCACCGACCTATTCGCCGAGTCGCAGGTGCCGTTCCTCGACATGGCGTCGCAGCAGGACGAGTTCGCCGCCCAGCTCAAGGAGAAGGTCGGCGCGGGTTTCGCGAAATTCGGGCTCGAGCTCGACGGCTTCGTGGTCGAGAACCTCTCGCTCCCGGAGGAGCTACAGAAGATCCTCGACAAGCGCATCGCCATGAACATGGTCGGCGACATGCAGCGCTACACCCAGTACGAGGTCGCATCGAACATCGGTACCGCCGCGGCGAACGAGGGTGGGCTCGCCGGCATCGGCGCGGGCCTCGGCGCCGGGATGGGAATCGGCCAGGCGATGGGACAGGCGATCGGGCAGGCGCTGCAGCCGGCCGGCGCCCCGGGCGCCGCCGCACCCGCGCCAAGCAAGCCGCAGGACGCCATGCAGCTCCTCGAGAAGCTCCACGACCTGAAGACCAAGGGCGTGATCACCGAGGAAGAGTTCAACGCGAAGAAGGCCGACCTTCTGAGCAAGATGTAAAGCTGCGCTTTTTTCCCCGCGGCGCGCGATGCGCGCCACGTCCGCGGTCAGAAAAAACAACGAGTGGCCACCGCGAACTGTCCATCCTGCGGGGCGCCGGTCCGTTTCCGGGGCGCCGCGTCCATCGTCGCGATCTGCGAGTTCTGCCGCTCGACCCTCGTCAAGCAGGGCGCCGAGCTCGAGGACATCGGGAAGATGGCCGAGTTGGCGGAGGACGCTTCGCCCCTCCAGCTCGGCACTGAGGGCCGCTACAAAGGGGTCCACTTCGCGCTGATCGGTCGCATCCAGTACCGCTACGGCTCGGGTGCATGGAACGAGTGGTACGCGCTCTTCGACGACCAGCGCACCGGCTGGCTGTCCGACGCCATGGGGAACTACCTCATGACGTTCCTGCGCCGCACCGGCGGGCTCCCGCCGCTTGACAAGATCGACGTCGGCCGCGCCGCGCAGCTCGACGGCCGCCGGTACGAGGTCGTCAACATCGAGCGCGCCAACGTCATCGCCGGGCAGGGCGAGCTGCCGTTCAAGGTCGGCGTGGGGTGGGAGGCGGCGTTCGTCGACCTGCGCGGCGAGGACGAGCGCTTCGCGACGCTCGACTACAGCGAGGAGCTGCCGCTCCTCTTCGTGGGCGAGCAGAAGCCGTTCGAGTCGTTCAAGTTCGCCAACCTGCGCGACCCGCAGCGGCCCGGCGCGGCGACGGCGCGTGCGTTCTCCTTTGGCTGCCCGGGGTGCGGCGCGCCGCTCACGAAGCGCATCCAGACCACCGAGGCGGTCGCCTGCGGGACCTGCGGCGCAGTCGTGGACGTCGCGACGCCGGGCCTCGAGATCATCTCCCGCGCCGAGGCGAACGCGGCGAAGTTCAAGCTGTCGGTGCCGCTCGGAGCGCACGGCAAGCTGGCCGGTGCGGAGTACGAGGCGGTTGGCTACATGCGCCGGCAGATGAAGGTGGAAAGCGTCCCCTACGAGTGGGGCGAGTACCTGCTGCACAACCCGGAGCAGGGCTACCGCTGGCTGTCCGAGTACAACGGGCATTTCAGCCTGATCAAGACCACCGCCGACATGCCGCGGGTGACGCGCACCTCGACGCTGCCGGCCGCGCGCTATCTCGGGCGCGACTTTAAGCACTTCCAGGCCTACCAGGCCACGGTGACCTACGTCGTCGGCGAGTTCTACTGGCGCGTGGAGGTCGGTGAGCAGGCGCAGTGCGACGACTACGTCGCGCCGCCCTACCTCCTGTCCTACGAGCGCACCGCGACCGAGCAGACGTGGTCGCTCGGCGAGTACTTCGAACCCGACGCGCTGTGGCGGGCGTTCGGGCTGAAGACCGCGCTGCCCCGGCGCATCGGTACCGCGCCCAACCAGCCGTCGCCGTACGCGGGTAAGGTGCGCCAGTACTGGAAGTGGTACGCGATTTTCGCGGCGGTCGCGATCGCCGTGCAACTGGGAATGCGGATGTTCTCCGACGCCACAGTGCTCGTCGCTCAGAGCTTCGAGTTCAAACCGGGGGCGCCGGCCACGGAGATCACCACGCCCACGTTCGAGGTGCGCGGTTCACGGCCCGCGCCGCTCGCGATTTCCACGACCGCAAACGTCGAGAACGCCTGGGTGTACCTCGACATGACGCTGGTCGACGAGAAGACCGGCGACGCGTGGCGTGTCGGCCGCGAGGTGTCGTATTACGCGGGTGTGGACGACGGCGAGAGCTGGTCCGAGGGCGGCCGCGAGGACCGGGCGCGCATCGCGAAGGTCCCGCCCGGGCGCTACCACCTCGAGATCGAGCCTTCGGGCGAGGCGCGCGGCCGGCCGGTGCACGGCCGGGTCGAGGTGGCCCGCGACGCGCCCGACGGGACGAACCTGATCCTCGCCCTGGTCGCGCTCGCCCTGTGGCCGATCCTCGCCTGGTGGCGCGGCGCGCGCTACGAGTCGCGCCGGTGGGCGGAGAGCGACCACGCGCCGTCAGCGTCGGACGACGGCGACGACGACTGACGAGAAATCGGAGACCGTGCCATGCAACGAGCCTATGCGCTGCTCGCAGCTCTGATGGTCGGCGTGTTCGGCTACGCCCAGTACCACCACCTGTCGCTGTACGGAACCGATGCGGGCACGAAGGAGGCGGGCAGGTCGTCGGGCTCGACCGGCACCCGCGGAAAATGAAACAACACCCCAACGGAGGCGCTCAATGATGATCTTCGAGTATCTCAAGCCGGCGGCGCTGATCGGCTCGTTCGTTTACTCGTTCCTCGGGATCCTGTTCGTCGTGGTCACGTTCGTCGTGATCGACAAGCTGACGCCCTACCATCTCTGGAAAGAGCTGATCGAGGAGCGCAACCAGTCGCTTGCGACGGTAGTCGCCGCGATGATCCTCGCGATCGCGATCATCGTCGCCTCCGCGATGCACTGAGTCCTGTCCCCTCCTCCCCGAGGAGGGGTGGCCGCGCAGCGGCCGGGGTGGTGCGGCTGGCCCGATCAACCACCCCGGCGCGTCGCGCCACCCCTCCTTGCCAAGGAGGGGAACTCGCATGCCTCCGATGCTTTCTCCCCGTCGCGTCGATCCGGACGGCGACCTGGCACTGCCCGGGCCGCCGAATCCGGGCGCGCTCAGCCGCGCGCTGCTCGCCTCGGTTTTCGTCATCGCGGCGTGCGGGCTCGTCTACGAGCTGATCGCGGGCGCCGCGGCGAGCTACCTCCTCGGCGACTCGGTCACGCAGTTCTCGCTCGTGATCGGGACCTATCTCGCCGCGATGGGCGTCGGGTCGTTCCTGTCGCGGTTCGTCCGCGCCGGCCTGGTCGCGCGCTTCTTCGAGATCGAGCTCGCGATCGCGGTGCTCGGCGGCATCTCGGCCGCGACGATGTTCCTCGCCTTCGCGCACCTTCCGGCGAGCTTCAAGCTCGTTTTGTTCGGCTTCGTCACCCTGGTCGGCGTGCTCGTCGGGCTCGAGATCCCGCTCGTCATGCGGATCCTGCGCGACCGGCTGGGTTTTCGCGAGCTGGTGGCCAACGTCCTCTCGTTCGACTATCTCGGCGCGCTCGCGGTCTCCATCGCGTTTCCGCTCGTGCTCGCGCCGCATCTCGGGCTGATTCGCACCGCGTTCCTGTTCGGTCTCATGAACGCGCTCGTTGCCGCCTGGGCGCTGTATCTCTTCCGCGCGCAGCTCGCCCCGTTGAGCTGGCGGGTGACGCAGGCGGGGGCCGTGATCGCGCTGCTGGCCGCCGGGCTTGCGAGCGCCGACCGCCTCACCACGCTTGCCGAGGAGGGGCTGTACGCCGACCAGATCCTCTTCGCCCGCTCGACGAAGTACCAGCGCATCGTCGTGACGAAGTGGCGCGAGGACGTGCGCCTGTTCCTCAACGGCAATCTGCAGTTCAGCTCGCGCGACGAGTACCGCTACCACGAGGCGCTCGTGCATCCCGGGCTCGCCGCGCTGCCCGCGGCGCGGCGGGTGCTGGTGCTCGGCGGCGGCGACGGGCTCGCGGTGCGCGAGATCCTGCGCTACCCGAACGTCGAGTCGGTCACGCTGGTCGACCTCGATCCGGAGATGACGCACCTCTTCGCAACCGCGCCGCTGCTGCGCACGCTCAATCGCGACGCGCTTTCCTCGCCGAAGGTGAAGGTTGTCAACGCCGACGCGTTCAAGTGGTTCGAGGAGTCCGGCGATTACTTCGACTTCGTCGTCGTGGACTTTCCCGACCCGAGCAACTACTCACTCGGCAAGCTCTACACGACGTCGTTCTACCAGCTGCTGGAGCGGCGGCTCGCCGCGCACGGCCTGGCGGTGATCCAGTCGACCTCGCCGCTGTACGCGCGCAAGTCCTTCTGGTGCGTGGTCACGACGATCGAGGCGGCGGGTCTCAAGGCGACGCCGTATCACGCGCTCGTCCCGTCGTTCGGCGAGTGGGGATACGTCATCGCGTCCCGCGAGCCCTACGTTCCGCCGGCGCGGTATGCGCCCGAGCTGAAGTTCCTGACCGCCGAGATCCAGCCCGCGCTCTTCGCCTTCCCGAAGGACATGGCGCGCGTGCCCACGCAGGTGAACCGCCTGAACAACCAGGTACTGGTGCAGTACTACGAGCAGGAGTGGAAGCGATCGCCGATCGAATGAGTCGGAAAGCGTGAGGCGCCGCGAATTCATGGCGGCTGGTGCGGCCGCGCTGCTGACCTCGGCGTGCGGCGGACGGGCCGCACCGCCGCTGCCCCCGGGAGCGCTGCTCGCGCCGCGCCACGAGGTCGGGCATCGGCTGCGCGACGGCGGTCTGCCGCGCGCCACCGAGCACCGGCGCCGCGCCGTCGTGATCGTGGGCGCGGGGATCGGCGGGCTCTCCGCCGCCTGGCGCTTCCGCAAGGCCGGCTTCGACGACTTCGAGTTGATCGAGCTGGAGCGCACGGCCGGCGGCAACTCGCGCTCGGGCGAGAACGCGGTGAGCGCCTTTCCGTGGGGCGCGCACTACCTGCCGCTGCCGACGCGCGAGTCGCGGGCGGTGCGGCTGCTGCTCGCGGACCTCGGCGTGCTCAAGGGCGACCCGGATGCGCCGGCCCCACGCTACGAGGAGCGCTACCTCTGCTTCTCGCCGCACGAGCGGCTGTATCGCGACGGCGCGTGGCACGACGGGCTCGTTCCGCTCGCGCGCGCCGGCGCTGCCGAGCGTGACGAATGGCGGCGCTTCCAGGACCGGATGGACGGCTTCAAGCGGTTGCGCGGCGCCGACGGGCGCCGGGCGTTCGCGATCCCGATGGCGCACTCGTCGCGCGACCCGAAGCTCCTCGCGCTCGACGGTGTCACGATCCACGACTGGCTCGTCGCCGAGGGCTTCACAAGCGATGCGGTGCACTGGTCGGTCCACTACGCCTGCCGCGACGACTACGGCTGCGACTACCGCCACGTCTCGGCTTGGGCGGGAATCCACTACTTCGCGAGCCGCGACGCCCAGGCGCAGGACGCCGACCCCGAGACGGTGTTGACCTGGCCGGCCGGCAACGGCTGGATCGTGCAGCGCATGCTGGAGCGCTGGGCGCCGCCGCTCACCACCGGCGCGCTGGTCCACCGCGTCGAGCCGCGCCCGCGCGATGTGCTCGTCGAGGCGTATCTGCCGGGCGAGGACCGGTCGGTCGCGATCGCCGCGCAACACGTCGTGTGGGCCGCGCCGGCTGCCTTCGCGGCG
>Ga0315278_10004743_pt1 | contig 12291 bp, 6 predicted proteins | sample YL17G06_0_MG_FD_203880 | JGI IMG/M metagenome (GOLD analysis project Ga0315278, IMG submission 203880) | Sediment microbial communities from Yellowstone Lake, YNP, Wyoming, USA - YL17G06_0 | ecosystem: Environmental > Aquatic > Freshwater > Lake > Sediment | place: USA: Wyoming | collected...
GTACAGCCCGGCCACGTTGATGCTCTGGCGGTCCACGCCGCGTGTGATGCGCAGCGGCGACGAGGTGCGTGTCTCCACGCCCGTGAGCACCGCGTCGGGCATTGAGAAACCCTGGATCTGCCGCGCGAAGGCCGGCAGCGCCTCGCGGATGGCGTCGAGCGCATAGCCCGGCAGGCTTTCGCGGCCCGGCTCGGCCAGGTCGGTGGGCAACACGCCGGGGGTGTACGACGGTTGCACGCTGCCAAAGGCGCTGGAGCGCTGGCCTCTGAGAAAATCGCCGACGAGCTGCCCGGGCGCACGGTAACCGCCGCCGCCGAGTTCGAAGGCGCGCGATTCCCAGAAACGCTGGAAGGCCACGCCGTCGAGCGGGTTCACCGCGCTGCCGTCGCGCCGGCCGTCCTGGCGATAGTCCTGCGGGTCGATGCCGACGACGATGCCGGCGTTGGCGTTGCGCTCGTTGCGCGAGTACTGGCTCATGCCGTTGGTGACGACACAGCCGATTTCGGACGTCGCCGCCACGACCGTGCCGCCGGGGCACATGCAGAAGCTGTACGCCGAGCGGCCGTTGCGCGCGTGGTGCACCAGCTTGTAGTCGGCCGCGCCCAGGATCGGATGGCCGGCATTCGGCCCGAAGCGCGCGCGGTCGATCAGGCTTTGCGGATGTTCGATGCGCAAGCCCACCGAGAAGGGCTTGGCCATCATCGCCACGCCGCGCCGCTGCAGCATGGCGAAGGTGTCGCGTGCGCTGTGGCCCAGCGCCAGCACCACACTCTCGACGCACAGCTCCTCGCCGCTGGACAGGACCACGCCGCGAATGCGACGTGTCGGGTGATCCTGGCCGCGCACGGGCCCGTCTTCGATCAGCAGATCCACTACCTGCTGGCCGAAGCGCACCTCGCCGCCCAGCGCCTCGATCTCGGCGCGCATCTTCTCCACCATGTCGACGAGGCGGAACGTGCCGATGTGCGGCTTGGCCACAAAGAGGATCTCCTCGGGCGCGCCGGCCTTGACGAACTCGTGCAGCACCTTGCGCGTCAGGTGCCGCGGGTCGCTGATCTGGCTCCACAGCTTGCCGTCCGAAAAGGTGCCGGCGCCGCCTTCGCCGAACTGCACGTTCGACTGCGGATCGAGCACGCCCTGGCGCCACAGGCCCCAGGTGTCCTGGGTGCGCTCGCGCACCGCTTTGCCACGCTCCAGCACGATCGGCTCCAGTCCCATCTGCGCCAGCACCAGCGCGGCGAAGATGCCGCAGGGGCCGAAGCCGATGACCACCGGGCGCGGCCGGCCCGCCGCGTGGAAGCCGGTCGGCGCGTGGCCCACCGGGCGGTAGCGCATGTCGGGCGTGGGGCGCACATGCGCATCGCCGGCAAAGCGCGACAGCAGCGCCGCTTCGCCCATGCCCTCGGCGAAGGCGCAGTCGACGCTATAGATCAGCACCACGGCGCTCTTCTTGCGCGCATCCCAGGCGCGCCTGAAGACGGTCAGGCTTTGCAGCTGCGCATCATCGATGCCAAGGCGCGCGAGCACGGCCGCTCGGAGCGCGGCCTCGTCATGGTCCAGCGGCAGCCGCAGTTCGGTGATTCTCAGCATCGGTGCGCCTGCGCCCAGCGCGTCGAGGGCAAGGGCTACGGTCCCGCGCGCTCGACGCTGGCGCAGCCGTGGGTCAGCCGCCCTTGTTGGGGCGCTTGCCCGGGTTCTTCTTGCTGCGCGTGTGCGCGGGCGGGCGCGGTGTGGCCTTGCGGTCGGCTTCGGTTTTGATTTTGTTGCCCATGCATGGCTCCGGTGGCAGATGGAAAGAAGGGCGAATTAGGCCACAACGGGCGCGGGTCGAATCGCGGCGGCGGCGGCCATGGGTCTGGCGCGGCCCGTCAAAGCCGGCGGCGTTGCCGGCGTGGATGCGCCGGCGCGCGCTTGCGCCGCGGCGGCAGCGCGTAGAAGCGGTGCTTCACCCACTCGGTGGCAGCCACGTAGCTGAGCACGATCAGCACCACGCTGCCCAACAGCGGGAGTGGCAGCCGCACCATGCCGAACAGGCCGGCCAGCGGGTCGATGAATGGCAGCGCCAGGGCGAGCGCGGCCACCGCCACAGTGGAGATCAAGAGCAAGGTGCTGGGCCGGCTGCGCCAGGCCGGGTGGTGCGTGCGCAGCACCAGCAGCACCGCCAGTTCGGTGAGCAACGAGACGACGAACCAGGCCGTCTGGAACAGCGCCTCGGGCGCCTCGAAGACCTTCAGCAGCAAGCCGAAGGTCAGCAGGTCGAACACCGTGCTCGTCAGGCCGAATACCAGCATGTAGCGCCGCAGGTCGTGCACGTTCCAGTGCTGCGCTGTGGCAAGCCGGTCTTCGTCCACCCGGTCGCTGGAGATCGTGATCGAGGGCAGGTCGGAGAGGAAGTTGTTGAGCAGGATCTGCTTGGCCGCCAGCGGCAGGAAGGGCAGCAGCGGCGCGGCCAGCGCCATGCTCAGCATGTTGCCGAAGTTCGCGCTCGTCGTGATGCCGATGTACTTGAGCGTGTTCGAGAAGGTGCGGCGCCCGTCCTCCACACCTTGGCACAGCACTGCCAGGTCGGGGCGCAGCAGCACCACGTCGGCGCTCTCGCGCGCCACGTCGGCGGCCTGGTCGACCGAGATGCCCACGTCGGCGGCATGCAGCGCGGGCGCGTCGTTGATGCCGTCACCCAGGTAGCCCACCGCATGGCCGGCATGCTGCAGCGCACGCACGATGCGCTCCTTCTGCTGCGGATCGACCTCGACGAACAGCGTGGTCTTCGGCGCGCGGTGCCACAGCGCCTCGTCGTTCATGGCGTTGATCTGCTCGCCGGTGAGCAGCGCCTTCGCGTCGAGGCCCACGCTTTGTGCCACATGTGCGGCCACATGGCGGTTGTCCCCGGTGACGATCTTGATGCGGATGCCGCGCGCGGCGAGCTTGTGCAGCGTCGCTTTGACCTCGGCCTTCGGCGGGTCGAGGAAGAGCACAAAGCCTTCGAGGCACATGCCGGCCTCGTCGTCGGCGCCATAGCTGCCGCGCGGTTCGACGGCGCGTGTGGCCAACGCGAGGAGGCGCAGGCCTTGCGCGCCCTGGGCGCCGAACCACGCATCGAGCCGCGCACGCTCGCCTTCTGCCAGCGCCACCACCGCCCCGTCGCGCCTCACCTGCGTGCAGGCGGCCAGCACGTTGGCGAACGCGCCCTTGGTGATGACGAGGTGCGTCGCGTCGTGCTCGGACGCGAGCACGATGGTCAGGCGCTTGCGCTGGAAGTCGTAGGGGATCTCGTCGATCTTGCGCATGCCGCTGCTGGACAGCCCGGCGCGCTCACCGGCGGCCACGATCGCGGCGTCGAGCGGGTTCTCGATGCCGGTCTCGTTGGCGGCGTTCAGGTAGGCCAGGCGCAGCACCTCGCTTGACGCGCTGCCGTCCGGCGCGGCGGCCGCTTCGAGCGTCATCGTGCCTGCGGTGAGCGTGCCGGTCTTGTCGGTGCACAGCACGTCCATGCTGCCGAGGTTTTCGATCGCCTCGAGGTGGCGCACGATGACGCCGCTGCGCGCCATCCTGCGCGCGCCGGCCGACAGCGTCAGGCTCATGATGGCCGGCAGCAGTTCGGGCGAAAGGCCGACGGCCAGGGCCACTGCGAACAACAGCGACTCGATCCACGGCCGCCCTATCCACTGGTTGACGATCAGCACGAACAGCACCATCACCACCATCACGCGCACCAGCAGCACCCCGAACTGCTGTACGCCGCGCGTGAACTCGGTCTCGGGTGCGGCGACCCGCAGCCTGGCCCCGACGGCGCCGAAGGCGGTGTGCTCGCCGGTGTGCACCACCAGCACGGTGGCGGTGCCGCTGCGCACCGAAGTACCCAGGAAGACCGCGTTCGTGCGCCGCACGATCGACGTGTCGGCGGGCAGCACGCCCGGCTGCTTTTCCACCGGGTACGACTCGCCGGTGAGACTGGCCTCGGTGACGAGGAAGTCGCGCGCTTCCAGCACCAGCCCGTCGGCGGGAATCAGGTTGCCGGCCGACACCTGCACGATGTCGCCGGGCACCAGCTGCTGCGCTTCGACGGTCTGCCCCTTGCCGTCGCGGCGCACCTTCACCGTCAGCGCCAGCCGGCGGCGCAACTGCGCCACAGCGTTCGAGGCGCGGTATTCCTGCGCGAACCCCAGCACGCAGCTGCCGAGTACGATGGCCAGGATGATGGCCGCGTCGAGCCATTCGCGCAGCGTCGCCGAGACGGCGCCGCCGAACACCAGGATAAGCACCAGCGGGCTCTTGAACTGGCGCAGTGCCAGGCGCCACACGCTGGCGGCCGGTTCCTCGTCCAGCGCGTTCGGGCCATGCTCCACCAGGCGCCGGGCCGCCTCCAACGCGCTCAGCCCCTGTTCGCCGGTGCGCAATTCGGCGAAGAGCTGTTCGGGCGTGTGGCTCCAGTAGGCCGCGAGTGCTTCCCAATTGGCGTTGGTCTGTGGGGTGGCCCGCATGGGGTCATCGTAACGGCGAACCGCCGTGGCAAGGGTCAGCGGCGAAAGTCTTTCTCATGCTTGCGCAACGCAGATTGAAGTCCCTGACCCGCGCCGTCGGCCTGGGCGTGCACAGCGGCCAAAAGGTGGAACTGACGCTGCGCCCCGCGCCGCGGTACAGCAGCATCGTCTTCGCCTTTGACAGGCGTCAGGCAATGCCGCCTGGAGCGGTTCTCGGGGTCGCTTCTCGACCGCTCATCCCGCTCATGCCGCAGATCCAGAGACGGCGCAGCGACTACTCTGTTGCATTAGACGTAGCTTTGGTACGTCGGGTCGTACATGTGCGACCGGACATCCGCGAGAATATCCGCCGGCCGTGGGCGGCCCGCGAGCCCCTTCGTGTACGCCACCTCCGCCACCGCGGCGGCGATGTGGGCGGACACGTCACGGACGTGCGCGAGTGGGGGATACAGACTGCCCTGGGCGAGGTCCTGCCCGGTGACGCGCGCCGACAAGGCGTGCGCCGCGGCGAGGAACATGTCGTCTGTCACGTGTCGCGCCTTGGCGACGATCGCGCCCAATCCCACGCCTGGGAAGACATACGAGTTGTTGCCCTGCCTGGGTACGTGGGTCTTGCCGTTCACGGTGACCGGATCGAACGGACTGCCGCACGCGAAGAGGGCCCGTCCGTCCGTCCAGCGGTACGCCTGCTCGGCAGTGCATTCGGACTGGGACGTCGGGTTCGAGAGCGCGAACACGATCGGCCGGCGATTGATCTCGGCCATCCTGCGCAGCACCGGTTCGTTGAAGGTCCCGCCGACCGCGGCGACCCCGATGATGCCCGTCGGCCGCAGCGCCTCGATCGCGGCGAGGAAGTCGCCGACCGGCGGGTGGTCGTGCGCGTAGCCGAGCTTGTGCTCGGCAAGGTCGCCGCGGCTCTTCACGACGAGCCCGTGCGAATCGAAGAGCCACAGCCGCTCCCGCGCCGCCTGCTCCGTCAGCCCGTCGGCCTGCATCGCGGTGCAGAGGAGGTCGGAGATCCCGGTCGCCGCCTCGCCCGCGCCGAAGAAGAGGATCTTCTGGTCACGGATGGAGCCGCCGACAATGCGCAGGGCCGACAGCACGCCCGCGAGCGCCACGGCCGCCGTGCCCTGGATGTCGTCGTTGAACGTGCAGATCCGGTCGCGGTACTTCCGCAGCAGCCGAAAGGCATTGTGGTTCGCGAAGTCCTCGAACTGCACCACCACGCCCGGATAGAGCGCCTGCGTCGCGACGACGAACTCCTCGACCAGCGCGTCGTAGTCCGGCCCGGCCACGCGGCGCTGCTTCAGCCCCAGGTAGAGCGGGTCGTCGAGCAGCGCCGGGTTGTTGGTGCCGACGTCGAGCGTGACCGGCAGCGTCCGGCTCGGGTGCACGCCGGCGCAGGCGCTGTACAGCGCGAGCTTTCCGACCGGGATGCCCATGCCGTTCGCGCCGAGGTCGCCCAGGCCGAGGATCCGCTCGCCGTCGGTCACGACGACGATGTCCACCTCGCGGTACGGCCAGTTGGCGAGCACCGCGGCGACGCGGCCGCGGTCGGCGGCACTGATGAACAGGCCGCGCGGACTGGTGTAGATGTGGCCGAAACGCTGGCACGCCAGCCCGACGGTGGGCGTATAGATGATCGGCATCATCTCGTCCGGATGCTCGAGGAGCAAGCGGTAGAAGAGCGCCTCGTTGCGGGTGTGCAGCGCCTCGAGCCGGATGTATTTGTCGAGCGGGTCGGACACCCGCCGCAGGTTCTCGAGCATGCGCGCCACCTGCTCCGCCTGGGTGGCGACGAGCGGCGGGAGCAGCCCCCGCAGGCCGAGCGCGTCGCGCTCGGCATCGGTGAAGGCGGTGCCCTTGTTGAGGGCGGGATCGCGCAGCAGGTCGATGCCGTGCGGGAGCGCTGGCGTGCCGGCAGAAGCATTCGAGGCCATGGCTCTCCTCCTGTGCCGCGGCGTCGCTTGCCCGGACGCCGCGGGGGTCAGACGTACTCGCTCGTATAGGACTTGAGCGCTTTCATGTAGTTCGACCGCTCGAACGCGGCCGGATCGGGGCAGGCGCGCTGGCTGAGCGAGCCCTTCATCTGCGCGACCGACTGGTACTCCCGCTCCGACATCCAGGCCTCCACGCCGCGCAGCAGGGTGCGCACGTGCGCGGGCCCCTTGCGGAGCAGGCTGCTCGCGAGCATCACGCAGTCGGCGCCGGCGAGCAGGAGCTTCAGCACATCCTCGGGCGTGTGCGCGCCGCCGGTCGCCGCTAGGCTCACGTCGATACGCCCGTGCAGGATTGCGATCCAACGCAGGGCGAGACGCAGCTCGTCGGACGTGGACAGAACCAGATGCGGGGCGACCTCCAGCTCCTCGAGCAGGATGTCGGGCTGCACGAAGCGGTTAAACAGCACCAGGCCCGAGGCGCCGGCGCGGGTGAGGCGAGCGGCCATGTTGGCCAGCGCGCTGAAGTAGGGCGACACCTTCACCCCCACGGGCACCTTGACCTCGCGCCGTACCGCGGCGACCAGATCGACATAGCGTTGCTCCACCGCCGCGCTCGTGTCGTCGAGGTCCGCAGCGAGGAAGTAGACGTTCAGCTCGATCGCGTCGGCGCCGGCCTCCTCGAAGCGCTTCGCGTACCGGGTCCAGCCGCCGGGCGTGTGGCCGTTCAGGCTCGGGATCACCGGCACCGCGAGCGCCTTCTTCGCGTCCGCGATCAGCTGCAGGTACCGGTCGGGCCCGGTCTCGTACGCGAGCTCGGGAAAGAACCCCTGCGCCTCCGGGGAGATTTCCGCGCCGGACAGCATCAGCTGGTGGGCGGCCATCTCGTCGTGCTCGATCTGCTCCTCGAAGAGCGAGGGCAGCACGACCGCGGCGACACCGGCGTCCTCAAGCCGCTTCAGGCTCTCGACCGTACCGGTCAGCGGCGAGGCGGAGGCGACGATCGGGTTGCGGAGCTCGAGACCGAGGTAACGGGTGCGCAGATCGACGCTCATGACTCCAACTCCTCGCCGGCGGGCACGGTCGGGGCCGGGACCGGTTGCGCCTCGACGTCGCTTTCGGGGATGGTTTCTTCCGGCACGATCCGATGCACGCCCGCCATCTGCTCGTAGTACTGCCAGCGCGCGTCGATGTCCGCCTGCGCCGCCTTGAAGAGCTGCTTCGCCCGCTCCGGGTCGGAGCGCGCCAGCATTGCGAACCGGCCTTCCTTCAGCGCGAACTGCTCGAACGGGATCGTGGGCTTGCGCGAATCGAGCTTCAGCGGCTGGTCGGCGCCGTGCATGCCGAGCCGCGGGTCGTAGCGGTAGAGCGTCAGGTAGCCGCTCTTCACCGCCTCCTTCTGGTGGGTCATCGCGGTGGCCATGTCGATACCGTGCGCGATGCAGTGGCTGTACGCGATGATCAGCGACGGGCCCGGCCACGACGCGGCCTCCTGGAACGTGCGGACCGTCTGCACCGGATTCGCGCCCATGGCGACCTGCGCGACGTACGCGTTGCCGTAGGCCATTGCGATCATGCCGAGATCCTTCTTGCCGATCGCCTTGCCGGCCGCGGCGAACTTCGCCACCGCGCCGCGCGGCGTGGCTTTCGACGCCTGGCCGCCGGTGTTGCTGTAGACCTCGGTGTCGAGCACCAGGATGTTCACGTTGCGGCCCGAAGCGAGCACGTGGTCGAGGCCGCCGTAGCCGATGTCGTAGGCCCAGCCGTCACCGCCGACGATCCAGACGCTCCGCGTGACCAGGCTGTCGGCCACCGCCAGGAGCTGCTTTGCCTCCGGGAAGCGCAGTCGCGGCAGGATTTCCTTCAGCGCCTTCACGCGGTCGCGCTGCTGGCCGATCTCCGCGTCGGTCGCCTGCGGCGACTGGAGCAGCGCATCGGCGAGGGCTTCCCCGATTTCGGCGCGCAGCTCGCTCACCAGCCGCGCCGCGAGGCTGCGCTGCGCATCGATCGCGAGCCGCATGCCGAGACCGAACTCCGCGTTGTCCTCGAACAGGCTGTTCGACCACGCCGGGCCCTGGCCCGCGCGATTTTTCGTCCACGGCGTGGAAGGAAGGTTCCCGCCGTAGATCGACGAGCAGCCGGTTGCGTTGGCGACCAGCAGGTGGTCGCCGAAGAGCTGCGTCAGCAGCTTTAGGTAGGGCGTCTCGCCGCAGCCCGCGCATGCGCCGGAGTACTCGAACAGCGGCTCGCGCAGCTGCGCGCCCTTCAGCAACTCGATCGTTTCGAACGACGGGCGGACCTCGGGCAGCCCGAGGAAGAACTCGTAGTTGCGGCGCTCGGCCTCGAGGTGCGCGAGCTTGGGCTCCATGTTGATCGCCTTGCGCTTGACGATCTGCTTGTTGCGCGCGGGGCAGATGTCGACGCAGACGCCGCAGCCGGTGCAGTCGTCCGGCGCCACCTGGAGGGTGAACGCCAGACCGGCCAGGGGACCGTCCTTGCGGTTCCAGGTCTGATGCTGGAAGCCCGTGGGCGCGTCCTTGAGCCGATCGGGCGCATAGACGTTCATGCGGATCGCCGCGTGCGGGCAGACGAGCGGGCACAGCGCGCACTGCGTGCACACCCCGGTGTCCCAGATCGGGATCTCGTGTGCGATGCTGTGCTTTTCCCACTGCGTCGTGCCGGTCGGGAACGTGCCGTCGACCGGCAGGGCCGAGACCGGGAGTAGATCGCCCTTGCCGTCGAGCATCATCGCGGTGACGCGCTGGACGAAGTCCGGCGCGAGCACGGGGACCGCCGGCCGGCGGCGGAGCGCGGAGTCGGCGCGCCCCGGCACCTTCACTTCGTGGAGGGCGGCGAGCGCCTGGTCCACCGCCGCGAAGTTGCGGGCGAGGACCGTTTCCCCGCGCTTGCCGTAGGTCTTGCGGATCGACGCCTTGATCGCGGCGATCGCCTCCTCGCGCGGCAGGATGCCAGAGATGGCGAAGAAGCACGCCTGCATGACCGTGTTCAGACGGCCTGCGAGCCCCGCCTCCTTCGCCACCTTCAGCGCGTCGATTACGAACATACGCAGCCGTCGCTCGACGATCTCGCGCTGCGCCTCGCCAGGAAGCCGGTCCCAGACCTCCTCCGGGCCGTAGGGGCTGTTCAGCAGGAACGTCGCGCCGGGGCGCGCGAGCGCCAGGACGTCGAGCTTCTCCATGAACTCGAACTGGTGGCACGCGACGAAGTCCGCCTGCCGGACGAGGTAGGTCGACTCGATCGGCTGTGGCCCGAAGCGCAGATGCGACACCGTGATCGCGCCCGCCTTCTTGCTGTCGTAGACGAAGTACCCTTGCGCGTGCAGCGGCGTGTTCTCGCCGATGATCTTGACCGAGTTCTTCGTCGCGCCGACCGTGCCGTCGGCGCCGAGCCCGTAGAAGAGGGCGCGGGTCACGCCGGCCGGTTCGGTGTCGAAGCCCTCGTCCCACGCGAGCGAGAGGTGGGTCACGTCATCGACGATGCCGACCGTGAAATGGCGCTTGGGCTGCGGCTTGGCGAGCTCGTCGAGCGCCGCCTTCGCCATCGCCGGCGTGTACTCCTTGGACGACAGGCCGTAGCGCCCGCCGATCACGCGCGGGGAGGGCGCCCCCTCGGGCCACGCCTCCGCGAGCGCCGTGATCACGTCCTGGTAGAGCGGTTCGCCGATGGCGCCGGGCTCCTTGGTGCGGTCGAGCACCGCGATCGAGCGCACGCTGCGGGGCAGGGCCGCCACGAAGGCCTGCACGTCGAACGGGCGGTAGAGCCGCACGGTGAGCAGGCCGACTTTCTGGCCGCCCGCGACGAGCTTCCGCACCGCTTCGCCCGATGCGCCGACGCCCGAGCCCATCTGCACCAGCACGCGCTCGGCGTCGGGCGCGCCCCGGTACTCGAACAAGTCGTAGCGCCGCCCGGTGAGCTTCGCCAGGCGGTCCATGCACTCGCGCACGATGCCGGGGACCGCTGCGTAGAACGAGTTGCACGCCTCGCGTGCCTGGAAGAACACGTCCGGGTTCTGCGCCGTACCGCGCAGCACCGGGCGATCGGGATTCAGGGCGCGCGCACGGTGCGCGTCGACGAGGTCTTCGTCCACGAGCTCGCGCACCTCCTCCTCGAACAGCAGGTCGATCTTGTTCACCTCGTGACTGGTGCGGAAGCCGTCAAAGAAGTGCAGGAACGGCACCCGCGCGCGCAGCGTGGCCATCTGCGCGATCATGGCCATGTCCTGCGCCTCCTGGACGCTCGCGGCGCAGAGCATCGCCCAGCCGGTGGTGCGCGCCGCCATCACGTCGCTGTGGTCGCCGAAGATCGAGAGCGCGTGCGTCGCGACGGTGCGCGCGGCGATGTGAAAGACCGTCGGTGAGAGCTCGCCGGCGATCTTGAACATGTTCGGCAGCATCAGGAGCAGGCCCTGCGACGCCGTGAACGTCGTGGTCAGCGCGCCCGCCTGCAGCGAACCGTGCACGGCGCCCGCGGCGCCGGCCTCGCTCTGCATCTCGATCACTTCGGGCACCACGCCCCACAGGTTCTTGCGGCGCGCGGCCGACCAGGCGTCGGCGAACTCGCCCATCGGCGAGGCCGGCGTGATCGGGTAGATCGCGATCACCTCGTTGGTGAGATGGGCGATCCGCGCCGCGGCTTCGTTGCCTTCCAGGACGATCGAGCGCTCGCTCATAGCGTTCCCTTCAAAGCAGCCCGGCGCGACCGCTCTTCCAGCGACCGTACTCCGTGGTGAGGATCTCGACGTGCTCGCGTTCTTCGGCGGCGAGCTCCTTGTAGAGGGCACGCTCGGCCGAACCCTCGGGCGCCTGCGCGCCGTGCTCCGCGAAGAACTTCGCCGCCCGCTGCTCGAAGGCGATCGCGATGCGAAACAGGTTCGCGGGGTCCTCGGGATGGCGGTCCACGCCGGCGAAGATGGCCGCGCGGTCAATCTGAAAATCCCCGGCGGGCGCCGGCAGGTCGGCGTGATAGCGGCGCGAGAGGGTGACCATGTGCTCCTTCTCCATCGCGGCCAGACGGCCGAAGAGGTCCCGGAGCGCGGGCTCGGCCGCATCGCGGGCGGCGCGCTCGTAGAACGCGTGGCCGCCAATCTCGATCTCGAAGGCCATCCGGATCGCATCGAGTGCCCGCTCGTCCTCGATGGGCCCGCGATCGAGCAGCTCGAGCCGGCCCTTGCAGTGCGGGCACATGCCGTAGGGGAAGGCAAACCCTTCGCTCACCTTGCCGCAGCCGGCGCACCGCCAGCGCAGCTCGACGCCGGCGCAGCAGACGTAGGCTTCCTCGCCCTCGAGCGGCCGGTGGCACCGCGGACAGACGTTCATGACGGACGGGCCTCGCTGGGGTCGGCGATCGCTGAAGCGGCGAGCGGCGTCGGCGGGACGAACGCGTCGACGTCCGCCTGCGCGATGGGCCAGGTCTGCTTGCCGCCCTGCAGCCAGGCACCGATCGCCTTCGCGGCGCGGCGGCCGGCGCCCATCGCCAGGATCACCGTTGCGCCGCCGGTGACGATGTCGCCGCCCGCGAAGACACCCGGGAGGTTGGTCGCCTGCGTGGCCGGGTCGGCGACGATGTAGCCCCACTTGTTGAGGCCCAGCCCGGGGGTCGACTGCGTGACGATCGGGTTCGCCTTTGTCCCGAGCGCGTAGATCACCGTGTCGCACTCGAGTGCGACGAACTCGTCGAGCGGCACCGGCTTGCGACGGCCTTTCTCGTCGGGCTCGCCGAGCACCATCTTCTGCACGTTGATGCCGTGCACGTTGCCGTCGGCATCGGTCCGGATCTCGACCGGCCCGTGCAGGAAGAAAAACTCGATGCCTTCCTCTTTGGCGTGGCGCAGCTCCTCGATTCGCGCCGGGGCT
>Ga0315278_10004745_pt1 | contig 12288 bp, 19 predicted proteins | sample YL17G06_0_MG_FD_203880 | JGI IMG/M metagenome (GOLD analysis project Ga0315278, IMG submission 203880) | Sediment microbial communities from Yellowstone Lake, YNP, Wyoming, USA - YL17G06_0 | ecosystem: Environmental > Aquatic > Freshwater > Lake > Sediment | place: USA: Wyoming | collected...
CCGGGGGCCTCTTTGACCTTGATTTTGCCCGTGTTAAAGGTCTTGTGTTTCTTCTTATCGAAGTCATCGAGGTGATTCAGCACATATCCCGTGATATTTCCTTCGCACTGTTTGACCTGGAAATCCACCGAATTCAGTGCTTCATCCTTTTGCGCGTTTATTGCCGCAACTTTGGCATTGTACAACGCTTCGATGCGGGCTTGTTCCGCCCGCGCCAGGGCCAGGGCGCCCAGGGCGGTTTCAACCTCATTCCAGCCTCCTAACACCGCCGGAACATCATTTGCATTCATATTAACCTCCTATTTTTTTTTGCCACCAAGGCACCAAGACACCAAGAAACACCAAGTTTTTTTTAATAATAAAACTCCTTGGTGAACCTTTGTGCCTTCGTGCCTTTGTGGCTATTTTGTTTTTCATTCGCGTATCTTCGCGTTCTTCGCGGCTAAATGTTATTAGCCAACACAATCCCAATCATGCACAGCAAAATACCGGCCACCGTGCCAATCGCCAGGCCCCAGAACAATAGGTTCCCTTTTGCCTTGTAATGATCGATGTAGGGGCAGATCCCCGTGTCTGCCCTTAATACTTTTTCATCCATTTTCATCACCTCTTTTACTCGCTTTCGATCCCGAAATAGATTTTGTTAGCCAGCACAAAATGGTCCACTTTTAACTGGGAATCATCCTGGTTTTTCATTACTTTGAGTGCTTTCCGGATCAAGTATTTAAGATAGCGGTAGTGCCCTTCCATCAGCGCGTATTTGTATAGCCAGGCCATTACATCCCTGGTAAGATTCAAGTCCGTGGCCTCACACAGCGCGTTAATATCATCTTTCGTGGGCATCCCGGTCACCGCGAGCCTGTTCGGCATCCGGCTGAAGATATGGCTAAAATATACTTTTTGCTTTCCTTGCATTTTACCGATCGTCGTTTCATTGCCGCAGAATACAATCCCCACGTCGGTTGCGTCATATACCCGGCGCATTTTCTCGATAGCATTCGGCTTCAAGTAATGCGCATCATCGATAACCAGCAGCCAGGGTTTTCCTTTGACGAAATCGATGATAGCTTCCATTTTCGGATTCGCCAACCCGATCATATCCATCCCGAATAATTTCAGGAATTTTTCCATCAAATCTTTCGGCTCGATGCCTTCATAGGCTTCTACAATGTGCACCTGGGATTCGAATTTTTCTTTATATTGCCACAGCCCCGTACTTTTCCCGATGCCGGCCGGACCCCAGATGGCGCCCATCTCAGCATCCTCATGGCATTCCTTGAGGATAGCCATAATATGCCTTGTCTGCGCGGTTTCGGCAAACTCAAATTCAAATTTTTTCTCCTTCTGTTTCTCCAGGATAACCAGGTAATCCACGATCTTTCTTTTCATGGCAGGCAGGTCTCCCTGGTATTTCCCACCCTTGGCGGCGCTTAGCGCCGTCGGATTAACGTTCATTTGCTTACCCAGGCTGTCCCACGTCTCACCCGTCTTTTCCTGGAGAGCTATCAGGGCCGCCATTACTTCGTCAAAACACGTTTCTTGATTCACAATTGTTTTCATCTTTACCTTCCTTTTAATTTTTTTTATGTTTTGCTACTTCGCTTAAAATGCTCTTCAATTTTAGCCTTCATATCGCCGCCCTTCTCTATAGGGCCTTTTTTATCAAAATATTCTTTCACTTTATCGGCCGTATTCGCCGTGGAAGAACTATTATCTATCTTGCTGTTTTGCTCAAAATGACTTTCAACTTTAGCGCGCATCTCGCGGTCCTTTTCCTCATTCCCTTTAAAACCCGCCAGTCTCATGGAATGCTTTTTCAGTAATTCATGCGTTTCTTCCCGTTTCTGTTGTAGACTATTAAATTCCTCTACCAGTTGCGCGTACTTCGTTTCATAAACTTCCGCCGCCAGGGCCGGTTCCTTTTTCCTTGCCGAACGGGAGAGAATAATCCCCTCTCGATCTATTCCCGACATCCGTTCCGGGATATTCTCCTCTTCCCACGCTTTTGTCGATTCTTTTACCGTCTTTTTCCAGCGCATATGTTTCGCATATTCATCCGAATCCATGTTCCACTGCGCCCTATTATATTTTTCAGCAATACCGATAAACTGCCCCTCCAGCGTAAAAACAAAAACCTTAGTTATATCATCTTCATTGTATAAGTATCTCACTTTCCGGCCCTGGTACTTGAACATGATTTCAGCGCCCCGGTACCAGTCATTGAACAGGTACAGCCCGTTTTGAGTAATAGTCGCTGTTCCTTTCCGGCTGCAGAGCAGGGCCAATTCTTCCGGTTTTACCGCCCGTTTCGTTTTCAGCCCTGCAAAAAATACATCGTTCGGGGTCCGTTCATTCATACCGTGCCCCCGGTGTTGGCGTTCCTCGTTATAAAAATTAATATACCCCGCCAGGCCCTGCTTGACTTCCTCGAACGTCGGCAGGTTGCCATCTTTCCAATTTGCATTAAGTTCTTCAGGTCTTTGTTTCGTATCCCGGCCCCTAAACCCGCGCCAGTACACACTAAAACCATTGATCACCGTTAAAAACATCCTCTCGATAGGCTTTGCTTTTGCATTGCGGGGTATAGCAAAGATCGTTTTCACGCCCAATTCTTTGTAAATACCCTCCATTTTAAACCGTTCCCAGTTGACCGTAATATTTTCCTCATCGATGCGACCCTTTTCACCCACAAAAATTTTCGATTTATAGTCTCTACCATTGTCAAGCAAGACGCTGTGAGGCACTCCATATTGTAATACCAGATCCTGGAACGAAATATTAATCGAGTCGGAAGACGGATTTTTGCACAGCGTCCAGGCCAGTGGTTTTCGGCTTTTCGCGTCCATCCAGGTGGTCATCCAGGGGAAGCCGCGACTCGAATCCGGGAAGATACACGCCACATCCAGTTGGTGGTGGTCGCCGACGATGATTTTCATCGGTGTTAAATTTGGGTCCTCATAATCGCGGAAAATCACCGGCACCGCATAATCCTGAAATTTTTTCTTACCGTGCCTCAGTTTCATTCTTACCGGGCGCGGGATTGCGCCATAAAACCTCTTAAACGTCCCAAAAGAAGGGATTCGCCACATATTGGCTTCCGCTTTCTTTTTCGTTTGAAACCAGCCTTCTTTCATCGTAGGCCGGTTTGGGTGGAGCCATATGTCATGGGCAAACTGTTTCGCTTCCGGGGAGAATTTATCATCCTGGAATTCTGTCCTGCCGTTATTCCATTTGGGGGCCAGGTCGGCCATATTATTTTTCACCGCTTTTTTCCAGCGGTAGATAGTCGATTTCGAGAGACGTATCCCCTTTTCTTTTCTCATTTTTGCGCAGAATTCATCCGCCACCAGGGAGATGCCCATCTGCTTTTCTTCCTCGTATTTTTCCCAGTCAAGAAGTATTTCGAGGCGTTTAAAAGCAGCATCCCGCTGCCATTCTTTTAGATCTTTCAGGGTTACGCGGGAAGCTGCTTTTAAGCGTATCGGTGCATATTTCTTTTGAAATTTTTCATCCAGGGATGACAACGCCACCTCGTACCGTGTTTTTCCTTTCTGGGAATCCACGGTACGGGTGGCATAGATGCCTTTCTGGCATCTCAGTTGAACCGTGCGTGGGGCCAGGCCGGTCAGCTCAACCACTTGAGTAACCGCCAGCCACACAGGTTCTTGATTTTGTTTTTTTATGTCGTTTGTTATCATTAATATGCGGTAGGGGTTTGATTTATCAAACCCCGATAACCTAATCCGTTACCCTGTGCCAGCAGGGTATCCAACCGAACAAGTCCCATTTCCGTTTTAAGCATGCGCGCTTTCAGGTCAAGGATTTTGAAATTCAATTTCGTTTCTTTCAGCATCTTATCCACGTTTTCCCGGTATCTTTCCTGATCCTGTTCCATGAAGAAAAGTGCGCCCAGGAACAGGCTGAACATAAGGATAAAAGCCGTAAACACTTGATTTTTATTCATGTTTTTCTCCCACGGGCAAAACAGGGGCCTGTGTTAATCCGTGTAATCTGTGGACAGAGTTTTTCAATTTACTTCCCTTTGACCATTTCCCGGATAAGCGCGATATCCCTTTCGATATCCACCAGCACATTCTCAACCCTTTTCTCCAGCGATTCCGGCGTTGGCGGTACAGGCGGCGTTGGCGTTGGCGGTACAGGCGGCGGCGGTACAGGCAAGGGCGGTATAGTTGGAATCGTTTCACCGGGGACCCCGAGATCATCCAGCAGGATATAGCGTTCCCCGGCGCTGCCCACGGTGATAATCCGGTCATCATGCAGTACCGCGCCCAGGACGCTGCCTTTGCCGATAGAACCCACTTGCACAAATAGCGCATCGCGATAATTAAACATCAGCATATCTTCCCCGATCAGGAAAGTATCTTCGTTCACCGGGACAACAGCCTGGATATTACGTTTCCCGAATTGCTCATGTTTAGTCAGGTCCAGTTTTGCCCACCATTCGACGCCGTCGAGGCTGGTGGCAAGTTGGTGACCGCCGGCAAAAAAGGTTTTTGTGACTTCGTTATATCCCAGGCAGCGGGCGCCTTCGAAATTGAAGCTGAGGCTGTCCCATCTAACCGGTAGGAATTTGTCGGTCCCGTTCCCGCAGAAGATGTTCTTGCTTTTTGTTCCGACGTAAAAGCGGCTTGCCAGGAACTCAATGGAGCAGGCGTTAGGGATGCCGCAAATGAACTCGAACCAGGTTTCGCCGGCATCCGTTGATTTCAGGAACACATTGTTTTTCTTAAGGTTGCTCCTGTCCAGGATCGCCAGCAGCATCCCGTTTCCCGCCGCCAGTTTCATCACGTTTCCGTCGCCGATTTGTTTCCGTTTCGTTGACCAGGTGACGCCCTGGTTATCGCTTTTCAGGATAAATCCGCCGCGTCCGCATGCCCAGAAGTTGCCGTTGTTATCGGTAGCGACGCCGAACACGTGGTCTTCTTTTCCGAAGCCGCTTACACAGGTCATCCAGCCGACGCCGGCCCCATAGCGCCGGAAGATTCTACCGTCATCGCCCACGGCCACCAGCACGTTGTTTACCGTGTCTTTGCAGACATCCCGTAACACCACATCAGGCCCGATTTCGCCCTGATGCCACAGTTCTTTTTTTTCTTTGTTCATTTTCCTCCTTTAATTTACATTTAATGGAATATGCCGTTACACTTCAGGCATTGTCTTAAAAGCTCTTGTAGCCCGGTTGTTTCGTACAATTTAGTCGGGTCCAGCCCAAGCTTTCGGAAGCAGGCCGCGCAAGCCGGATATCTATATCCCGCTTGAACCCTGCTCATTTCATTGCTTGACAATTTATCTTTATTCATCGTACCTCCTTCAATTTTGCCACCAAGGCACCAAGACACCAAGTTTCACCAAGGTTTTTTTTCTTCGCTTCTTCTCTTCTTCGCTTCTTCGCTTCCATCTTTTCCCCCGCCAAGCAGCAGACCGGACCGGGGTGCGAGTCCCGATCCGGCCTGCCGCAAGTGTATCTTGTTGGAGGCAAGATGTTATGAGTGCGCATCATTTATTTTTTCCCCCGTCCTACCAGTCCAACCTGTCCTACTTGTCCGACCTTCTTGTTTCTCGCAATTTCCCAATTCTTCAATTCTTTTCAACATTCTTACGAGGGGGGCCGTAACGCGGTCGTATTGATCAAATATTTTCAGTTCCAGTTGTTTTTCCGGCTCTTCTAAGGTTCTTTTCAGATGGTATCTATCGCAGTCGCTGGTATATTTCCTTCTACCTTTTTTATTTCCCCCGATATTTCGAGGTTTTCCGTCTTTTCGATCAGGGATCCCCAGGGGAGTGACATCACTTTTTTTCCTGGGTATTTGAAACCCTTCTCTTTCCTGGGTTAATTGATCAGTACATGCGTTCATATTGTGCCTCCTAAAAAAACATCTGATCAGTACATTCAATTGAAGTACTATTCGCTTTAAGTTTTCTTTGCAGCGATGAAAACGATTTCCAGACCAGGTCATAGTGATCGAAGGTTTTCAAGTAGCCTTGTTCTTCAGCTTTCGTTTTTCCCAGCAACTTTATCATTTTCTGACGCCATTTTGGGGGATATACGTTTTTTTTCTTGAACGGGAGGAACCGGTCTCTGATATCGATATCCCTTTCAGTTTTGCCTTTAATCCAATCCAGCGGTTTATATTCTCGATTGACATAAGGAGTGATCACGAGTTTCATCTTGAAACGGATGACATAGAGTACAACGTCATATTGATCAATCTTAAGGTGTACTTGATTCAAGGTGAACAAGCGTCCCTCGACCTTAATCCAATCCGCATCGCTATTCACTATCACTTATTCCCCCCGTTTTTTTTGACCCGTCCCACCAGTCCAACAAGTCCTACTTGTCCGACCGTTTTGTTTTGTCTTTTCATTTGTCTTATCTGTCCCATCAGTCCTATCATCCGTTCATTTCATCTTTTTTCGTTTTCACTTCTGTTACAAGTTGAGAGTATGCATCCATATAGTCATCGATCGGCAAGAGTTCAACCAGTTCAGTATAGAATAGGTTTAATCTAGCCGGGTCGGCGCAGATTTCATCTTTAATATTCTTCCAGGTTTGCTGCATCTGTACGTAATCGATTGTCATTTCGAGGCGCTTCCAGTGTGGGGCCTGGCGTGGATTCTTCTTTTTCATCCTTGCCTCCGTGTAAGTCCGTGTTCGTCCGTGGCCGGTTCCCCGCCCAGGGCGGCGGCCCGGCCTATGGAGACCGGCCCGCCGCTGGGAAGGTGGGAACAATCGACACGTATTTTATTGTTAATGTTGTTTGGTTTGGTCATAATAGTTTTTTGCCACCAAGGCACCAAGGCACCAAGGTTTTGTGGGTTTGTTTTTCATCAGTCCCAATGGTCTTATCTGTCCCATCAGTCCCATTTTTTTCTTTTATTTTTTTCATTTTCTTTTCTTCATCATTCATCATTCATCATTCATCATTCTTTTCACTGCCCCACCTCAATCATCCCTTCTTCATTCATTTCTTTTAGGCAGTGTTCGCAGGGTCTATTAGGGTTCCTGTAGCAGTAATCGCGTCCATTGCAGCCGTCGCAATTGGGGGCAGTACAGCACGCGCAGCATTTTCTCCCGTTTTTTTCATCTATCCGTGGGCTTTGTTTTTTGCCACCAAGGCACCAAGGCACCAAGGTTTTGTGGGTTTGTTTTTCATCAGTCCCAATGGTCTTATCTGTCCCATCAGTCCTATCTTTTATTGTTTTTTCTTCTCTTCTTCTCTTCTGCTCTTCCGCTCTTCTATCTTTTCCCCCCGTCCGAACCGTCCTACCCGTCCTACCCGTCCGACCTTTTTCTTTTTCTTCCGCTCTTCCGCTCTTCATAGCTTCCGCGCTTCCCTTTTTTTCTCTCACTGTACCGCCTCATCATTCATATATTCCAGGGCCTCATCTTGTCTAACCAGTCTCAGGCCGAAGGCCGCTGCTATAGCTCTTAATGGCGCATCGCTTTTACAGGAGATCATTATCTGCATGAGGAGTTGCAACGGGGGCATATCCGGCAAGGTGGGCGAAAAGTATCTATACAGCATAGCGGCGCTAGTGATCGCGTTGTTATCGAGGTCGGCTATTTTGCCGACGATATTGCCGATGCTTTGGGTTTCTGGGCGTTGGCGCGAGAGGGCATTAAGTGATTTTTTGAGGAGGGCCTTCCAATTAAAATCGATGTACTCGGTGAGATCAATGTCCTGAAGCAGGTTTTGGGTTTGAGTGGAACAACTCAAAACTTTATCCATTGTTTTCATTGAAAAATACCTCCATCTATGCTACCATATTGTATGATGAACATTTTAAAGACACTCCCTAATGTTGGCCTGGCCGCCGCCTTCTCCCGGAAGGGGAAGGGTGTTGATGGTTTTTTGAATCTCGTGAGCGAGGGGGGATTTCCGGGTTTCGTGGATAGCGTGCATTACCATGGCCAGGGTGTAACCGTATTCCTGGGCGAACGATCGATAATCAAAGCCGTTCGCCAACAGTCTGAGTCTCCTGTCCAGTATCCTGGCTGCCAAACCGTTTTCAGGTTGACGGCCCTTTTTTTTGGTCAGGTTGTCTTTTTTGTTTCCGTCCATGATGCATATTATATGCAGATATGCATAAATGTCAAGGGGTTTTATGCAGAAAAATAAAAAAATATTTCAATCCCCTGGAATCGGCCTAAGACTAAAGGATTTTAGAACATTTCTAAAGATGACTCAGACAGAGCTTGAAACCGAAACAAATATCAGTCAATCCAATATTGCCCGTTTCGAGAATGAGTCCCTACTCCCAACTGTTGATTACCTGGCATATCTGCATAAAGTCTATAAATTGAACTTACATTGGTTAGTGACCGGTAATGGAGCTATGGTTTCCCATGATGATCAAATTATACCGCTAAATTTAGATTTCATCACCCAACAAGAAATGCTAGACATTTTAGATGGCCTAAAAATACCATTATTCAAATATGCATTGCTTGAGAGGTTGGAAGAGCTTAAAGTTGAACATAAGACCTATTTACAGGAGAGAAAAAATGTTATTGCTACAAACGCAACCCGATCAAACATCAGGTGAGATCACATTTAAAAGTAAGCTTGAAGAATTTCATTACCTTATGAAGATGCCAAAATTTGCAAAGATGATCTTATATAGAGCCGAGCAACTCAAGGCACTTTTAAAGGATGAGATCGCAGAGTTCTCAAATCAATCAACAGATTGTCCTGAGATGGATGAGCTTCCCGATAATATTTTATATTTAGATAGGTCCAAACCCAATAACCTGGAGGACCTTCACTTAAAGGACTTGTTTGACTATCTCCAAACAGACCCTGAAGCCAAAACAGCGGTTGTACACGATTGGATCTATGTTCTAAGACCCATTTTCCTTGATAAAATGATGACTGACGAATCCTTATCTTAATATAACAGCATTTACATCAATCTCAGTGTAACCATTACTTCTCTTATGGAGCAAGTCCTTTCTTAATTCGGCAGTGCATACTTCTGTCGATAGATAGATAATGGTCTTGTTATCTTTTTCCTGATATTGCTTTATAAGTAATCTGAACTGTCTATCAAATTCTTTTGATGCAGTTTTCAAATAATCATTTATAATGTATGTTCCCGCATTGTTGGTTAAAACGAGTGCTGCATAAATCTTATTAAAGAATTCTTCTCCTTTTCTTTGTGTTTTGATGCTATCCGTATTGATGCCCAATATATTCAAATTCTCTAGCACTTTATCAGTATTAATCCTTCGTACATAGCACCAATATTTTATATAACTCCTTATTGAGGTGTCAATACTGTATTCTTCTATAGCTGGCAGATTTAAACAAACGTTTCTTTTATCTTGTTGATATTTATAAAACTCTTGGTTCCTATCATCAGCCGTTTTAAAAAGCTTGAAATAGATTTTCCCTTTTTCAAGTGTGATTTTCCTTTTATTTGAAACTATAAAGTTTTCTTTTAATATACTCCTAAGTTGTAACCAGATCAACAAAACAAAGACGCCCAACACAGCGAACACAGCGATCAAACCTTTTAGATACATATCCGTTAAATCAATGCTAATTGTTACAATATTTTCATCTGTTTTAATATATGATTCTACGCCCTTTCCCCATGTCTCATATCTTTTTGAAAGATAATAATTCAGAAACTCATTTCTAATTAGTCTTATCTTTTCATCAAATGCAATATACCGCCTATCACCAGCACTAGATATTTCCCTAGACATATGGTAATAGAACAAGGTCGGATATATCAAAGAGAGTTTTTCAGCTTTTTTTATAGTCTTTTTAACTCTATTTAGAACATCATCTTCTTTTTTTTCATTTTCGACAAATCCATTATCAGTCCATTGTTTAACCAAAGTCTTCATCTTTTCAAGAAGTTCTGTTTTATTTGTATTTTTAATTTCCACATAAGCAGCTACTGCTTTCTTTTCTATCTTCATCAATTCTGTCATTTTGTCTAAGTTTAAGTCTACATTTGATCTTATCTTTTGAGCATCGGAAACAGTATAGTTATCATATATTTCAGGTAAGACAAATGCCATACAGACCCAATATATCAAAGCAATTAAGAATGCAATATCCCTTCTTTTTATAAAGGAGAAGCATAGACCGGACGCATAACATAAGATAATTAAAATTGCGGTATATAAAAGGTATTGCAAATATAGATTTTGTTCATTTGCATTTAATCGAATATCATTACTGCTTAAGAGATAATTATACATAAGATAAGTAAGTCCAAAATAAATAAGGATTATAATAATTCTACTTAAGGCTGATATTACTACAAGATACATTTTTTCAATTAATTCTATTTCACCTTTACCCTTGAAATTTGTAAATCCAAGTAAAATTGTAAATAAGGTTCCAAAGATCAAAAATAAATCAGCCGCTCCTTTGATTCTCGCTTCATATTTGAAATGGTCTTTTAATCTCTTTGACTCATCTATATCAATTTCCTCACTTGAATTAAGTCTTGCTTTTTCTTTTTGTCTCAAACAATTCCTGTTCATAAGCACATCCAAAGGAGATGACTGCGTTATTACTTTTATCCCTCTACCTCCATACTGCTCATAATTTGTGTACTGTTCAACCTGTAAGGATTCCTTATTTAAGAAGACAGCTTCTTCTTTATTTTGATTTTTGTATTCATCTATTCCGGTGTTTACATAGTATCGAAATCCAGTCAAATACATAATCATAAAAGCCACTACCATTATATTGCCAAGTAGCCTTTTCGATTCATAGATAAAAGTATTACGCATTCATCTCCTCTGTTCTCTTACATTATCGTGGACAGTTTTGGAGTATATTATTGCCAATTATCGTAGCGTAGTTACCCCACAGTGTAGCCTCTGATAATTTCTGCAATAACTTCCAACAGCTATCAATACTGGGCTTTTTGTTTTCATTGAGGGTATCTCTAATATCAACCAATATATTGGTTATTTCTTTAAGGTTGGTTATATTTTGCTGGTACAGCCCAAGTACATCACCTTTTTGAAGAGAATATTTTACTTTGGAATATATCTCAGCATTTAGCCCTTTTTCAACTCGTAGATATTCATAGTCGAAGGTCGTAAACCAATTCATCTTACTTTCATTATAGCCGATTTTTTTCCCGATACTGATCGCATTTTCAAAATTGATCAATGCTTGCCCAATATAGAGAATTGAGTTTTTCACTGTAGAAGTTGCATCTAGTGTACAGATATCAGTTTGTAATTCTGACATCTCATACACTGAGAGTAGCTTAAATGCTTCTGAGTGTGCCTTTAAAAAATTATTTGATCCTTCAATCATATTTTTTGCCATGTCTTGTTTTTCTGGGACATCGTTAAAAAAACATACGATATCGTTGTAATAGATTAGCCCATAGAGTTTCGACACTCCGATACCAAGGACAACCATCATCATAAAAACTATCATTGATTTCTTTTTCATTTTAAATCCTCCTGAAACACAATGGTAGTATAGTTTTGGTCAAATGTCAACAGCAAACCGGGGAAAAGGGCCAAAAAAGATTTGAGTTGTTCCACTCAAACCACAAACCCGTGATTATCCGCAATCTCCCCGTTTTTCATTTTTGTCCCACCCGGCCGATCCGTCCGATCTGTCCCACTGTTTTTGTTTTTCGTTTTTCTTCTCTTTTTTTCGACTTGTCCGAGACGTCCACCCTGTCCGATCTGTCCAACTGTTTTTTTGTTTTTTCCGCTCTTCTTCTCTTCTTCTCTTCTTCGGTTCTAGTTTTTCCCCCCGTTTTTCATTGGTCTTATATTGTCTTATCAGTCCTATTTTCCCGTTTTTGTTTTTTCCTCTCTTTTTTTCGACTTGTCCGAGACGTCCAACCCGTCCAACCCGTCCGACCGTTTTTTTTTTTTGTTTTTTCCGCTCTTCCGCTCTTCCTCTCTTCCGCTCTTCCTCTCTTCCGCTCTTCTTCTCTTCTGCTCTTCCCTCTTTTCCCCCCGTCCGACTGTTTTTGTTTTTTCTCACCTTCTTAACTTCCTAACTTCCTAACTTCCCTCTTTTCCCCCCATCAGTCCTATTTTCCCAGTTTTTTCTTCTCTTCTTTTTGACCTGTCCAACCCGTCCAACCCGTCCGACCCGTCCGACCGTTTTTTTTTTTTGTTTTTTCCGCTCTTCCGCTCTTCCTCTCTTCCGCTCTTCCTCTCTTCCTCTCTTCCGCTCTTCCGCTCTTCCCTCTTTTCCACCCGTCCTATTTTCCCTTTTTTCTTATAATTCTCATGGCTAGTAACCCCCCTGTTTCTATATACAG
>Ga0315278_10004746_pt1 | contig 12288 bp, 9 predicted proteins | sample YL17G06_0_MG_FD_203880 | JGI IMG/M metagenome (GOLD analysis project Ga0315278, IMG submission 203880) | Sediment microbial communities from Yellowstone Lake, YNP, Wyoming, USA - YL17G06_0 | ecosystem: Environmental > Aquatic > Freshwater > Lake > Sediment | place: USA: Wyoming | collected...
TAATGCCGGCTATTTTTTCTTCCAGCCTGTCAATAACCTCCCTGGCAAATTCATGCTTTCGCCGGTTATACTCCAACCTGTCGGTGTTGCGCAAATCAATCCAGTAGTCCCCGTTGCGGGTATAAAAACTTAATGCAATCGTGGTTTTTCCTTCGGGAGCCAGCAAAGGATCATAATGATAAATATGCACTTCTAACCGGTTGTAGGTAGTTCCATCGGGCGATACAACTGCTGTTCCAACGGGGAACCTGAAAAAATGGGGAAGTTCCTGAAAGGTGCGGGAAACTCCCAGCGAAATCAACATGACAGCTGGATAGACTTTTAGTTTTTTTTGCATCGCCAGTGCCCGTAGTTTATTATTCATAAATCTCCCTTCCAGTGCCTCGAATACTGTATAATGCCAATCGGCAGCCGAAATGGTAATATCGGAACGGATGATCCTGTTGTTTTGCAGCATAAGTCCCATAGCCGTGTGGCCTTCCGTAAGAATTTTCTTTACTTCCTGGCTATAATGAATTTTGCCTCCCAGGGCGACATACTTCTCCTCGATTCTTTTGGCAAACCGGTATGATCCGCCAACCGGATAACCTGCACCTTTTTTATCAAAAAAAGAAAGGGGCATGGTCAAAATTAACAGTTTGAATTCCTCGCCATCGAACAATAACTCAAAGGCTTCCTTCAAAAAAGGATTCGCCAGCTTCCGGGCAAAAGAATAATTGGTAACGTTCCTCCATTTCATGAATAGCAAAAGGAAAGGGAGATAGGTCACCATTGCAATTTTTTTTCGCAAAGGTTGTAACGCCGGAATGTTATCAATCATCGGCGGAACCTCATATTTCTGGATGATACGCATGGATTTGATCAGGCTTTTAATCAGAACCTTATCTTCCGGAGCAAGGTCCAACAGATAGGCTTCGAGCCTGCTGATATTCGTATACAGGTGAAAAACCCTGTCGCCATAACGATCCTTGTTTTCCTTAAGTTCAATTTCAACCCTGACATCGTGGTTGACGAATTCCACTGATTTCATATCCACCAGCTCGGACCACAACCTGTAAAACGGACTGCTGTCGTTTGATCCCAACAACCAGTGAATGCAACCATCAAAGGTAAAACCACCCCTGTTCCAACTTGTACATAAACCACCGGGGCGCGATTGTTTCTCAACGATTTCAGTTTCGAAACCATTCATCTGCAGGTAACATCCCACCGCCAGCCCTGAAACACCGGCTCCTATTATACTTACCCTCATAGTTATACCTGAATTACTCCCAAATCCTGATCCAGCATACTTTCCGGATCATTATCTTCTTTGATTCCTTTCACAGGGACAGGGAACCATTCCGTGCTTCTTTTTAGAACTCCGGGATGTTGCAGAACATCCTGTTTCAACAACGAGGATGGCGGTGATCAGCAAAATGAAAAGGATCCGCAGCAATATGAATGATGAATGGTTTCTCATGGGTGTCCAACAATAACGGAATCAGGTCAAATATAGTATGAAAATTGCAAACTTACAGGTTGCTCATGCGCTTTGAATGGCTGTACTGACTAAACACAAGGCCTGCAATGACAACCCCGATACCTGCCAGTTTCAGCATGCCGAAGCGTTCGCCCAGTATAAAAAACGAAAGCATCGCAGTGAAAACCGGGATCAGGTTCACGAACACATTGGTTTTGGCCATCCCAAGGTTTTTAATTGAGTTCACAAAGAGAAGGAATGCCAGGGTTGAAGCAAACACTGCCAGTTTTACCACTGGCCAGAATGAGGCCATCGTATGCGGTGATTGAAAAAACTGTGTAGCTTCGGTGAACATGAAGAGGGGAATAAAATAAGCAAGTCCGAATGAACTTTGGTAGGTAACAATGCTGAATGTGTTATAGTAATCGGCCAGCTTGCGCACATACACGGAATGTCCCACCGCTCCGAAAACTGCCACCAGCATGAGCAGAACACCGGCAATTGCAGTGGGTTGTGCGCTCCTATCGCCTGCGATGACCAGAATAACCCCTGCCACCGAAATGAATAACCCGATGTAATTGGTTAAGGTAAAACGCTCCCTGAACAGGAGCCGCGCAGGGATTGGCGCAAGCAGCGGAATCAGTGAGATAATTACGGAAGCCAGCGAAGGCGAGATTAAATTCACGCCATAACATTCACCGATAAAATAAATAAAAGGTTCAAAGAAACCCAGCAGGAAAAACCATGAAATATGCCTTCGCTGAATGTGCTGAAGTTTGCCTGTTACGAAGGAAAGCAGGAACAGCAGGGGAACGGCAATAACAAGACGTAAAACGATCACGGTAACAGGCCTGTAATAAATAAAAACCTGTTTATACCAGATGAAACTGAAACTCCAGAAAACCATCGCCAGCATCACAGGAATATAAATAAACAGCGAATTCCGGCTTCTCATGGCATATTTTTTGTATTGATTTTATTTTTTATCAAAACAAGAAATATAAGGGTTCAATTGAAGTGACAAATATCAGGTTTTTCCAATTTAAAAATCATCTCCTACCGGACTGATAATCATTATACCTTGGATTTAGATTAAATAAAATTTTGAAAAGAGCCAAAAAATTCTTATTTTGAGGCGGAAGATTGAATGCGAAGAGATTTTACATTATTTAAGATTTGCGGGTGCAACAAAAGCGCAATTTTCTTGTTTCTTATAACTAAAGATTACTTCTAAATTAATAAAGGGCAACATGAGGCAATTAAAAATCACCAAATCCATAACTAACAGAAACAGTGATTCGCTTGAGAAGTACTTACATGATATTGGTAAAGAAGAACTTATTACTCCTGAAGAAGAAGTTGAACTGGCCAAGCGGATAAAAATGGGCGATCAGGAAGCCCTGGAAAAGCTTACAAAAGCCAACCTTCGCTTTGTGGTTTCCGTGGCCAAACAATACCAGCACCAGGGGCTGAGCCTTCCCGATCTTATTAACGAAGGCAACCTGGGGCTTATTAAGGCAGCCAAAAAATTTGATGAAACCAAAGGGTTTAAATTTATCTCCTACGCTGTATGGTGGATCAGGCAATGCATCCTGCAGGCCCTGGCCGAGCAATCGCGTATCGTGCGGCTTCCCCTGAATAAAATCGGTGCGTTGAACAAAATTAACCGTGCATTTTCCCAACTGGAACAGGAACATGAACGTGAACCATCGCCCGAAGAAGTTGCTGCCGTTCTTGAACTCCCCGAAGTAAAAGTATCAGGTACCCTGGAGCTTTCAGGACGTCACCTGTCCGTTGATGCTCCGTTTCAGGACGGTGAAGAGAACAGCCTGTTGGATGTTTTACCCAGCCATGACACGCCGTCAACCGACAGCAAACTGATCGAGGAATCGCTTGCCAAAGAAATTGAACGTACACTCAGCACTTTGCCTGATAAGGAAAGCAGTGTAATCAGGGCCTTTTATGGTATCGGTACCAAGCCCATGTCACTCGAAGAAATCGGGCAGACCATCGGGATATCACGCGAGCGGACAAGGCAAATAAAGGAAAAAGCAATTAAACACCTGCGGCAGAAATCAAAAAATAAATTGCTGAAAACGTATTTGGGATAAATTACCTGATCCTATGAAAAAACATGTAGAGACGCGTTTGAAACGCGTCTCTACGCATTTAATCCCCCGCCGGCCTGCATTTATATTAAACATCCGAAAAATATTTTCATCCCCCGTTAAACCATTTTCCGGTTTTACAGTCAAACCATACAACAGACGAAAAATTAACATGCCTGTAGTAAAACATTTGTTAAACTAAATTGCTATTTTATGAAAACGAAGAATGTAATATGGGGAATTGCTATTATTGCAGCATCTTTTTACCTGCAATCCTGTTCAAAATCAGATGACGGAAGCATTTCCGAAGCCAATCTCGCCCTTGCACAAGACGATGCCTATGCAGATGCGTTGTATGAAGATGTAGACAATACGGTGGCAGCAGAATTAACCACCCTCGATGGAAATGGTTATGCGATGATGGGATTAAAATCCACCGAAGATGACATTTGCCGCACAATCACCGTAGATCATCCTGATTCCACTTCCTTCCCAAAAGTTATCACAATCGATTACGGCGATGGTTGTACAGTAGTCTTCGGAGATGATACCATCACCCGGAAGGGTCAGATCATCATAACCCTGACGAACCGTTGGTGGGTTCCGGGAGCAGAACATATTATTACCTTCAATGAATTCTTTATCAACGACGTAAAAATAGAGGGAACAAGGACCATCACCAACCTCGGCATGAATGATGAGTTCCACTTCGAAATGAGCATTGTACTTGAAGGAGGAAAAATCACCTTTAATGATACGGCCTTTATGACCCGCGAAGCCAACCATTTGCGTGAATGGATCTTTGCATCAAATCCTCAGAATGATACTGTTTTGGTAACCGGTACCGCCAGTGGTTTGAATGTAATGGGCGAAACCTACAGCAGGGTTATCGTTGAACCCCTTGTGCTGGTTCATTGTGATGATTATAGATGGCGCTGGGTTATAGTGGATGGCCTTGTAGAGATCACAAACAGTGCCTCCGGTACCACAACCATTGATTATACGGCCGATGGCTGTGACGGCACCCTGATTGTAAATAAAAACGGATACCATCACAATTATCAATTCAAATACCACCACCGGAACCATCGCCAGAATCACTAGAAGCAATATCGAACAAGGAACACAGAATGTCGAATATCGAAGATTTTTCAATGGCTGAGCGTAGTTTTCAACTACGCTCTTCCTTTTTTAATACACCTTCGGCGTAGGCACCTTTTTTAATACAAGCCCTGACCGGCTGGGAATATACAGCGGCAAGAAATTTGGATTGTTTAATTTGATCCCTTCCCGGGCAAAATAGGTGATGGATTCATCAACATGACCTTTTCCGCCATAGGTCTTATTATCGGTGTTCAAAACAATCCTGTATTTACCTGGAGGCGACTGTATGCCGTAATCTGTGAAAGACCGTACCGGGTTAAAATTGAAAACAAAAATATAGTCTCCTCTTTCAAAAGCAAGTACCTGATCTGGCCGGTTGTCTGCGATCAACCTGCACCACGGTATGGATAGCAAATTACTTTCATTCAGCAAATGGATCATATCCCTGTCAAAATCCCCCAGGTAATGATACATCAGTGCAGCGTTGTCCACAAGGTTCCATTGCCTGCGTGCGTAATGGTATGACCAGTTGTTCCCTTCCCTGGGAAAATCAATCCATTCCGGGTGACCGAATTCATTGCCCATAAAATTGAGATACCCGCCGCCGCCGGTGGCCGCAGTCACAAGCCTTATTATTTTGTGAAGGGCAATACCCCGGTCTACGATAAGGTTTTCCGAATCCTTGTCCATGAAGAAATACATATCCTTATCAAGCAACCTGAATATGATGGTTTTGTCTCCAACCAATGCCTGGTCATGTGACTCAGCATACGACACCGTTTTTTCATCACTTCGCTTGCTTGTAAGCTCATGGTATAATTCGGTAACATTCCATTGTTCGTCGGGCAGTTCCTTAATAATCTTTATCCAATAGTCCGGCACGCCCATGGCCATCCTGAAGTCAAAACCATAACCTCCGTGCACGAATTTTGCCGCCAGCCCGGGCATCCCGCTCATTTCTTCGGCTACAGTGATGGCCCCCTGATTCACCATCTTGATAAGTTTGTTTGAAAGCGCCAGATAGGTGATGGCATCCTCATCCTGCAAGCCATCGTAATACATGCCATAATTTGTAAAATTCCTTGAAAGACCATGGTCATAATACAACATGCTGGTAACCCCGTCGAAACGGAATCCGTCGAAACGGTATTCATCGAGCCAGAATTTACAGTTTGACAGAAGAAAATGGAGAACCTCGTTCTTCCCGTAATCAAAGCACAAAGAATCCCATGCAATGTGCTCCCTGCGCGCACCTCCATGAAAATATTGATACGGAGTCCCGTCAAAATTACCAAGTCCTTCCTGCTCGTTTTTAACTGCGTGTGAATGAATAAGGTCCATGATTACGGCAATGCCCATGCCATGCGCCTCATCAACAAGCCGTTTTAAGGCCTCGGGGGTTCCAAACCTTGATGATACGGCAAACAGGTTTGAAACATGGTAGCCAAAGGAACCATAATAGGGATGCTCCTGAATGGCCATCAGCTGAATGGTATTGTATCCTGCCCGCTTAACCCGGGGCAGTATATTCTCACGAAACTCATCGAACGAACCTATCCGTGCTTCATTTGTGCTCATCCCCACATGGGCCTCATAGATAAACGGTGGTCTGGAATCCGCATTTACCCTGGGATGCACCCACTTGAATTCTTCCGGGGGTGCCCAAACCTGGGCATCAAAATGCTTGGTGTCATCGTGCTGGATCAACCGCCTGCTATACGACGGAATCCTGAAACCCTGACCACCCTCCCAGTGTACCGATAATTTGAAGAGGTCGCCGTGTCTCAACATCTCATGACCCAGTAAAATCTCCCAAACATCATTTTCCTGACGTGTAAGCCTGAACCCGGGCGACTCCTTCCAATCATTGAAATCACCCACCAGGAATATTTCCGAGGCATTGGGCGCCCATTCCCTGAACACCCAACCTGTTGGTACACGATGCATACCAAAATAAAGATATCCTGTGGCAAAATCCGAAAGGCTTACCGTGTCGCCACCTGTCAGTTCCTTCTCCTTTTCAAGTACTTTTACCTGCCTTCTGTAGATAATATCGGAAAAAGGACTTAGCCAGGGATCTCCTTCAACAATGGCAGGGGGTTTGATTATCATGGTATGAGCATATTAAGTTCAATACAGGGATATAAAACAGTATCTGTCCATATTCCGTAATAAATTTAGGAATTAATCCGCAACCTTGTTAGGATGCTCCGTTATTTTCGTTCATCATCTCCAGATTTTGACCTATCCAAAGAAACCCATTGCCAAAGCCCTATAATCCTACACCATTATTTACCAAGAAATATTAACTTTGCCAGCTCGGATTTTATATCCCTATTGTTGAAGGTATTCAAGGACATATCACGCATTCATGCCGAAAATCCTGTTGTCACCATCGGAATATTCGATGGCGTTCATAAAGGACATGTGGAGATCCTGAAAAGGATCAGGAAACTGGCTGCCTTGTACAAGGGAGAATCTGTTGTGATCACACTCTGGCCGCACCCCCGGTTTGTGCTTCAACCCGAAAACAACGAATTAAAACTCCTTACCTCGCTTGATGAGAAAATCAGCCTCATCGAAAATACGGGTATTGACAACCTCCTGATCCTTCCGTTTACCCTTCAGCTGGCCAATATTACTTACGACCGCTTTGTAAGTGATTACCTGGTGGGTTGCATTGGTGCACGCCATGTTGTGGTAGGGTTTAACCACCATTTCGGGAAAGATCGGAAGGGCACTTTCGAAAATCTCCAGAAAAGTGCAAGAGAACATGATATTCAGGCGGAACGCCTTGATCCTGTTATTATTGACAACGTCCGACTCAGTTCTTCGGGGATCCGGCATATGATTGAAGAAGGCAGAATAACCGCCGCCAACCAGGCCCTTGGTTATTCATACTTTATAAACGGTTTGGTGGTGGAAGGCAATAAAATGGGAAGAACACTTGGATTTCCGACTGCAAATATTCAACCCAACGATCCTGTTAAACTTCTTCCCCGAAACGGGGTTTATGCCGTGAAGATAACCCTTGGGACCAAAAAGTACAAAGGCATGCTGAATATTGGCATCCGGCCTACCATCAGCACGCAGAAACATGAACGCACCATTGAGGTGAACCTGTTCAACTTCAATGCCGATATCTATGGCATGCCCATCCGTGTTGAATTTCTGGAATGGCTGCGGATTGAGAAAAAATTTGATTCCCTGCAAGAACTGAAGGATCAGCTTGCAATCGATAAAAACGAAGTATTGAAACTTTTTAAGACAATTTAAGTTACTATTTAGAGATTATTAATGTAGCCATGAAAACAGAAAATACAATGATCGTTCTTCCTTACAAAGTAAAAGACCTTGGCCTGGCTGAATTCGGCCGTAAAGAAATTGAAATCGCAGAAAAGGAAATGCCGGGCCTGATGGCAATCCGTAACAAGTATGCAGCGCAAAAACCGCTGAAAGGTGCCCGGATCTCCGGATCGTTGCATATGACCATTCAAACTGCGGTTCTGATTGAAACACTAAAAGAATTAGGTGCCGATGTACGCTGGGCCAGTTGCAATATCTTTTCCACGCAGGATCATGCCGCAGCCGCTATTGCCATGGCCGGAATCCCTGTGTTTGCCTGGAAGGGTGAAACACTCGAGGAATACTGGTGGTGTACCGACCAGGCACTAACGTTTCCCGACGGACAAGGCCCGAACCTTATTGTGGACGACGGCGGTGATGCCACCCTGTTGATCCACCTGGGATACAAGGCCGAAAACAATGCATCGGTTCTCGATAAAAAACCCGAAAGTCATGAAGAAGGCGTAATACTTCAGTTACTGAAAACCACCCTCAAAGAAGATCCGGGCAAGTGGCACCGTTTTACCAAAACCTGGAAAGGCGTATCGGAAGAAACCACTACCGGTGTGCACAGGCTCTACCAAATGATGGAAAAAGGCGAATTGCTGGTTCCGGCCATCAATGTCAATGACTCCGTTACCAAAAGTAAATTTGACAACCTCTACGGATGCCGTGAATCGCTGGCCGATGGAATTAAACGTGCCACCGATGTGATGATTGCCGGAAAAGTTGTGGTTGTACTCGGTTATGGCGATGTTGGTAAAGGCTGTGCAAGATCAATGCGCGCTTATGGCGCAAGGGTGCTGGTAACGGAGATCGATCCGATTTGCGCTCTGCAGGCCGCCATGGAAGGCTTTGAAATAACTACCATGGAAGAAGCCGTAAAAGAAGGAAATATCTATGTGACAACAACCGGAAACAAGGATGTCATCACCATCGACCACATGCTGCAGATGAAAGACCAGGCCATTGTATGCAACATAGGACATTTCGATAATGAAATACAGGTTGACAAACTTACCACCTATCCCGGTGTGAAACATGTCAATATCAAACCACAGGTGGATAAGTACACCTTCCCGAAAGGCAATGCAATTTTCCTTCTTGCGGAAGGCCGCCTGGTAAACCTTGGCTGTGCCACAGGCCATCCCTCATTCGTAATGAGCAATTCCTTCACCAACCAAACACTCGCGCAGCTCGATCTTTGGCAGCATACCTATGAAGTTGGCGTTTACAGGCTATCCAAAAAACTCGATGAAGAAGTGGCACGCCTTCACCTCGGTCAGCTTGGTGTAAAACTCACAAGGCTTACCAAACAACAGGCTGATTATCTGGGTGTGCCTTTGGAAGGACCGTATAAGCCGGAACATTACAGGTATTAGGGACGAGGGACGAGGGACAAGGGACGAGTGGGTGTGAGTGTGTGTGTGAAAATAAATAGCTCGCAAAGACGCTAAGCCGCAAAGTTGCGCAAATTATAGATTTCGAATATCTTAGCGCCTTTGCGTCTTTGCGAGAATTTTTTTTTGCATCATTGCGAGCGCTTTCACACCCAAAACCCTTTACACAATTCCCGCTCGTTACTCATCACTCGTCACTCTTCACTTTTTTTTTATTATTTTTACAAAAAACACCTAAAACCATGATCGACCCTAACGGCAACCTGCTTATTGCAAAATCTGACAAGGACCTGTTCCTTGTTCCCAAAATGTCGAACCGTCATGGTCTTGTGGCCGGCGCTACCGGCACCGGAAAAACCATTACCCTGCAATCCATGGCTGAAACCTTCAGCAGTATTGGCGTACCGGTGGTGATGGCCGATGTGAAAGGTGACCTCTCAGGAATTGCCAAAGCCGGGGGCGGTAATCCAAAAGTTACTGCACGTGTGGAGGAGCTAAAACTTGAGGGACACACGCCATTTGCATTTCCGGTGTGTTTCTGGGATATATTTGGCGAACAGGGTCATCCGCTCAAAACAACCATTTCCGAAATGGGCCCCTTGTTGCTGAGCCGTTTGCTAAACCTCAACGATGTGCAGTCGGGTGTGCTTACCCTTGTATTCAAAATCGCCGATGACAACGGTTTGTTATTGCTTGACCTGAAAGACCTGCGCAAAATGCTTGAATTCGTTGGCGAACACCGCGATGAGTTCACCAATGAATATGGCAATGTGTCTTCCGCCAGCATCGGCTCTATCCAGCGTGGATTGTTGACACTCGAAGAGCAGGGCGCTGACAAGTTCTTTGCCGAACCCGCCCTCGATATCATGGATTTTATCCAAACCGACGGCAAGGGCAAAGGTGTGCTGAACATTATCGCTGCTGATAAACTGATGCTTTCGCCTGGTTTATATTCCACCTTCCTGTTGTGGCTTCTTTCGGAGCTTTTCGAACAGTTGCCCGAAGCAGGCGACCTGGATAAACCAAAACTTGTATTCTTTTTCGATGAAGCCCACCTGCTTTTCAACGAAGCCCCCAAGGCACTGCTTGAAAAAATTGAGCAGGTAGTACGCCTTGTTCGTTCAAAAGGGGTAGGCATTTATTTTGTTACACAGAATCCCATCGACATTCCAGAAACCGTGCTGGGTCAGCTTGGTAACCGCGTGCAGCATGCTTTACGGGCCTTTACGCCAAGAGACCAGCGAGCGGTGAAATCAGCCGCCGAAACTTTCAGGCCAAATCCTGCTTTCAAGGTAGAAGAGGCTATTACAGAACTTGGTGTGGGTGTAGCGCTTGTTTCTTTCCTCGATGAAAAAGGCATTCCGGGCATCGTTGAACTTGCCAAAATCGTTCCGCCCCAGTCGCAAATCGGTCCGATCCTGCCCGACGAGCGTAACCGTATCATCCGTTCATCAGTAATTTATGGCGTATATGAAAAACTGATCGACCGCGAATCTGCCTACGAAATCCTTCAAAAGAAATTTGCAGCGGAAGATGCTGCAGAAAAAGCAGCTGCTGAACAGGAAGAAATGCTGAAACAGCAAAAACAACAACAACGTACCACACAACAATCCGGCGGAGGCGTGATGGGCGACCTCGCGAAATATGCCGGACGCAGCCTCAGCCGCCAGGTTGGTTCCGAAATCGGAAGAACGCTGGTGCGGGGACTCCTCGGCTCACTGCTCGCCGGTGCCATGGGAGCAGCGGTTAAGAAAAGAAGGTAGCGGGAGGTATATTGCCTATTTTACTTATTATACTCCCGCCAATCCAATATTCCCTGCCACTGATTTCATCCCTGCAATGGTTTCCTGTATAATAAAATCCAGGTCCTTACCCATCATGGCAGCGCCTTTTTCAATTACATCACGGTTGGCACCGGCTGCGAAATTCTTGAGATTCCATTTCTTTCTTACAGATCTGACCTCCAGGTCAACAATAGACTTAGAGGGCCGGACCAATACTGATGCAGTAACCAGTCCTGTAAGCTCATCAATGGTAAACAGAACTTTTTCCATGATGTGCACCGGTTCTGTATCTGAGCATATGCCCCAGCCATGACTCACAACTGAGCGGATATAATCTTCGGGCCAATTTGCTTCTTCGAGGATTTTCCGGGTCATGGAACAATGCTGTTCGGGATATTGCTCGTAATCAAGGTCATGTATAAGCCCTACAATTCCCCACCTTTCGATATCTTCATGGTATATCGAAGCAAAATGTCTCATTACCGCTTCAACTGAAAACGCATGTTTGATAAGGCTTTCGCCCTGATTGTATTGCATAAGCAATGAAAGGGCATCCTTGCGTGCAGGTATCATAATCGGCAGAATATTTAGTATGTGGATATATAAAGTCCCGTACGAGACGAAATATAGTTTTTTAAACAGCTGAGATTACCTGATATTTATTAGAAATTAAATCATTCCTTTAAAAGAAATGCCAATATTTCCTGCATAAAAATACGGCTGTCTTTTCCCCAATACTTCGAATCAGCCGGCCCTGTTCCACTAAACCTTTCTCCATCAGGTCTTCCTAATAGTAATCCGGCCATACCATCGCTCATTACAAATATTTTTCCACCCGTTGGTAACTTTAAATAGGCACAATGAATATAATCCCCTTCATAATTAACCCTGCTTATCACAGTGCCCCCTTTAATCGAACGTCCACCACTATAGGGCAATTCCCGTTTACCGGAGCAAATTGCGCCACTGTCAGCAATAGCACCACAATTATGCCGCACAGGTGCATCAGCCGTAAGTTCCATACCAAAGGGCATAATTACATCATTGACCCCAACAAGCGATAAGGACATCCGTTTTTCTTCATC